>JAEEGG010002242.1_pt1 | contig 50426 bp, 30 predicted proteins | sample 9134161 | NCBI WGS metagenome assembly JAEEGG01 (sample SAMN16246543, study PRJNA631951) | gut metagenome | biome: gut microbiome; feature: rumen; material: CR-attached | host: Bos | place: Iran: Karaj | collected 2018-10
CGAAGGTGCAGCTTGTGGCGTTGGTGGCAACGGTCTTGCCTGTGCTCATGTAGCAGAACTTGGGGCCTCCGCAGAAGAGGTCCACGTGGCTGTCGACGATGGTGGTGGAGAGGTTGCCCGTCGCAGGGTGGGCGGCATTGAGGCCACCGGCGTAGAACTCGCGGATGTCGGCATTCTGGATAAGCCAGGTGATGTTGCCGGTGTTGTCGGCACCGCTGGCTTTGCCGATGCCTTCCATGGCGGCGCCACAGACGGTGCCGAAACGGCCGCCGTTGATGTAGCACTCGGCATTGTCCTCCATGTTGCCAAAGTCGGCACGGTAGAGACCGGTAAGGTAGAACTCGTCGTAGTCGCCGCCAGTCACCGACACGGGCGAGTGCTTGGTGGCTATTTGTTTATCCTGGTGACAGCCCGTGTGGAATTCCTTGAACCACACGTTGCCGCCCACATGGATATAGGGTATATTGTTCGATGTGCCTTTCTGGTTGTTGCTCACCCATTGCTCCATGACGCCGCCCTGCAAGATGATGGCGTCGGTAGCGCTTCTGGCCGAATGTTCATACTCGAACTGTGTGAACCGGAAGAGCGAGGTGTTGGTGCTCTCAAACCATCCTTTGGGAATCAGGATACCGAAGTTGTACGTACCCGTGCCGCCGGTGGACTTCTGAGCCATACCGAGGCCGGGGATATTGATGAAATCGGCCCTCACGGGGTGGCATTCTGTACGACCGTCGAAGCGCAGGACATAGGAGTAGTCGGGCTCGTTGTCGCCATCGAGGTCGATGGATGTAACCGTGTAGGGCTTGGCTTTACTTGCTTCTATGGAGTTGTAATGATGATAATTGCCCACAAGCACCACGGCATAGTCATAAACGGAATGACTATTCGCATCCACCCCCGCAAAAAGAGCCGAACCCGAACTTGCGATAGCATTGCCCATCGAGGTGTAAACCACCTGGTTCTCTCCGGCAATGGAATAGCTGTTGCCGTTGGTGTATTTCGCTCCGCCACCGACATTGGGTACATCGACTCCGGTCTTCATATCCGCACTGTACACTTTGTCGGCATTGGGGTCGGACAGGTAGACGCATTTGGCCCAGTAGGGCTCGAGGGTGATGGCTGTCACCCCTTCGGGAACATCCCAGTAGGCACCTTGGTTGAAGATGCGTCCACTGACGGAGTCTAGGTCCTTGTTGGTGCAGTTGCGGTCGGCGAAATTGTATCCACCCCAGGTGTCGGAAGCGGTGAAGTTGCCGGGGGTGCCGCCGGTGATGCTGACAATCTTCCACCCCGTCACCACGCGGTTGCCGTTGCAGTTCTTGGTACCCACGTCGTTGTAGTAGGGCAGTTGCACCTTGTAGTAGTTGAAGTTGAAGTGTGCGGTGTCCTTGTCGGTAATGTTGAGGATGGTGTCCGAGGTGGTGATGGTGGCGCCAGTCGGTGCATTATAGACGGCACCGTTGCCCTGCTGGATATGCACCGCAAGGGTCCCCAGCTTGCCGCCTTGGTTGCGGGGTTGGTTCTCTTGGGCGTTGGCGGCGTCGATATTCACCACCGAGGGGTACCTGCCATGCTGCATCAGCACGGGATAGGGGTGGGCGGTGCCTATGCTGTCGGGCAGCAGCACCCACTTCAGCATCGCGCTGTCGCTGTAGGTACCGGTGGCCCACCAGCCTGCCAGCTCGCGGCGGCCGTTGAGGAGGTGGCGGAAGAACTCGAAGCGCTGCAAGAAACGCGTCTCGGCCATCAGAGCGCAGTTATAGGTGTTGATCTGGTTGTTCTGCACATAGGCGGCGTCTCCGCGGAAGTAGTTGAAGTTGCTCACGCCAGTGTTACCAGCGTTGCTGATGTTCGTGCCGTTATAGACAGGGGCCTTGTTGGTGCCGCCGGTGATGTCGCCGTAGAACATGCAGCCGAAGACCATCGAACGGCGCTTGCCGTTGGCCGAAGTGGTGCCGTAATTGTTGTAGCCCACAATGCCGCCCACGCGGTTGCCGCCGGTGATGTTGGCGTAGGAGTAGCAGTTCACCACGCGAGGGGCATTCGAAGCATTGGAATTGCCGTCGAGCAGCCCCACCAGGCCGCCGCAGCAGTCTGTGGCGTTGGCGTCCGTCGAGGTGCCGGTGCTTTCCACCGAGCCTGAGAGGATGCCCACATTGTAGATGCGTGCCGAGTCGGTAGCCGTGCAGGCGATGGCACCCACCTGGCCGCTCTGGCTGATGGCGACGCTGTCGATTACCAGGTTCTTCACCGTGCCGGTGAGGGTGGTGAAGAGGGGAACACTGAGGTTTGTGATGCGGTAGGGCATGTGGGTTGTGGGGGCGATGGCAGCCTCGAGGGTGCCGCTGAAGGTGGCGATAGAGGCGGAGAAAGAAGAGGCGTTGATATCGGCAGTGATGCGGTAGTGTCCGTTGGCTTCGGTGATGTCGCTCAGGCTGGTGATGTCGGTCTGCGCCTGTAGCGGGAAGTACAGCAGCAGGGCGAGCATCGGCAGGGCTTTGCGAAGCAAGAGAGGTGAAGGAAGTTTTGTTTTCATTGTAAATGACGATAGGTTATATGGTGGACGGTGGTGGAACTAGGCGACCGGTGCTCACGGCTTTGGGGAAGTAAAGTCGGTTTTTCGGGAATTTCAATGTGTCGTGCACCGTCATCGCGTGAGTGTAAAAAATTATTTTATAGTATATTATTAGTGTTAAAGGCTCAATGCCAGTGTCATAATCCAAACTGCAAAGATACAAAAAAAATCAAGTAGGTGGGAAAAAAGATTACTTTTATGTATGCAAACTAAGTGTCCCCAAAGGTGTGTAAAACTTCCCCGGGGAAAGGCTGACGAGTCCCCGTGAAACAAATGGCCTGGAGGCGCATTTGTAAATCGCTGAAAGTTATGCTGTTGTTTACTGTTCTTTTAGAAACGTAAAAGAACACCAAAAGAACAGTAGGGAAACCTGGGGTGAAAACCATGCATTAATCCCTGTGTGTGTTGATTTTATGATTATCGGTTGCTTTTCGAAGAAAAAAGTGTATCTTTGCAGATTATAATGGTGAGGGGTGTTTGTGCGTAAGAGGCTGTGTATTAATGATTAATGCGTAATTCGACATGAAGAAATTCTGGATGGTCTTGACGGCTATGGTGCTAGCAATGACTGCCCTGGCGCGCCCCGTCGACCCTTCGGTGGCACGCCGGGTGGCCGAGGTGTATCTTCGGGCCTTTGGTATGCGGCATACGGCGGCATTGGTCGACGTGTCGGGCGAGACGCCGTTCTCTGAGTTCTATGTCTTTGTGGCTCCCCAAGGCGGGTTCGTCCTGGTGAGCGGCGACGACCGTGCGGTGCCTGTGCTGGGCTACAGCACTTCGGTACGTTTCGAGACCAAGGACATGCCCGACAACCTGCTGTACTGGCTCGAGGGGTATGAGTATGAACTCGGACGCATCAGGAATTCGGCAGTGGAAACCAGCAATCCCGAGTGGGCGTTGCTGGAGGCCGGCGAGATGCCCGAGCCGCTGCTGGAGACGGCAGTGGCGCCGATGGTGACGACGACCTGGAACCAGAGCCCATACTATAACAACCTCTGCCCCTACGACTCTGCCACGGCGGCGCGTTCGGTGACAGGCTGTGTGGCCACCGCCACGGCTCAGGTGATGAAGTATTGGAACCATCCCACCACTGGCTACGGCAGCCATACCTATACCAGCAACCGCACCCGCAACGGAGTGACTTACAACTTCCCCAACCTGTCGGCCGACTTCGGCTCGACCACCTACCAGTGGAGTTCGATGCCCACCGCCCTCACGGGTGCGAGCAGCAGCACACAGGTCAATGCCGTGGCTACCCTGATGTACCATATCGGCGTGGGCGTCGAGATGAGCTACAGTCCTGTCGCCAGCGGTGCGCACAACTACAACACCCGCGGCACCATCAGCCGCTCGTCGCAGACAGCGCTGATGCAATATTTCAAATACCGTCCCGACATGGCTCCGCTGATGCGCGCCGACTATAGTGACGACGAATACAGCGCCTTGCTGCGCGCCGAAATCGACCAGCAGCGGCCCGTCCTTTATTCGGGCAGCAACCTGTCGGGTGGACACAGCTTTGTCTTCGACGGTTACGACAACTACGGCCGCATCCATGTGAACTGGGGCTGGGGCGGTTCGAACGACGGCTACTTCGTCATGGGTTCGTTGAATCCCGGCGTGGGTGGCATCGGCGGCAACAGCAGCGGCACCTACAACCAGGACAATGTGGCCCTCATCGGCATACGACCCAATACCAACTGGAGCACCAGCAGCACCACCACGGTCTCGGCCGTGAGCAACGGCAACGGCACTGTGAGCGGTAGCGGCAGCTACTCGTTCGGAAGCACGGTGACCATGCAGGCCACCCCGTCGGCGGGCTACCGCTTCGCCGGCTGGAGCGACGGCAGCAAGTTCAACCCGCGCGAGATTGTCGCCACGGGCGGCAGCTACACCTTCACGGCCAACTTCGAGCCCGTGGGTGGCGACACGGCCTACTACTGCCCGGGTGACTTTTGTATCACCAGCTATGGCTACAGCTCGGGTGGCGACAACTACTGGGGCATCCGCCTCCCGGCGTCGACGCTCAACTCCGACAGCAGCCTGCGGGCGGTGATGCTCTATGTGGGGGTGGCGGGCACCTACGACCTGACGGTCTATACCGGCACCGCGCATTCTACGGTGGCGGCCCGCGACACGGTGACCTTCGGCAGCGCCGATGTGGACCAATGGCAGACCGTCACGCTGACCACCCCCGTGGCGGCCACCAGCGACCTCTGGATTATCTTCCATTTCAGCGGCGCCGGCTATCCCCAGACGGGCACCTACTACAGCGGCGCCGCCGGCTCGTTCATCTCCGGCAGCGGCCTGAGCGACAATGGCGCCAGCCGCCAGCTTTCGGCCATGGTGAAGGCCATCTTCTGCGACTGCACGGCCCCGGTCGACAGTTCGTGCTTCCTCACCACCTTCCCCTACACGGAGACCTTCGACAGCCAGATGTACGGCTGCTGGGGCGTGACCGATGCCAACGGCGATGGCACTACGTGGACCTTCTATGACGGCACCTATGGCTACAACAACACGCCCTGCATCGGCATCCATTATGCCAACAATGCCGACGACTGGCTGATGACACCCCCCATCGCCATCGCCACCAGCTACTCAATCAGCTGGAAGGCCCGTATCAGGAGCAGTTCCTATCCCGAGACCTACCAGGTGCTGTGGTACGACGGCACCGACACGACGGTGCTCTTCCAGGAGACCCTTTCGTCGACCAGCTACCAGAGCCGTTCGGCCAACTTCACCGTGCCGGCGGGCGGCAGCGGCCGCGTCGTGTTCCGCTATATCAGCAACGACATGTACTACCTCTACCTCGACAATATCGTCATCAGCCAGACGGCGCCACCCATCCCGCAGTACACCCTCACGGTGACGAGCAACAATGCGGCCTGGGGCAGCGTCAGCGGCGGCGGCAGCTATGCCGAGGGTGCCACGGCGACCTTGACGGCCACGGCCAACAGCGGCTACCACTTCGTGCAGTGGCTGCCGGACGGCAACACCAGTGCCAGCCGCACGGTGACGGTGACCGCCAACGCCTCCTACACGGCTGTCTTCGAGGCCGACCCGCCCGTGCAGTATACGCTGACGGTGGCGAGCAACAACGGCGACTGGGGTACCGCCGTCGGTGGCGGCACTTATGACGAGGGCTCCGTGGTCACACTGACCGCCACGCCTGCCGCCGGCTACCGCTTCGTGCAGTGGCAGGACGGCAACACGGACAACCCGCGTACGGTGACCGTCAGCGGCAACGCCACCTACACCGCCATCTTCGAGGCCCTCCCGCCGACGATGTACACCCTCACGGCGGTCAGCGCCGACGCGACGATGGGCACGGTCGAGGGGTCGGGCAGCTACGAAGCGGGTTCGCAGGTGGAGATACGCGCCATCGCCGCCACCGGGTACCACTTCACCCTCTGGCACGACGGCAACACGGAGAATCCCCGTACGGTCACGGTGAACACCGACATTACCTACACCGCCTACTTCGTCGCCAACACTGGTATCGGCGATGTGGAGGAGGAGGGCGTCACGCTCGGTGTCAGCGGCCGCACCATCATGGTCGGCGGTGCGCAGGCGGCGTTCTATGACATGCTCGGCCGCCGGCTCGGCACCGGCAGCGAGCTGACCGTCGAGGCGGCGGGTGTCTACCTGGTGCGCATCGGCGTCAAGACATATAAAGTTGTAATCAAGTAACAGAAGAGAATATGCGTTACGAAGTAGATTTTCTGGTGGTAGGCTCGGGTATTGCCGGCCTCAGTTTTGCACTCAAAGTGGCCCCTTACGGCAAGGTGTGCATCCTCACCAAGGGCGACGCCAGCGAAGGTTCGACGCGCTATGCCCAAGGCGGCATCGCGGCGGTGATGTACGACTCGGACTCGTTCGACAAGCACATCCAGGACACCTTGGTGGCCGGCGACGGCATCTGCGACCGTGAGGTGGTGGAGATGACCATCCGCGAGGCGCCCGACCGCATCCGCGAGCTGGTACAGTATGGCGTCGAGTTCGACCTCGACCGCAAGGGCGACAAGTTCGACCTGCACCGCGAGGGCGGTCACTCGGAGTTCCGCATCCTGCACCACAAGGACAACACCGGCGAGGAGATTGAGCGTGGCCTGCTCGAGGCCGCCCGTCGCCATCCCAACATCGAAATCAAGGAGCGCCAGTTCGCCATCGACATCATCACGCAGCACCACCTCGGCCAGCGTGTCACCAAGCACACGCCCGACATCGAATGCTACGGCGTCTACGCCCTCGACTGCGACACCAACCGTATCGACACCTATCTGGCCAAGGTGACCCTGCTGGCCACCGGCGGCATGGGCAACGTCTATTCGACCACCACCACGCCGGTCATCAGCACTGGCGACGGTGTGGCCATGGTGCACCGCGCCCGCGGTGTGCTCAGCGATCTGGAGTTCATGCAGTTCCATCCTACCTCGCTTTACAATCCGGCCGAGAAGCCGGCCTTCCTCATCACCGAGGCCATGCGTGGCGCCGGCGCCGTGCTCAAGGACCGCGACGGGAAGGAGTTCATGCAGAAATATGACAAGCGCCTCTCGCTGGCGCCACGCGACATTGTGGCCCGCGCCATCGACAACGAGATGAAACTCAGCGGCAAGGACTACCTCTACCTCGATGCCCGCGGCATCGGCAAGAAGCACCTCATCGAAGGCTTCCCCACCATCTACGCCAAGTGCCTGAGCATAGGCATCGACATCACCCGCGACATGATTCCCGTGCGCCCGGCGGCCCACTACCAGTGTGGCGGCATCAAGGTGGATCGCAACGGTGAGTCGTCCATACACCACCTCTATGCTGCCGGTGAGTGCAGCTGTACCGGCCTGCATGGCGGCAACCGCCTGGCATCCAATTCACTGCTCGAAGCGGTGGTCTATGCCCACAACGCCGCTATGTCGGCTATCGCCAAAGTGGAAAGCGGAAACTGGAAAGTGAAAAACGAGGTGCCCGACTGGAATGCCGAGGGGATGGTGCTCAACGAGGAGATGGTGCTCATCACCCAGACCAAAAAGGAACTGCAGGAAATCATGTGGAACTATGTCGGCATCGTGCGTTCTGACTTGCGCCTGCAGCGCGCCTTCGACCGGTTGAATCTTATCTTCCGCGAGACGGAGGACCTCTACAACCGGAGCGTCCTCACCGAGCCGCTCAGCGAGCTACGCAACCTGATAGCCTGCGCCTACCTCATCATCAAGATGGCCCGAGCCCGCCGCCAGAACGTCGGCCTGCACTACTCACTCGACCTAGTGTAACTGACTGTTTCTGTTGCTCTTGATGTAACGTTCTTCTGACGTTCTTCTCGATTTCGAGAAGAACGTGTGAAGAACGTCAATGAAACACCAGTGGAAAAGAGGGAGATGGGTGGGTGTGCTTTTTGAAATATTTTTAAAAATATTTTGTCTAATCAAATTTAAGTTGTATATTTGCCGAACTGAATCTAAATAATTAATTCATTTAAAGTATTCAATATTATGAAAGTAAACGAAATTATGGCCAACCTGGAGGCCAAACATCCGGGCGAAAACGAGTACTTGCAGGCAGTTCGCGAGGTTCTTGAGACTATCGAGGAAGAATACAACAAGCACCCCGAGTTTGAGGCTAACAAGATCGTCGAGCGCATTGTGGAGCCCGACCGTATCTTCAAGTTCCGCGTTGTGTGGGTTGACGATAAGGGTCAGACCCAGGTGAACCTCGGCTACCGCGTGCAGTACAACGCCGCCCTCGGTGCCTACAAGGGCGGTCTCCGCTTCCACCCGAAGGTGAACGAGTCGATGCTGAAGTTCTTGGGCTTCGAGCAGATCTTCAAGAACAGCCTCACCATGCTGCCTCTCGGCGGTGGTAAGGGTGGTGCCGACTTCGACCCCGTTGGAAAGAGCGACGCTGAGATCATGCGCTTCTGCCAGGCCTTCATGTATGAGCTGTGGCGCAACATCGGTCCCGATCAGGACAGCCCCGCTGGTGACGTGGGTGTCGGCGGCCGCGAAATCGGTTACATGTACGGTATGTACAAGAAACTGGCCCGCGAGCACAGCACTGGTGCTCTGACCGGCAAGAGCTACGGCTGGGGTGGTTCCCTCATCCGTCCCGAGGCCACTGGTTTCGGTGCCATCTACTATGTCGAGCGCATGGTGAAGGAGAAAGGTGACAAGATGGAAGGCAAGCGCATCGCCCTCTCTGGCTTCGGTAACGTTGCTTGGGGTGCTGCCACCAAGGCCGTCGAACTCGGTGCCAAGGTCGTCGCCATCAGCGGCCCCGATGGTGTCTGCGAGATCGAGAACGGTATCACCAAGGAGATGATCGACTATATGCTCGATATGCGCGCCTCGAACCGTAACAAGGTTCAGGATATGGCCGACAAGTTCCCCGGCCAGTGCAAGTTCACCGCCGGCAAGAAGAGCTGGGTTGTGAAGTGCGACATCGCTATGCCCTGCGCCTTCCAGAACGAGCTCGCCGAGGAAGATGCCAAGATGCTCCTCGCCAATGGCGTGAAGTATGTTGCTGAGGTTTCGAACATGGGCTGCCAGCCCGGCGCCATCGCCGCCATCCAGGCCGCCAAGGTTCCCTTCGGCCCCGGTAAGGCTGTCAACGCCGGTGGTGTTGCCACTTCGGGTCTCGAAATCTGCCAGAACGCCGAGCACCGCAACTGGACTGCTGAAGAGGTCGACAAGAACCTCCACACCATCATGAACAACATCTACGACATGTGCGTCGAGCACGGTCGTGAGGCTGATGGTCACATCAACTACGTGAAGGGCGCCAACATCGCCGGCTTCATGCGCGTTGCCAAGGCCATGGTTGCTCAGGGTATCATCTAATCTTGCATTGGATTATTCCCAACATACGGAAGGCCGTCCGTCTGCGGACGGCCTTCTTTTGTTTAAACCATAAACCTTATCGATATGACACAACAGGAACTGGAACAGATGATAGCGACGAAGATTGTCGCCGATGTCGACTTGGGCGGCATGACCCTCGAGGGACTCAACTTCTCGGGCTGTACAATCACCCATGTGAATTTCAAGAATGCGCATCTGTGCCACTGCAAGTTTGACGAAGCGGTGATGGACAGCTGCGACTTCGACCACTCGGGTCCGGCCGACGAGCCTACGTTGCAGAGCGTCTCGTTCCGCAAGGCAGAGCTGAATAATTGCCGCTTCCGCTACGCCTACATGGTGTGGAGCGACTTCCGCTACGCACGTATCAACCAAGGTACGCTCGAGGACGCGGTGGTCGACTACTGCGACTTCTACCGCTGTTTCATGGAGGGGGTGATTATCTTCAAGCACGCCCGCATCAGCAATTCCAGCTTGAACAACACTTACTTTGGCGATGCAGCCAACATACGGCGCGAGAATCTGTATAAAGGCCGTATTGTGCAGCAGAGCAAGCGGCAGTGGACCAAATTCCTCGTCGACTGGCACAACTACGGCACAGGCGAGCGCACCAACGACAGTCGGCAGGTGTCGGACTGGAGCCCTGACGACGCCATCAAGAACCGCTGGAATGAGGCCGAGGATATCTACAAGACCCTCAACGGACTGTGGGCCGGCAAGGGCTATATCGCCGACGCCAACTGGGCCTACGTGCAAGGGCGCCGCATGGAGCGTCGCCGCATGATGAGCGATATGGGCAATCCGAAGATTCCCTTCTGGGAGAAAGTGGGCAATGTGTGGCGTATCTTCACCAACGCGTTGTCCGACCTTTTCTTCGGCTATGGCGAGAGCATGCTGAAGATGATATTGACCTATATCGTCACCGTTTTCTTGTTTGCCTTCCTCTTCAGCGAGGAGGTGTCGCCGCTGGCGTATATCGACGCCTTGGGCGTGAGTCTGAAGAATATGGCCGGCGTCGACTCCGACGTGCTGTCCAATGTGTCGCCTTTTGTCGACATGCTCAATGTGCTGCAGACCACCCTCGGCATCCTGCTGACCGGTATCTTCGGCTTCATCCTGGGCAACAAGATACGTAACCAATAGGCTGGGAGTGCAATGCCGGATAAAAGGAAAGCCACCCCATGCAGGGTGGCTTTCCTTTTATGGGTGTAATCACCTGGTTATTGTTTAGGGGAGGGGCCTATCTTCAGGCGGGCCATGCGGCGCATGAGGGCATCCCAGCAACGGGCGGGGAGGAGGGAGTGGACGGCCACCATCAGTCGGGCGCCGCTGCCGCGGCGGTAGCGGGTGCGGGGACGGCGGCTGTTGACGGCATGGCAGATGGCACGGGTGATGACCCGCGGTGAGGAGAGCCAGTTGGACTCATAGGCCCACCGCATGGTGCCGGCCCATCGCTTGCCTTGCTCTTCGTAGGCGGTGCCTTGGCACGACTCCTCGAGGTGACGGGCGGCGATGATGCCCCAGTCGGTCTTGATGGGGCCCGGCTCGATGAGCACCACGTCGATGCCGAATGGTTTCATCTCCATGCGCAGGGCGTCGCTCAGCGCCTCGACCGAGTATTTCGTGACATGATACCAGCCGCCGAAGTACATGACGGACTTGCCGGCGACAGACGAGATGTTGACGATGCGGCCGCTGTGCTGTTTGCGCATGACGGGCAGCACGAGTTGGCAGAGGCGTGCCAGACCGAAGACGTTGACCTCCACCTGTCGGCGGGCCTCCTCCATCGTCACGTTCTCTATGGCGCCGAAGAATCCGTAGCCGGCGTTGTTCACCAGTACGTCGAGGCGCCCTTCGGCGGCAAGGATGGCGTCGACGCATGCCTGCATCGAGGCGTCGTCGGTGACATCCAGTTTCATTACCTGCACCCCGTCGGCTTTCAGGGACTCCATAAGTTCTAGCCGTCGGGCGGCGGCATAGACGCGGTGCCCTTGGCGGGCCAGCGTCTGCGCGGTGTCGAAGCCGATGCCGCTGCTGGCACCGGTGACCAGTATCACTTTCTTTGTTTCCATACTCCTCGATAACGGCGTAATTCTCTTTTTATTGTGATGTTAGTTCCCTGAGTTGCCGGTACGGGCCTGGCTCTCGAGTTCCATCTTGCCGAAGCGCAGGGTGAGGCCGAGCGAGACGTACTGTGAGCCGTAGGTGCGCCGACCGCCGCCCTGGTAGTAGGGGTTGGTGGTTTGCCACTCCTCGCCGACGCTGCCGAAGACATCCTTCACGTTGAGGTAGAGTGACAGTCGGCGCTCGAACAGGTCGGCGCTGACGCCGAGGTCGGTGCGGAACTCCGGCTCGTGAATGTTCATCGGTGCAATCTGCCGCGTGGTGTAGCTCACGGTGCCGAACACTTGCAGCACATCCCACAGCTTGGCCCATGCGTTGAGACGCAGGCGGCCGCTCCAGGCGGCATCCTCCGACCACTCGCCAGGACGGAATTGGAGGCAATAGTGGTAGTTATAGGCTGAAGCCGAGAGGCGCAGGTTGAAGAATGCCGTGGGACGGTAGGTGATGTTCAGCGTGCCGCCGGCAAGGTCGGCGTCTCCGATGTTGAGGGGCATGGTGAATGATACCTCGCGGCCGAGGACGCCGCTATAGGCTACGTCGCCTATCTCGCTGATGCTGTTCCGCGTCGCGCGCCAGTAGAATTCGGCCCCCACCGAGCCAAAGCCGTCGTAGTATTTGTCCCAACGACCCTCGACGTTGTGCGATACGGTGGGCATCAGCGCCGGATTGCCGACGGCGTAGCTCTCGGTGTAGTAGTTGACGAACGGGGTGAGGTTGTCGGCCGTTGGAGTCTCTGTGCGACGCGTCCAGCTGAGGGCGAAGTTATGCATGCTTTTGGTACTGTAGGTAAGGTGGACCGACGGCACAGGCATGGTCCATGTGCGGTCCACTGTGGCGGTGGTGTATCCGTCCCAGGTGCCCTCCACGTGTTTGCGACCGGCCTGCAAGCCCAGCTGGACGGTGAGGTCGCCGAAGTGGCGCAGCAGGGTGATGTAGCCTTGGTATTTCCAGCCGCTCTCGCTGTTGTTCATGCTCCGCAACACGTCGTGAACGGTCACACCGTCGATGAGGCTGTCGGAGATGTAGACGTAGCTGCTCGGGAAGTCGCGTCCGCCGCCGAGGCCCACCTCCAGTTCCCACAGCTTGCCTATCGGCAGCGTGTAGCCGGCATCGACGTAGGTGCTGAGGTCACCGTGGCTGCGGGTGTCGTCCAGCAGGGTGATGTCCTGCCCGACCAGGGAGGTATAGGTGCGCGTGTTGATGCCGTTGCTGTGGTAGCCGAAGGTGCTGCCTCCGAGTTGCAGCCACAGCTTCTCACCATCAGTGTTGAAGCGTCGCGTGTATTCCACGCCACCGAAGCCGCCTGCCTGCGGGAAGCGGTAGTCGGAGGTGTTGCGGTAACTGTAGTCGCCTGGCGCATAGATGAGCTCATGCCATTGGCAATCAGTGTTGCTTCCGTGGAAGTAGACTGACGGATAGGCGCCACCCCAGAGGCGGACGGTGCGCTGGGTGTCGATGTCGTAGTGGCCGCTGAGCCACAGGTAGCTGCCGTGGCGCCGCGCGTCGCTGTGCGAAGTGTAGCTGCGCACGGCACTGGTGTCGCCCTGCGGGGTGAGCATCACGTTGTTGCCGCTTTGGTCGGTCCAGGTGTGGGAATAGTCGTACTCGGCGTAGATGTTGAAGGAGAACTTCTTGCCACCATAGACGTAGCTGACCCATGGCGACACCTGTGGGCGCATGTTGCCGCTGGCGCCGAAGGTGAGGAACTCGTTGCGCTTCACCTTGCGCCGCATCACGAGGTTCACCACCGGACCGCCGCCCCCGTATCGCGCCGAGGGGTTGGTGATGACCTCGATGCGGTCGATGGCGCCGGCTGGCAGGTTTTTGATGTACTGCCGCAGGGCCTCGCCGCTGAGGTTCGAGGGGCGGTCGTCGATCCACACGTCGACACTCTGTGATCCGCGCAGGGTGATGTTGCCCTCGGCGTCGACCTCCACGCCCGGGGCATTCTGCAGGGCGTCGCTGGCGGTGCCAGTCTGCACGCTGGGGTCGTCGCTGACGTTGTAGAGTTGCTTCTCGCCGTCGACGCTGTAGAGCGGACGCTCGGCGGTGATCTCCATCTCCTCCAGCTGTCGCACTGACTCGGGGATGTAGAGGCTGTCGAGAACGATGGTGTCGTTTGTCTGGGCGTAACCCACGCCCGCCGCCACTTCGAGGAGCAGCAGCATGATTGCTGTACGCTTCATGATTATGTGAGGTTTAGGTTATTTCTTGCGGCGGTAGGTGTAGGTTTCACGAGTGTGGCCTTCGCCTCTGTTTTGTAGATGAAAGATACTGCTCGAGACGAAGACGAGCGTGTCGTCGTCGAGGCTTACAATGTGAAATGCTTCGCGGCCACCTTTGTCGTTGCACATCAGGAGTGTGTCGGCCACCACTTGCCACTCGATGGCGTAGGGTGTGTAGTCGAAGATGTCGCCGGGCACAAGGGTCTTTGTGTCGTTGTTCTCTTCGTCGGTGACCCAGTTGCTCACGTCCCAGGCTATCACTGTCGCGGTGCCGTCGGCGCGGAAGTTGAGGTCGCTTATTCTCGGGTATGTGTTGTCGGGTTCTTCTTCCATGATCTGGAAGTCGGTTTTCCCATCGTCATAGATGAATTCTCTCGTGATGCCTACATATTCCCACTGGCCCACCAGAGGACTGTTTGATTTCGGAGAACAGGCCACAAGCAGCACCATGGCGACGATGGGCAGGGCCGCCAGTGGCTTGAGCCATCCCCCGTGACGGCGCTGCTGCGCCATCATGGCGATGCGCTGGTGAACCATACGGTAGTCGAATCCATTAGCCAACGGGCTGTAGCGATGGCCGCTCACCTGGTGGTAGAACAGCTCGGCATAGTCGGCGCTCATCATCTCGCTGTCGGCGATGTACTCATGTACGCGTTTGAGCTCGCGCGCATATAAATAGATGAATGGATTGAACCAGAGTACCACCTTAGCTGACTCGCACAGCAGCAGGTCGGCGGTGTGGCCTTGGCGGGCGTGCAACCTCTCGTGACCCACGAGTTGTTGCACCTCGGCCGCGCTGAAGCCCTTGGTGCCGACCACGATATGACGGCCGAAGGAGTAGGCAGCTGTGTCGTCGTCCACCAGCGCCACCTTCATGCCGTCGCGTTCCACGAAGGGCAGGCCGCGCATCCTGCGCCACAGCACCACCAGCCTCACAGCCAGCAGCGCCGCCGATGCTACAACCCCCGCCATCCATATCCAAGTCCATAGCGGCATGCCGGCATGGCCTGGTTGCTCATCGTCGACAAGCTGGGTCATCGTTGCACTCATAGGTCCCTCGCCCGTGACGGCTAACGTTGTGCCGACCTGAAGAGTCGCGACATCCTGCGACTCTGAACTATTTTGCGGGTACCACGTGGGCACCGTCAGCCGCAGGTGGATGGCCGGCAGCAGGAACGACAGCAGCAAGGTTCCAATCAAGTAATAGCGCACCATCGTGTGGCGCTTCTCGCGGCGCAAGAGGAACCAGTAGGCGGCGAAAAAGAGTGCAGTCGCCAAGGCGGCCAACAGGAGGTATTTCATTGATGCACCTCCTTTCTCTTCTCCTCAATAATCTTGGCCAGGTCGTCGAGGTCGTCGCGGCCGATGCCCTTGTCCTCCATGAAGAAGGATACCAGCTGGCGGTAGCTGCCACCGAAGTAGTTGTTCATCAGCGTGCCGAGCATGCGGCCCGAGTAGTCGGACTTGCTGACCAGCGGGTAGTACTGGTTGTTGCCGCCCATCTCGCGGTGGCCTACAAACCCTTTCTGCTCCAGGATGCGGATTTCGGTCAGCACCGTGCGGTAGGCCGGCTTGGGCTCTTCCACCGCCGCCGCAATGTCGCCGGCGAAGCCTTCGCCCAGACGCCAGACGGCCTGCATCACCTGCTCCTCGGCCTTGGTCAGGGTGGGGGTGGAGTCTTGTTTCTTGCGTGCCATAGTGTATGATTTATTGTTTAAACTTTGGATTAAAAATTTAATCTACTAGAATAACGGCACCGATAATGCATTATTGTGTGCAGTGGATTATTTTTTTAATCACCAGGGTAATTTTAACTCTTTTTAGCAATCCACCCCTTAGACGGACAATCCACCCCGTGTGGCTCACAGGCGTGTGATTTTAACTTTTTTTAGCAATCAGGACGGGGGATGGGCAATAAAATGGTGTGCGGTTCCGTTATTATAGACATGAAGCATATCGAGATTATCAACGGACCGAACCTCAACCTCACCGGGAAGCGTGAGCCTGAGGTATATGGAAGCACCACGATGGAGGAGTACCTCGAGGGGCTGCGCGCTCGCTTCCCCGAAGTGGAGATTACCTATTACCAGAGCAATGTGGAGGGAGAACTTATTGACCGCATCCAGCAGATAGGATTCCGTTACGATGGCCTTATTGTCAACCTTGGCGGCTACAGCCACACCTCGGTGGCTCTACGCGACGCTCTGCTGGCGGTGCCGGCGCCGAAGGTGGAGGTACACCTGAGCAACATCTTCGCCCGCGAGGAGTACCGCCACCATTCGCTGATTACCTCGGCCTGCCGCGGCATGGTCTGCGGCCTCGGCCTGCAGGGCTACGAATTGGCCTTGCGGGCACTTCTCTGATATTTCAAGCTCAAACAAAACTAAAAAAACTATCAAAAACAGACTCTTTTTGGTGGTTTTTTTAGTTTTGTTTGAGAAATATGATCTGATAGAGTGTAAGATTTCCTACACTTTTACGACTACTAGGTATGAAACGCGACACGGAACAGTTCAAACTCGACTACCTGCCCTTGCAGCCGGCCATGCAGCGCATGGCGGAGCACCTGCTGGGCAGCGAGGAGGACGCCGCCGACGTGGTGCAGGACTGTTTCGTCACCCTCTGGGAGGAGCGTGAGAAGCTCCGTCGTGTGGTCAACCGCGAGGCGTGGTGCATCATGCTGGTGAAGCGCCGCTGCGTAGACCTGCTGCGCAAGCGTAAGCCTACGGTCGAGATTGACGAGCGCACCATGGCTATGGCCGAGGAGCAGTCGCGCGACGACGAGGATCGGCTGCGGCTGGCGCTGCAGATGCTCGAACGGCTGCCCGAACGGCAGGCGCAGGCCGTCAGGCTCAAGCACTTCGATGCTGCCGACACCGACCGCATCGCCGCCGAGATGCACATCAATGCGGGCAACGTTTACACCCTCCTCTCAAGGGCCTATAGTTCACTGAAACAAATGATACTGGAATATGAAAACCGATAGTAATAAAGTGGCCAGTGGCCAGTGGCCAGAGGCCGGTGTGGAGCAGCTGCTGGCCGAAGTGGAGCATGCCGGACGTGACGCACGCCGCCAGCAGGAGCTGGGCGACATGATCGACCGCATGGCAGGGGAAAGCGGAAAGCGGAAAGTGGAAAGTGGAAGGCACGGTTTCTGGTGGTGGGGTGCCCGGGTGGCCGCAGCAGCCTGCGTACTCTTCTTCATCGGCACCGCCGTGCGTGTTTGGTTCATCCCCACGGGAGAGAGCGCAACGGTGGTGGCCGAGGCCGAGGTGCCGGAGGTGGTGTTGCCGGAGGTGGTGCTACCAGCTGAACCGACAGCTGCAGTAGATGCCAAACCGGTGGTGCATCGTGGACGCGTTAAGGCGGTGGCAATGCAACCTGTCGTGGAGGAACAGGTGGAGCCGGTAGCTGTAGAGGAGTATTTTGTCGAAGAAACTGTAGAAGAGGAGCCTCCGGTAGAGGAACCGGTGGAAGCCCCCGTCAATAATCAGATAGAAGTGATTGCCCAACCGGTGGTCTCAATAGCACAGACCGTCGAACCCACTCTTGAGAAGCCGACCCCCGTCAAGCCGCGGGAGCGCAAGCGCAGCTTCTTCAGCAGCCTCTTCCGCCCGGCCGAACCCAGCCTGATGGAGGGCACTGTGTTGGCCTTTAATATTCTGTAATCTAAATAACTAAAGTGATATGAAACGTTTTCTATTGACATTCGCAGCTGTGGGTCTGTTGCTCACTGCCAACGCGCAGATGATGTTGCAGCGCTCAATAGAGTTGCCGTCGCTGCCGTCGCTGCCCGACAGTACCCGTGTGGCTGACAGCCTGTGGTGGAAAGAACAATCCCGTATGAGCCTCACTCTGGGCATTTCGGCCGGCGCCACTTTCTACAATAGCGACAATAACCCATCGCCCTACTACAGCAAATATGGTCTACAGTTGCAGGTGCCACTGATGTTGGACTGGCGCGTGTCGCCCCATTGGCGTCTAGGTACCGGCCTGCGCTATGACCTCTGTTGGGATCCGCTCTATTATGCCGTCAAGGTCAATAATGTGTTTTCCAACGAGACCTATAGCACTGACGGCATCGTTTTCGAGAGTGGTGCTGTGGAGGGGCGTCAAAGTGCCTACGCTATGCGTCATTACATCGGTGTGCCGCTGCAGGCTACCTGGTATCCTGTGAAGCGTGAGCCGCGCCTGTTGGGCGTCACCTTTGACCTCTTTGCGGGATACTCTTTTGGGAGTTTTATCCATACCAATACAACCTGGGCTCACTATGTTCAACAAGATGGAAATACATACCTTAATGTCAATGGCCGTGGTGATGGGACCAACCCGAATGACCCCTCACTGTTGCCGTGGAAGCTGGAACTGGGAATATCGCTCTCCACCGATGTGCTCGGTCTGCTGCACGGCGTGCGCTTCTTCATGAACTTCCTGCCCTCTTACCGCGATCCACTGACAGGTGAAACACTCTATATGCACGGTATGACATTGTTCCTTTAACCTCTAAATAAAACTGACAATGAAAAAGAATCAAAAAACCCTTGTTTCCGCATTGGCATTCTTTGCTGCCGTAGCCCTCGTCGGCGTTAACCCAGCTAACGCACAGATTGACCTGCTGCACCAGACCTGTCAGCCTGATACAAATCCATTGCTCGCCACCTCCGGACCTAACACCGTCGGTGCCGGACATCTACAGCTGAGCGGTGCCCTCACATGGGATTACCTGGGCTTCGAATCCACACTTTATACACTTGAAAACGACTACCTGCAAGGAAAAAACATCTACAATAACTATGGTGCGGGGGTGAGTCTACGCTACGGCTTAGGCCAATACTTTGAGCTGAATGCTTCTGTCGACGGGGCTTATAGTCATAGTATTAGCAATTTCGGCGACACCATCATCAATGAGTATGGGAAGGCTTTTTCTCCCTGCATTGGTGCCAAGTTCTACTTCTATCAAGGTGGAGGGGATCCATGGGTGCCGCGTATGGCCCTTGCCGCAGGTTTGAGTACCCTGATGTCGGTGCACAACGGCAATTTCTACATCAATTACATTGCGCCACGATTGGATTTGCAGTTTCGCAACCGACTTGGACGTCGCTGGACACTAGATTATTCGGTGGGCATCGACGTTGCCCCCACTCGGGTTGGTGTCAGGTCAGAGTACGACTATATCTGCTACAGCCTCTTTGCCCGCTGGCTGGCTACCGACCGAATGCTGTTCAGTGCCGGTGTCGAGAATGGCGATGGGCGTCTGGAGATGCTGTATCAGGTCAAGCCCGACTTGCAGCTTAGCGCACAAGCTGGCATTAGCGCTACCGCAGGTATTGAGATGGGGATGCTCCAAACCTATGCAGCGGTAGGCGTCAACTGGATGCTGAAATAACAGAGAAGGGAACCGCGAGGTTCCCTTCTCTATCTTTCTTAGAATTTCACAATATCGATTAGGCGGACGCCGTCAAGCCAGACGGCGATGCAGCCTACGGCACCGAGCTCGCCGGCCTCGTCCCAGTCGGCGATGGGCTGGAGAGTGATGGCGTCGACAATCTCGAAGTATTCGGGCTCGAACTGCAAGCCTTCGCCGCACTCATTGACCTCATGCCACGAGGCCAGCGTGTCGAGCACCCATTCCTTCACGTCGTCGACCTCCTCGTACTCGGCCATCTCGGCGGCCTGCTCGAGGGTGGCGTTGATGGCGGGGGCCATCTGGCGGGCGGCAGGCGAGAGGCGCATGTTGCGGCTGCTCAGAGCCAGACCGTCGTCGGCACGCACGATGGGGCAGGGGACCAATTCGATGGGATACCCAGAGCCTGGGTTGGCGTTAAGCTGCTCCAAGAGGTTGCGGATGACGGCGATCTGCTGGTAGTCCTTCTCGCCGAAGTAGGCGCGGTGGGGCTGTGCCAGGTCGAACAGACGGCGCACCACCACGGCGACACCGCTGAAGTGACCCGGACGGCGCGGCCCTTCCATCACCTCCTCGATGGGGCCGAAGTGGTAGACCTCCTTGGGCTCACCCTGCGGATACATCTCGTCCACCGTGGGCGTGAAGGCCAGCAGAGTGGAGGCTTTGGCCTCATTCTTAATTCTTAATTCTAAATTCTTAATTAACTCCAGGTCGGCCTCGATGGTGCGGGGGTACTTCTCCAGGTCTTCCTTGTTGTTGAACTGGATGGGGTTGACGAAGAGGGAGACCACGACGAGGTCGTTCTCCTTCAGTGCGCGCTCGATGAGCGAGAGGTGACCCTCGTGGAGGGCACCCATGGTGGGCACGAGACCTATCTGCTTGCCCTCTTGGCGGGCGGCGTTGACAGCCGAGGTGAGCTCGGCGGCTTTCAGTATCTGTTTCATTATTGGTTTAAAGTTTTAGGCTGTGAGTTTTAAGTAAACTGTCGTTAACCTGTGTAGTACTTAAAACTTAAAGCTTACAGCTCACAGCTTATTATAATTCTATTTCTCCTTTCCCTTGGCGTACCAGCTCGATGCCGTCGGAGCAGTCGACCACCGTCGAAGGTTCGGCGTCGGCAATGCCGCCGTCGATGACTCCCCACACACGGCTGCCGAAACGGTCGTGGATGAGGTCGGGGTCGGTGTAGTTCTCCACCTCGCCGTCTTCCTCGCCGATGGGGCGTACCGAGGTGCTGATGAGCGGTGATCCCAGCTCTTCGATGATGGCACGTGCGATATTGTTGTCGGGCACGCGGATGCCGATGGTGTGGTTTTGGTTCTGATAGTTGCGCGGCACGGCACCGGCGGCCTCCATGATGAAGGTGAAGGGACCGGGCAGCGACCGCTTGAGCAGTGCGAAGGTGTCGCGGTCCATGGCGCGGACATATTCGCTGGCCATGCTCAAGTCGGAGCAGAGCATCGCGTACTTGGCCTGTTTCAGTTTGAATCCCTTGAGCGTTGCAATCTCCTCGACGGCGCGTTTGTGCTCCATCGAGCAGGCGAAGGCGTAGAGCGTGTCGGTGGGCAGGATGGCTACCTCTCCGTCGCGTAGCGCGTCGGCTACACGTCTCACTTCGCGCACGTTAGGGTTGTCGTTGTAGAGCTTAATAAGCATATTTTCATTCTAAAAAGAAAGTGCAAAAGTACGAAAAAAACCTAATGTGGTAAAATAAATGTACAATAACAGATGGCGAATGCCGTTATTAAAGGCAATGAGACATAAGATTTTGTTACTGTTGACACTCCTTGCCATGAGCCCTGTCCTGTTGGCGCAGACGCAAGACTTCGACCGTTGGTTCACCGGCGGCACACTGCGTCTTGACTGCCTGCGCGAGGGGTCGGCGCAGGGCGACACAGTGTGGGTGGAGCATTGGATTGACCGCCAGTGCGACTGGCACGGGTCGCGCACGCAGCTGCTTGACCCCTTCAACAACGGCGACTACCGTGTGGTGGTGCGCGATGCGGCGACGGGCCGTGAACTCTATTCGCGCGGCTACAGCAGTCTTTTCCGTGAGTACAAGGACACCCCCGAGGGCCGCACTGTCACCAGACGCTTCGAGGAGACCCTGTTGCTGCCCATGCCGAAAGGCAAGGTGATGATAGCTTTGCAGAGACGCGACCAGGCTATGCGGCTGGTCGATCAGACGGTGGTCGAATATGTCCCTCGACAGATGAGGTTGGAGACCCGCTCTCCGAGAAACATCGAAGGGAAGGAGTTTGAGTTCCTTGACCATGGGAAGGATGTGGACTTCAGTTTATATGGAGACAGCTATAACAAGTTCGATATGGCTTTCGTCATGCAGGGGTTCGACACGATGGACGACATGACCTACAAGCAGGTGTGTAACCGCATGAAGCAGTTGCTCTTTGACAAGGAACCGTTCCGGAGTTTCAAAACAGACTTCAATATTTATTTCGTCAAAGGTGACGCCGGGGTAGAATACAACGCTTTTGGGATTGACCGCTATGCGATGACCTTCAAGGTGTGGCAGTTGCACGATGTGCTTGGGCAAGTGCCATGTGACCACATTATCATTGTACTCAACAATAAGAAATACGGTGGCGGAGCTATATACAACTTCTACTCTGTCAGTTCGCTGCATTCGATGGCCGAGATGGTGCTGACGCACGAGCTGGGTCACGGTATTGGTGGCTTGGCAGACGAGTATGTCGACGAGGACTTGAGTTATGCCGACCTGCACCGCACGCAGTATGAGCCGCTGGAGCCGAACATTACCAATTTGTTGGACTTTAAGAGTAAATGGCAGCATCTGTTGCCCGAGGGAACGCCGGTGCCGACGCCCGACGTTACGGTGCCGCGCACCGAGAACGGACCGCTGGGCGTCTATGAAGGGGCGGGCTACAGCAGCAAGGGAGTCTACCGTCCTGCGATGCACTGCATGATGCGCGACTATGCGCCTTTCTGCCCTGTGTGCCGCGAGCGGATAGAGGCAGTGATAGGACTTTATACGGAGTAAGGAGATACGGAGACAGGAGATAAGACAAATGAAGAAGATTCTATATCTTATGGTGCTGGCGGCCGTGATGCCGTTGCTGACACTCTCGTGTGCCGACGGTGGCTATGCCGACGAGCGCGAGGTGCCGCTCTGTTTCTCGGTCGACACGCTCAGTTTCGACACCCTCTTCACTACCGTCGGTAGCGCCACCCGTCAGGTGGTGGTCTACAACGCCACTGGTAACGATGTCGTGATAAGCAGTGTCACCTTGCAGAAAGGACGTGCAAGCCGATTCCGTCTCAATGTCGACGGCGACACGTCGCTCGTGGCGCGCGATGTCGAACTCTTGGCGGGCGACAGTCTCTTCATCTTCGTCCAGGCAAATATCAACCCCAACGACCAGACGGCGCCTTTCCTTGAGGAGGATGCCATCGTCTTCGGCAACGGCCAGCGGCTGCCGCTGACGGCTTGGGGCCGCAATGCCGTCTACCACGCGGTACCCGATGGTGCGCCCTACAGCGTCATCGACTGTGCCAACTGGGACCACACGCGGCCACATGTCATCCTGGGGATGGCTGCGGTGCTCGAAGGGAACACCCTCACCCTGCAGCCCGGTGACGAGCTCTACTTCTACAACAATGCCATCCTGGCCATAGACACCAACGCCAGTCTGGTGGCGGTGGGCACCGCCGAGCAGCCGGTGCTCTTCACCTCGCTGCGTCACGACGGCTGGTACTCGTTCCTGCCGGGCCAGTGGCAGTGCCTCTGGTTCACAGGTGGCAGCACGGGCAATATCATCAACCACGCCATCGTAGAGAACGGCACCGGCGGCCTGCGAGTTTACCCCGACGCCGACCTGACGGTGAGCAACACCGTTATCCGCAACATGAGCGACTGCGCCCTCATAGGGCAAGGCGGCAGTATCAGCGGTAGCAACCTGCTGGTCTACGACTGCTTGACCAGCCTCACTGTGTTGCGGGGCGGCAGCTACGACTTCACGGGTTGCACCTTCGCCGACTACTGGCGCTACTCGTCGCGTCGCATAGAGAGCGTGGTGCTGACCAATTATCTGCTGGCTGCCGACGGTAGCGTGGCACAGATGGGCGACCTCACGCAGGCTGACTTCACCAACTGCATCATCTATGGCACCTACTCACCCGCTGAGGTGATTGTAAGTGGCATAGAGGCATGCCAACTCAACTATAGTTTCACTCACTGCCTGGTGAAGGGCGGCGATTGGGATGAAGACCCTCAGTTTGTCGACATCGACGAAGATGACTACCATCTGCAGGAGGGCAGCCCCGCTGTGGGGATTGGATATCAGTATTAAAGGTTAATGGTTAAAGGTTATAAGGCTGGCGCAGTTGGAATAATTGAAAAAGTGAAATAACTGATAAATAAGTATGACTAAGTTTTCTTTTGAAGAGCTAAAAGCTTATAAAATGGGTCGGTCGCTTGTAAAAGAAGTTTATCAGATACAATCAAGCTTTCCCAAAGAGGAAGTTTTTGGACTTGGAAGTCAGATTCGTAGAGCGGCGGTTTCAATAACTGCAAACTTGGCAGAAGGAAGCGGCCGTATGTCATTAAAAGAAAAGCAACAATATGTTGTCGTTGCCTATGGCTCTTTGACAGAATTATTCAGTGAAATATTAACGGCATCCGATTTGGGCTATATCACGGAAGAAAAAGTTGATGAACTAAGACCGCAATTTATTGATATGTCTAAGATGTTGTCGGGGATGAGACAATCCTTACAAAAAAGGATGGATTCTGCAGTGGAAGCCGCGTCAGCCCATTAACCAATAACCTTTAACCTAAAATTATGTACGAATATATCAAAGGACAATTGGCAAATCTGGAGCCTACACAGGCAGTCATAGACTGTGGCGGAGTGGGTTATCTGCTGGAAATAACACTTAATACCTACGAGGCATTGCGCAGGACTGATGCCGCACAGGTGAAACTCTATGCTCATCTGGTGGTGCGCGAGGATGCGCAGCAGCTGTTCGGCTTCTACGACCTGGCCGAGCGCGAGATGTTCCGCATCCTTGTCGGAGTCAACGGTGTGGGCAATCAGACGGCACGTATGATGCTGTCGTCGCTCACGGTCGACGAACTACGTCAGGCCATCCAGATGCAGGATGTCAAGAAAGTGCAGCGTGTGAAGGGTATCGGTGCCAAGACTGCCCAGCGCATCGTATTGGAGTTGGCCGACAAGGTGGGGGTGGTCGGATCGGAATCTGGAATCCGGAGTTCGGAGAATACCCAGGCGCGCGACGAAGCAATGACGGCACTCGTGATGCTGGGATTTGCCAAGCCTGCCGTCGAGAAGTTGTTGATGGCCAACGATTGGAAGAACCCCGACGGCAGTCCGATGACTGTCGAAGACATCATCAAAGTGGGGCTGCAACGCCTATAGTCGGTTCCTGTTTCGTTGATATTTAAGATTATCTTCGGCCTTTCTTCGGTTGTGGCCGAAGAAAGGGCTGGGAAATCGACGGGAATTATTTTTATTATATATTTACACCTGCGGAATACAATAAATATTCCGCATCTTCGTTTATGATGGGTTAACTTGTAGTGCGTATTGAAGGCTAGATATATAGTAATACTGTTATTGCTGCTGCTGACAGCCGCGGGTCCCTTGTGGGCGCAGGCTGACAGCGGTGGCTATACGCCTATGGGGTCGGGCTACACGCCGGCAGGCATCACCACTACGGTGGAGTACAACCCCGCGACGGGCGACTATGTGCGCATCACCAAGGTGGGCGACATGGTCATCAGCCGCGACTATATGACCTTCGAAGAGTATCAGGATTGGCAGATGGACCAGTTGCTGAGCAAGTACTGGAACGAGAAGCAGGAAGGGTCGGTGCTCGACAATGCCGGTGGCGGTCTGCTGAACAAGATACCCGGGTTCAGCCAGATTACGCAGAAGCTGGACCTGCTGGACGGCAAGCCCCTCGTTGATATCGACCCGAGCGGGTCGGCCGACCTGACTTTCCAGCTTGTGAACAACTACCGCAAGGATCCCCAGCGTGACCAGCACGAGCGGAGTGTCACTACCTTCGATTTCGATGAGAACATACAGATAAACCTCAACGCCAAGATAGGCGACCTGATAGATTTCAATATCAACGAGAATACCAAGGCCACCTTCGACTTCGAGAATCAGTACAAGCTGAAGTATGAGGGCAAGGAGGACGATATCCTGCAACTGTTCGAGGCGGCCGACATCTCGTTCCCGCTGCAGACTACCCTCATCAAGGGTAGCCAGCAGCTGTTCGGTTTCCATACCAAGTTGAAGTTCGGCAAGTTGACGGTGGATGCCGTGCTTTCGCAGAAGGAGACCTCGACAGAGAATATGCAGGTGCAAGGTGGTGCCAGCAGCCATGAGTTTGAAATCAGGGCCGACGAATACGAGGAGAACCGCCACTATTTCATTTCGCAGTATTTCTATGAGAACTACAACCGTGCCATGAGCACCCTGCCGGTGGTGAATTCGAACATCCGCATACTGCGCATCGAGGTGTGGCGCACCAATGTGGGTGCCGCGGTGACGCAGAATCGCAATATCTTGGCTTTGACGGACCTGGGTGAGGCCAATCCGAGCAATGGCCGGGTCAACGGGATGGGGATGCCGCTGCCCGACAACCGGGCCAACGACCTGCTGACGTTGGTCAACCCCTCGTCGGTGCGCAGCATCAACTCGGTGACCAGTTATATGCAGGGTGTGGGCATGGTTGGCGGCACCGACTACGAGAAGGTCGAGAGTGCCCGTCTGCTTCCCAGCAACGAGTACACTTTCAACGCCCAACTGGGATTCATCACCCTCAACCAGCCGTTGAGCAACGACCAAGTGCTAGCCGTGGCTTACCAGTACCAAGTGGTGGGCGACACCAACGTCTATCAGGTCGGTGAACTGACCACCGACGGTGTCAACGACCCCAATACTCTTATCGTCAAGCTAATCAAAGGTACCTCGACCGATACCCGTGGACCGCTGTGGCGCCTGATGATGAAGAATGTCTACTTCCTCAGGAGTAGTCAGCTCAGCCGCGACCATTTCCGTCTCAATGTGCTGTACGAGAGTCCTGAGGGTGGTGTGGGTATTGGTTTCTTTACCGAAGGTCCGCAGCAGGGCAAGCCGCTGATCGAGGTCTTCGGTCTCGACCGTATGGACGCCACCCAGAGTTACTACTACGCCGACGGAGTTTTCGACTGGTTCGACTCGGCGGCATTCAAAGGCGGTACCATCCAGGCTTCGACGGGTCGTATCTATTTCCCTTATGTGGAGCCGTTCGGAAAAGACCTGCGTGAATTGCTTGGAGGCGGTGAAATGGCCGACCGCTACTGTTTCGACTCGTTGTATACGATGACGCAAGCCTTGGCACAGCAATATGCCGACCGCAACCGGTTCTATCTGGAGGGCTACTATTCCAGCACCGTCAGCGGTGAGATATCGCTGGGCTACAGCGTGTCGCCCGGCTCGGTGACGGTCACGGCCGGCGGCATGCCGCTGATAGAGAATGTGGACTACACGGTCGACTATACCATGGGTACGGTGCGTATTATCAACGAGAGCATCCTCTCGTCGAACACCCCCATCAGTGTGAGTTCGGAGAACAATTCGTTCAGCATGACCACCAAACGCATGTTGGGCGCACATATCAACTACGAGTTCCAGCCCAACTTCAACCTGGGTGCCACAGTGATGAATCTGCACGAGAAGCCGCTCACGCAGAAGAATAACTTCGGCGACGAGCCGACGAGCAACACCATTTGGGGGTTGGACCTGAACTACAGCCACGAGGTGCCGTTCATCACCAAGTTGGTCGACCTCCTGCCGGGCATACAGACCAAGGCCCCGTCGAACCTCAGCCTGACGGCCGAGTTCGCCCACTTCCTCCCGGGCATGAGCAGCACCGGCTCGAAAGAAGGTGCTGTGTCGTATGTCGACGACTTCGAAGGCGCGGAGAACAGCATCAGCCTGACATCGGCAGTCTCGTGGTCGCTGGCCAGCACACCACAGGACTTCGCCACGCCGTTGGCTATGTTCCCCGAGACGGCTCCCGGCACGGGGTTGGCTTATGGCTACAACAGGGCAAAACTGGCATGGTACCGTATCAGTCAGGATTTCTATGACCGCAACTGCCCCAGCAATATAACGGCAGACGACCGTTCGCAACCCTATGCCCGTCGCATTGCCGAGCAGGAGGTGTTTCCGAACAAAGACCTTGCCTCCGGACAGCCGACGGCAGTCTATGAGCTGAACATGGCATACTATCCCGAAGAGAAGGGACCGTACAACTATGATGTGGCACCGTCGGCCTACAGTGCCGGTATCGACGAGAACGGATTGTTGCAAAACCCGGCCTCTCGTTGGGGCGGTATCATGCGCAAACTGGATTATACCGACTTCGAGACCCAGAATATCGAGACCATCGAGTTCTGGTTGATGGATCCCTTCATTGAGAATCCCACCCATAGTGGGGGCAAGCTTTATATCAACCTGGGTGATATCAGCGAAGACATCCTGCGTGACGGCCGCAAGAGTTTCGAGAACGGACTTCCGACGAGTCTGACAGTGGTCAATGTGGACACCACCATCTGGGGTCGTGTGCCGACGACGCAGCCCATCGTCAACGCCTTCGACAACGACGAGGAGGCCCGCAAGTATCAGGATGTGGGCTACGACGGCTTGGGCAGCACCCATGGCCTCGGTGACGAGCAGACCTTCTTTGCCGACTATCTTAACGCCATCGCCCAGCGGTTCGGCACCTCCAGTCAGGCCTATCAGCAGGCCCTGCAGGACCCCTCCAGCGACGATTTCCGCTACTTCCGCAGCTCCTATTGGGACGAGAACGACGTGAAGATTAACGACCGCTACAAGTTCTTCAACAATGCCGAGGGCAACTCGCCCGTCGACAGTGACATGGAGGAGAGTTATAATACCAGCGGTTCGGCCTACCCCAATGTGGAGGATATCAATCGCGACAATACCCTCAGCGAAGCAGAGAACTACTACCAATATGTGATTGACCTCAGTCCGGAACGGATGGTGATTGGCGAGAACCATATCGTCGACATTCAGGAGGCTCGCAACGTGCAGCTGGCCAACGGTGAGACCACCACATGCAAGTGGTACCAGTTCCGTATTCCCATCCGGGAGCCGGACCAGAAGGTGGGCACCATCAACGGCTACCAGTCCATCCGGTTCATCCGAATGTTCCTGAACCAGTTCAGCGAACCTATCATCCTGCGTTTTGCCACCCTCGACCTGGTCTATTCCACCTGGCGCAAGTACACGGAAGACCTGCTGCAGCCAGGCGATTATGTGACCGGCACCACCGAGGAGACTTCGTTCAACATCTCGACAGTCAATATTGAGGAAAACGGCAGCCGTCAGCCAGTGCCTTACGTATTGCCTCCCGGCATCGAACGCGAGGAATGGTACACGACGGGTAGCAGTTATATACAGCTCAACGAGCAGGCTGTGTCGCTCGACGTGGATCAGCTGGCCTCCGGCGACGCACGGGCTATCTACCGTTCCACGAGCTACGACTTGCGCTTCTATGGCCACATGAAGATGTTCGTCCATGCTGAAAAGAAGTACGCGGACAAGCCTCTTAACGACGACGACCTGGTGCTCTTTGTCCGCCTGGGAAGCGACTACACCAACAACTACTATGAGTATGAGCTGCCGCTGAAGTTCACCCCCTGGGGCACTTCGGTCGACGACCCCTATGCCATCTGGCCGTTGGACAACAATGTGGATATCGACTTGCAGATGATGACCGAGATAAAGACTCATCGCAACATTCATATCAGGGCCGGGGAAAGCGGTTACTCTCCCTCGCTGCTCTATTCCGAACGAGTGGAAGGGAAGAAGTATACGGTGCTGGGAACTCCCAATCTGGGAAAGATAAAGGTCATTATGATAGGTGTGCGCAATCCCAAGAAAGAGTCTCTCGTCGACGGGAACGACATGCTGCCCAAGTCGGCCATCGTGTGGGTGAACGAATTGCGCCTGTCGGACTATATCAACAAAGGCGGGTGGGCTGCGATGGCGATGGCACGCACCAACTTGGCCGATGTCGGCAATCTGCAACTCTACGGCTCCTATACCACTGCGAACTTTGGCAACCTGGAAGACCCGCTTATCAAGGAGGAACTTGTTAATACATTCAATTTCCAGACCACCTTCGATATGCAGCTCGACAAGTTCCTCCCTGAGGACTGGGGGCTGCACATCCCGCTCTACCTGGATTATAGCAGGGAGATCGGCAGTCCGGAGTACAACCCCTATAACCCCGATGTGCTGCTCTACGACGACCTGCAGACCTACCAGACTGCCGCCGAACGCGACAGCGTAGCCCAAATGACACAGCGCCGCAAGTCAGCCACCAACCTCACCCTCTCCAATGTGCGCAAGAACAGGGTGGGGAAGGCCAGCCTGAAACAGCACATCTACGACATAGAGAACTTCTCCTTCTCCTACGCCTACAGCCGGGAGCGTTCGTCGGATGACGAGATTGATCATTACAACAAGGACCAGCATCGAGGCGGCCTCACATACAACTATGCCCTTCAACCCAAGCCGGTGAAGCCTTTCGAGAAGTCGAAACTCTTCAAGGGGAAAAACTGGAAGATAATCAATGACTTCAACTTCTATTACCTCCCCAAGAACCTGACCTTCTCCACCGAGGTGTATCGCGATTTTGAGGAGACGATGCTGCGCAACAAAAGTGCTGCGTTGGTCATCATACGCCCCACCTATTACAAGCAGTTTACCTGGCAACGTGACTATGGTCTGCAGTACGACCTCAGCAAGGACCTCCGTCTCCAGTATAGCGCCAATGCCAACGCCCGTGTCGAGGAACCTATCGGACGGCTGGAGAGCCAGTCGGCAGTCGATTCGGTCTGGCGGTCGATAGCTTCGGGTGGTACGATGCAGAACTTCCAGCAGTCGGTCAACGTCACCTACAACCTGCCTATCTCGAAGCTGCCATACCTGGATTTTCTGAAGATGCCGCTGAGCTATCGTACCGACTTCACCCACAGGGGAACCACCCAGGCATTGGCATCGATGGGCTCCATCCTTCAGAACTCCACGGTCATGGAAGCCTCGATGCAGGCCAACATGCAGACGCTTTTCAACAAGATACCGTTGCTGAAGAAAGCGTGGGCCAATAACGACAATGGTCGACGGCCTTCCAACCCGCGGGGCTTGAAGAAGCCGGACCCGAAGAAGATGTCGAAACAAGACTCTATCGCCATGGCCGACAGTCTGCGGCATGAGAAGATGATGAATACGTTGAAGGAAATCGGCTTTGCAGGCCTGCGTCTGGTGACATGTGTGAAGAATGTCAACGTGCAGTACAAAAACACCCTCGGGTCACGCCTCCCGGGTTATATGGGCGAGCCGATGTATGTGGGTCTTGATCCGCAGCACTACTGGACCCCGGGGCCGGGCTACGTATTCGGCTACCAGCAAGATGTCGTTGACGAGTTGCTCCGGTACGACCTGCTCAGCCGCGACACGCTGTTCAACACACCCCATGAGTCGACCCAAAACAACCTCTTCTCTATTCGGGCGCAGTTGGAGCCGTTGCGCGACATGAATATCACCCTTTCCGCTTCGCAGAACTATGCTTCCCGTGAGGAGTATTATTACAAGTACATGTCCGATGTGGATGCCGTTACGGGACCCCTCTCCTATGTGATGAGTGGCAACTATACCACCAATACATGGGCTTTCAGCACTGCTTTTATGAACCGGGAGGAGCTTTTCCAGCAGTTCCTCGATAACCGTAGTGTGGTGGCACAGCGGCTCGCCGATGCCAACCCCGACCCATACACCGACCAGATGGTCCTCGACACGATGAACGGCCAGTATTTCCCTGCCGGCTACAGCGCCAATTCTCAGACCGTGTTGCTCACCTCCTTCCTGGCCACCTACCTTGGTAAAGACCCGGCCAAGCACGGCTTCTCGCCCTTCCTTGGCCTGCCTCTGCCTGAAATCGATATCAAGTACGACGGCCTCAAAAAGGTGAAGTTCCTTAAGAAGTGGTTTACCAACATCTCGCTGTCTCATTCCTACAAATGCTCCTATTCTGTGGGCCATTTCTATACCGACCCAGCGCTCTCGGCCTTGGAAGACTACGATTACGGTCTTGAGACCGCGCTTAACAGCACCGGCGACTACATCGCACCGGTCAGTGCCGACGGAGTGCAGATTACCGAGCAGATGAATCCTCTTATCCGGGTGAATGTGACCATGGTCAACAGCCTGCAGTTCAATTTCGCAGTCAACAAGAACCGCAACCTCCAGCTTTCTTTCTCCAACAACCAGCTCACTGAGACCACGCGTGACGCCATCACCGTGGGCGCCGGTTATCGGATCAAGGATGTCGCCTTCTCTGTCCTCTTCGCCGGCAAGCAACATGACCTCAAGAGCGACATTGTGCTTCGACTCAACCTCACATACAACAGCAATATGACCAACATACGCAAGATTAACAGCTACAACCCCGAGGTGGGAGGACAGATTTCGTCCGGCAGCGAGGTATGGATGGTCGACATCAGTGGCGAGTATAACCTGACCGAAAACCTTGTCCTTCGTGCTTTCTTCCAGACTAACATCAACAACCCGTACATCATGAACACCTACCCCAACTCGACCACCAAGGGAGGCCTTACGGTGAGGTTCTCGTTCTAACCTAAAGTAACAGTATACAATGGATAAAGATAGATTCAAGGATTTTGACGAAGAGGAACGCCAGTTGGTCCTCGACTTCGAGAACACTGTCCTTCGTGGAGGGCAGCGCTTCTTCGACGTGGACGAGCTGGAAGTGATCATGGACTACTATTTTGAGGTGAACGACATAGCCCCATTGGAACGCGCCGTTGAGTATGCCGAGCAACTTTACCCTGACAGCACTATAGTGAAACTTCGCCGCGCCCATCTTTTTATTGCCAAGGAACAGTTCGACGACGCCATGCGTATCATCAAGACGCTTCGTCGGCAGGAACCCGGCAACACCGACGTGGCCTATTCCATGGGTGTGGCTTATGGCGCCATGGGTGAGCATGAGAAAGCTATCGAACTCTTCATGGAGGCTGCCAACGACGGTTGGCTGCTGGGACGTGTCTATGCCAACATCGCCGAAGAGTATTACCACCTGAACGACTTCGACAAGGCCATCCGCTACTATCAGTTGGCACTCGACACCGACAGCTACGACTCGGCGACGCTCTTCAACTATGTCGACACGGCCATCCAGTCAAACAATATGGAGGATGCCGTGACCTACCTGAAATCGTTTGTCGGAGAGCACCCTTACAGCAGCGAAGCCTGGCAGGGACTGGGCACACTGTACCGCGAGATGGGACTTCTCGAGAAGGCCATCGACGCCTACGAGTATTCCATCGCCATCGACAAGACCAACTTCACCGCCTATACCGACCTCTCGGAGACATTGGACTATATGGGTAATACGGCCGATGCCGTGACAACCCTGCTGCGTGCCCGCGACTATGTCTCCAACCGCTCGGCCCTCTACCGCATGGTGGCCACCATCTATATGCGCGTCGAGAATATTGACATGGCACTGGTATACTACCGTAAGGCGGTCGAGGAAAACCCCGACGACCCCACCGCCATCGCAGCATTGGCGCTGGCTTATGCCGTCGCCGACGATTTGAGTACCGCCCTGCCGCTCGTCCGCAAGGCTCTCCGCCTGTCTCCCGAAAGCGCCGAAGTGCTCTTCTCCGCTGCAGTCATCTACGACAGTCTGGGTAATTTCGACGCCGCCAGCGACTATTTCGAGCGCACGATGATGGCCAACGACTGCTCCGAGATGATGTGCCAGCGCTACACACAGTTCCTCTACAAGCACAAGGTGTACGACATCCTCATCCAGTTTGCCGAGGAATCGCTCGAACTGTATCCCCAGCACCCATTCTATTGCACCTATCTCGCCGCCGCCTACTTCTACACCAATCGCTACAACCGCGCCAGCCATGTGTTGCCGTATGTGAACCCCGAAGCCCTGGCCGAGCTGTGTCCCGAGATTGTGCAGCACCCCCGCCTCGGGCCGCTGGTGCCCCATGGTCTCCCCGGAGAGGAGCAATCATTTGTAATAGAATAACATTCTTGTTTTTAGAAAGCCAAAGAACGATAAGAAATTCCTATCAAAATAAAGCCAACTATGGAGAAACATCCTACGAGAAATACTTTGCGCCCCTTGCTGCTGCTTGTGGCATTGCTTTTTGTGGCGCAACCGATGACCGTCCGGGCACAGGACGCTGCCAACATCGCCGAAGCCGTCGACACCAACCGCAGCGGTTGGGTGGCCTCGGTGCTGCATTGGTATGACGCACACATGAACTACTTGGCTGTCGGCGGCCTGATGACGCTCGAGAGCAGCTTCATCCCCTTCCCCTCCGAGGTGGTTATCCCGCCTGCTGTCTATGTGGCAGCCAACCCCGCCAGCAAGGGCGGCATGAAGATATGGCTCGTCGTGCTCTTCGGCACCCTCGGCGCACTGCTCGGCGCGCTCATCAACTACTTCCTCTCCATGTGGCTGGGACGCCCCATCGTCTATGCCTTTGCCGAGAGCAAGCTGGGACACCTGCTGCAGCTCTCCAAGGAGAAGGTGCAGCGGGCCGAGGTATACTTCAACGACCACGGTGTGGTGTCCACCCTCGTGGGTCGCTTCATTCCGGTCATCCGCCAGCTTATCAGCATCCCCGCCGGCCTCTCGCGGATGAACCTCGGCGCCTTCTGCCTCTTCACCACCCTCGGTGCACTGGCGTGGAACTGTATCCTCGCCCTGCTGGGCTACCTGGCCTACAAGGCAGCCGACCCGTCGGTCATCGAGCGCTACAGCCACCAGCTCTCCATCATCATCATCGTCCTCTTCGTCGCCGTGGTGGCTTTCTTTGTCATCCGTGCAGTCGTTAAAAAGCACCGCAAATGAACCTCTCCGACATACGCTCCCAATTCCCCATCCTCGACACCGAGGTGCACGGCCACCGACTCGTCTATCTCGACAATGCCGCCACGACGCAGAAACCGCAGACGGTCATTGACACTCTGTCGGACTACTACGCCCACCTCAACGCCAATATCCACCGTGGTGCCCACCATCTTGCCGCCGTGGCCACCGACCGCTACGAGGCGGTGCGCCGGCAGGTGCAGCAGTTCATCGGTGCCCGCAGCCACGAGGAGATTGTCTTCACCCGCGGCACCACCGAGAGCATCAACCTGGTGGCCTCCAGCTTCGCCCGTCGTTTCTTCAAGGGTGACGACGAGGTCATCGTCTCCGGCATGGAGCACCATTCCAATATCGTGCCATGGCAGCTAGCCGGCGCCCGTCTGCGCCCCATCCCCTTTAGCGACGACGGCGTGCTCGACCTCGACGCTTACGGCCGTCTCTTCAACGGGAAGACCCGTCTCGTCGCCGTGACGCACGTCTCCAACACTCTCGGCACCGTCAATCCGGTGGCCGAAATAGTCCGCATGGCCCATGCCCATAATGTGCCGGTATTGGTCGACGGCGCTCAGGCCATATCTCACCTTAAGGTCGACGTGCAGGCCCTCGGCTGCGACTTTTACTGCTTCTCGGGCCACAAGATGTACGCCCCCATGGGCGTCGGCGTGATGTATGGCCGTCAGGAGATGCTCGACGAGCTGCCTCCTTACCAGGGTGGGGGAGAGATGATTGAGGAGGTGACCTTCGAACGTACCACCTACAACCACCTGCCCTTCAAGTTCGAAGCTGGCACCCCGTCGGTGGGCGACGTGCTGGGACTGGGCCGCGCCATCGACTTCATGCAGCAAGTGGGCATCGACACCATCGCCGCCCATGAGGCTGACCTGCTGCGGTATGCCACCGCCCGCATCCGGGAAATCCCTGGCGTGCGCCTCTTTGGCACAGCTCCGGAGAAAGCCGCCGTGCTGTCGTTCCTCGTCGGCGAAGCCCATCCTTACGACGTGGGCACCCTCATCGACCAGCTTGGCGTCGCCGTACGCACAGGTCACCACTGCACCCAGCCCGTCATGGACCGTTACGGCATCCCCGGCACCGTCCGTGCCTCCTTCGCCGTCTACAACACCCGCGACGAGGTCGACGCCTTCATCGCCGCGCTGGAAAAGGTGTTGCCGATGCTGGGTTAGGGAGTAAAGGGAAGTTAGGAGAAGTTAAGGGGAGTTAAGGGACAATACCGCATATAATCATATTCGTTATAATGACAAACACGTTTGAAGAGTTAATAGCTTGGCAAAAAGCAAGGGTATTCATCCTTCATGTTTATAGGTTGACGAAAGCCTATCCTGATGATGAGCGCTTTGGCTTGGTCTCGCAGTTTAGAAGGGCTTCAGTATCTATTGGAGCGAATATTGCGGAGGGATATAAGCGAGTGGGAAAGGATGATAAGTTGCGTTTCTTTAACTATGCCCAGGCCAGTCTGGAGGAATGCAGGTGTTATATTATTCTTTCGTCAGATATAGGCTATATCAATCAAAACGAGATGGACTCTTTGCTAAAGGAGATAGAAATAACCAGTAAATTCATCAATTCATACGCAAGTGCTATAGTGCAGCGAAAACAATGGAACGACTAATAAAACAGAGATAAAAACATTTGTCCCTTAACTTCTCTTAACTTCCCTTAACTTCCCTTAACTTCCCTTATCTTCTCTTAACTCCCCGATAATTCCTCTTTAACTTCTAAATAAAATATGCTTCAAACTCTCCATATCGAAAACTACGCCCTTATCCGCGAGACTGACATCCGCTTTGGCGACGGCTTTGTGGCTATCACGGGTGAGACAGGCGCTGGCAAGAGCATCCTGTTGGGTGCCCTCGGACTGCTCCTCGGCCAGCGGGCCGACAGCGCCGTGCTGGCCGAAAAGGAACGCAAATGTGTCGTCGAGGCGCAGTTCGATATTGTTGGATTGGGACTGAAGCCCCTCTTCGATGAGTCTGATGTCGACTACGACGACCAGCTTGTGCTGCGGCGCGAGATTCTGCCGTCGGGTAAGAGCCGTGCTTTCGCCAACGACACCCCCGTGCAGCTGCCTTTCCTTAAGACCCTCGGTGCCCATATTATAGATATTCACTCGCAGCATCAGACCCTCACGCTGGCCGACAGCTCTTTCCGTCTGCACCTGCTCGACACTCTCGCCTCCGATTCCCCTGCCGTGAGATATCAGGACGCCTTCCGCGACTACAGCACCCTCAAACGTCAGTTGGAGGAGTTGACCGCCACCGAGGCGCAAAGTCGCAAGGAGCACGACTACCTGCAGTTCCAATGGAATGAGCTCGACGAAGCACGTCTGCAAGCCGACGAGCAGGAAGCCCTCGAACAGGAATCGCAGCTGCTGGCCCATGCCGAAGCCATCCGTCAAGCCCTCGCCGAGACGGCCTCGTTGCTCGACGACGACACGGAACAGTCGGTGCTTTCACGGCTGAGACAGGGAAAGAACGCCTTGGGTCATATTGCATCCTTCCACCCCGATGTGGAGGCGTTGCTGCAGCGCCTCGAGTCCTCCCTCATCGAGCTCGACGACATCAATAACGAGGTGCGCACCACTGCCGACGCCGTTAACTACAGCCCCGACCGGCAGCAGCAGGTCGACGAGCGTCTGGCGTTGATCTATCGACTTGAGAAAAAACATGGCGTCGAAAGCGTGCCCGAACTTATCGCCCTGCGCGACGAGTTGGATGCCCGTCTGCAGTCTATCGCCACCCTCGACGACCGCATCCAGCAGCTTATGGAGCAGGTCGACAAAGCGTATACCGCCATGCAGGCAGCCGCCGAGGCACTCACCGAGAGCCGCCGTCAGGCGGGCAGGCTGCTGGCAGAGCATTTGCTCCCTGCCCTCAACGAACTGGGCATGCCCGAAGCCCGCTTCAATGTCGAGCTGACGCCTGCCGTCACCTACGGTCCTCTGGGTCACGATGCCGTGCAGTTCCTCTTCAACGCCAACCGCGGCGGAGCCATGCGCGATCTCGCCAAGGTGGCGTCCGGCGGCGAGCTCTCGCGCCTGATGCTGGCCGTCAAGAGCATGCTCACCTCGCACAACCTTTTGCCTACCATCATCTTCGATGAGATAGACACCGGCGTCAGCGGCGACATCAGCGTCGCCGTAGGCCGTATGATGGAACGTATGGCCAGCCACATGCAGGTGGTGGCCATCACCCACCTTCCGCAGATTGCCGCGCGTGCCTCGCAGCACCTCAAGGTATACAAGGAGAACGAGGCCGACCGCACCGTGTCGCTCATCCGCGAACTCGTCCCGTCCGAGCGTGTCACCGAGGTGGCCACCATGCTCAGCTCCGACCCGCCCACCAAAGCGGCCCTCCAGACCGCCAAGGAACTGATGGCGAAATGAGCCTTGGTCGATATGATTGGTAAAGGTATGAAGTATTATTTAGTCGGATACATGTATTGTGGCAAGACCACGTTCGGCCGCAAGCTGGCCGAAGCCAAGGGGATGGACTACCTCGACCTTGACCGTGCCTTCGAGGCCCGCTACCACTACACCGTGCCCATGTTCTTCCAGCGCTTCGGCGAGGCGGCTTTCCGCACCCTCGAGACGCAGATGCTGCACTCCACCGCCGACCTCGACAATGTCGTCATCGCCACCGGCGGCGGCACCCCCTGCTATGGCGACAACATGGATTTCATCCTCGCCCACGGCACGGCCGTATACCTCCAGATGCCTGTCGACGCCCTCGTCGAGCGTGCCCTGCGCAGCCGCAATCCGCGCCCCCTCATGCACGGCCTCCCCGAACCAGAGATGCGTGCCCTCATCGAGCGGCAGCTGAAAGAAAGGGAGCCCATCTACCTGAGGGCTCCCCTGATTGTTGATGGAATAAATCCTGTTTTGGGTGATTAAAGAAGATATCGATTAAGTGGTTAAAGGCAATAGTACTAAACCGCCATTCTGTTTTGTCTAGACCGACATCTTCTAGCACGAAGTGCGATAACTTCTTTAACTTCTTTAACTACCCTTAAATAAAATTAGTACTCAAACGCGCTCCCTCCCAGGAACTCGCGCATAATCGAGTTGTGGGGGATGAACTTGTCGTCTATGGGCAGCAGCAACTCCGAGAAGTCGAGCAGCTGCTGTGCGATGGAATACTCCTCGCAGTCCTGGGGCACCTGCTTCAGCAACGGCTCGGCATAGCGCTTCAGCACACCCAGCTCGTAGAGCAGCGCGCTGTTGAACATCACGTTGGCGTTCTCCTGGTAGGGGAAGATATGCTTGCGCTCGCCGCGCACCACTTCGGGCCAGCGGTGCAGCGTCTGGTAGGCGTCCCAGCCGCGGAAGTTGTTGTCGCGCACCAGACGGCGCACCAGACGGTTGTCTGTACCGTGGATGATATTCTGGTCGTCGATGGAGAGCTGTGTCAAGGCGCTGACATAGACCTTGAACTTCAGCGCCTCGTCAATCTCGGCCGTCAGCTTGGGGTTGAGGGCGTGGATGCCTTCCACCACCAGTATGCTGCGGGGACCCAGCTGCAGCGTCTTGCCGCTGTAGAAAGGCTCGCCTTTCTTGAAGTCGAACGTGGGTATCTTCACCTCCTCGCCGCGGAACAGGGCGTTGAGGTGCTCGTTGAGCAGCGGGATGTCAAGGGCGTCGACACTCTCGAAGTCGTACTCCCCGTTGGGCAGCTTGGGGGTGCGGTCGCGATCCATGAAGTAGTCGTCGAGCGACAGTTGGTTGACATCGTAGCCCAGCACCGAGAGCTGCACGCTCAGGCGGCGGCACGACGTCGTCTTGCCCGAGCTGCTCGGACCTGCCAGCAGCACCATGCGGGCACCGCTCTGGCGCACCTGTTCGGCTATCTCGGCATACTTCTTTTCATGCAGCGCTTCGGCCAGCAGGATAAGGTCTTGCCCGCCGCCGTTGTGCACGATGCGGTTGTAGTCGGCGATAGTCGAAGTGTGCAGCAGGTCGGCCCAATGGTAGTGCTCGCGGAAGACGGCGAACAGCTTGGGAGTCTCGGTGTAGAGCGACAGCTTGTCGGGATGCGAGGGGTCGGCGCATTGCAGCATATAGCCCTCGTCGCCATACTGGCGGAAGTCCCACGTGGTGAGGCATCCTGTCGAGGGCGCCAGCTTGCCGTTGATTTTGTGCACCGTGTCGCCGAGGAAGTTCATCTCGATATACAGCTGCTTCAGGTGCTCCAGCAGGTAGAGTGTCTTGTCCATGTGGCGCGGACGGATGAGTTCGATGGCGTCTTTGAGCAGCATGGTCTTGCTCACGAAGGGGATGTCCTGCTCCTGCAGCGCTATCATGCGTTCACGCACTGTGCGGCACACCTCGTCGTTGGGCGGCAGCTGGAAATCCTCCACGGCACTCTGTATGCGGCAGTAGAAGCCGTTCTGCAGCGAGTGGTCGATGCTCAGCATGGCCTTGGGATAGCAGTCGTGCACGGCGGTGTAGAGCATGAACTCCAGCGCGTTGCGGTAGAGGCGGAATCCCTGGCGGTCGCTGATGTCGATGAACTTCACCACCTTGGGATTGTAGATGCGGTACTGCAGCGGCTTCACCCTGTTGTTCACCAGTGCGCCCAGCACCGGCCAGCGCAGCGGCTCGCCCTTGGCGAGGCATTCGTTGGTATACTTCTCGGCCAGCTCGGCCACGCTGGTGCCCTGTGGCACCCACTTCCGCTCGCCCGTATTCGCGAGCACAATCTCAACTTGATTCATCTTTACTTTTTTTATCTCCCGCAGCGCGAAATCTTGGAAATCTTGAAAAGATTTTGCCTGCAAACACCTCTCATTCGTTGTCAATGGGTAAATCTTGGAAATCTTCAGTAATTTGGATTCTTCTGGATTTCTAAGATTTGACTTGTGTACGACGTGAAAGACAGACGATTTGCAGGATTTCCAAGATTTCCGCCGCAGGCGGGGAAATTACTGTGCCATCGTCTCCTCAATCTCCTTGACGGTCTTGGGGATGGGCTTGCCGAGGATACGGGAGCCCGTCTCGGTGACCAGCACGTCGTCTTCGATGCGGATGCCGCCGAAGTCTTTCCACTTCTCCAACTCGTCGAAGTCGACGAAGTCCTTGCAGGTGCCTTCGGCGCGCCATTTGTCGATGAGGGCAGGGATGAAGTAGCATCCGGGCTCGTCGGTGATGACAAAGCCGGGCTGCAGCTTGCGGCCGCAGCGCAGGCTGCCCAGGCCGAACTGCTCGCTCGGGCGCGTCTCCTCGTCGTAACCCACGTTGATCTGGCCGTAGTTCTCCATGTCGTGCACGTCGAGGCCCATCATGTGGCCCAGGCCGTGGGGCATGAGCAGCGAGTGGGCGCCGTTGGCCACGATGTCGTCAAGGTTGCCCTTCAGGATGCCGAGGTTCTTGTAGCCTTCGGCCAGCTTGTAGCTGGCGGCGGTGTGCACCTCCTTGTAGGTGATGCCCGGACGTGTGACGCGGGCGGCCTCCAGCTGGGCGCCGAGCACAATCTCGTAGATGGTCTTCTGACGCTCGTCGAACTTGCCGCCCACGGGCACCGTGCGCGTGATGTCGGAGCAGTAGTTCATCGGCGTCTCGCAGCCGGCGTCCATCACCAGCATGCGGCCCACTTCCAGCCGGTTGTTGTGGCCGTGGTTATGCAGCGTCTCGCCGTGCACCGTCATGATGACGGGGAAGCTCACAGGACCGTTGCCCTTCCAGGCCTCGCCCTCCATGAAGCCCGCCAGCTCGTATTCGTAGCGGCCCGGCATGGCCATCTTCATGGCTCCCACGTGCATATTGTAGGCCGTGGCGATGGCCTTCTCTATCTCGGCAATCTCCTCGGGACTCTTGATCATGCGCTGCTTCACGCAGGCCAGGATGAGCTCCATCGAGGCGAAGCGGTTCACCGAGCCGTAGCTCACGCCCAGCAGGTCGGCCAGCTCGGCGCGTATGTCGGCGCGGTAAGGGGGCAGGAAGTGGGGCATGGGCTTGCCGTTCACAGGCGACTTCATGGCGGCAATCATGTCGCGCAGCACCTTCGGCGTGCCGGTGTTCTCCACACCCACCGAGGCGGCCAGCTCCTTCACGCTCGGCAGCGGACCCGTCCAGATGATGTCGTCGATGTCATAGTCGTTGGCGAAGATGTAGTCTTTTCCGGTATCGCAGTCGAGCACGCCTATCAGGTCCTCGCGCTGAAGGCCGAAGAAATAGAGGAAGGTGCTGTCCTGACGAAACCAGTAGGTGTTGTCCTTGTAGTTGCAGGGCGCCTCGTGGTTGCCCGGCATGATAATAAGGCCGTGACCGACATCCTTGCGGAGTTGCTCGCGGCGTGCGATGTAAGTTTCTTTTGTGAACATATTGATGTTTTTTTACTTATTCCAATACCGTACATAACGACGACAGGCGTTTTTTAGTATATGGGACGATTAAAAATAAAAAAGCGTTTTTCTATCAATCGACATCACTATCCGCTACCCACTATCCACTACCCACTCTATTTAACATAACCGCAAAAAGTGGCCAAAAACCGCCTTCGTAACCCATTGAAAACCATGTTGTCGCGCCACCACCTCTTACTCAACTCCTACTCCTCTCCTTATCAACCCCTTATATTCCCTTGGTTTTGTAAGAGTTAAGTAGGGTTTGATAAGGTGATGATTAAGTGAAATTAAGTTAATGGTTCGGGGGCGTGTTTGGGAGGGTTGGAGGGCGGACTTTGGGAGGGCGGAAGGCGGAGGTCGGATTTTGGGAAGTTGGAAGTCGGAGGTTGGAGGGCGGACTTTGGGAAGTTGGAAGGCGGAGGTCGGAGGTCGGATTTTGTGAGGTCGGAGGTCGGTTTTGGCGAGGTTGGAGGGTTGATTTTGGGAGGTCGGAGGTTGGAGAGGAGTGGGGGAGGGTGTGGTGGAAATGGGGGAGAAGGGGAGGTGGGTCGGGGTGAAAAAACGTGAGGTTCTGCTCCTTGTCTAGAGGGTGTTGGATTTTGCAGGTGATTGATTGTCAGTGGTGTGTTTTGTTTTAGAGTGTTAAAGTTTCAAAAAGGCTTTGGCGGTTTGAGAAAAAAGAGTAACTTTGCACCTTGTATTTGGTGTGTACTGTCGCGAGCAAAGACAACAAAATCAGCACAAATGCCCATAGGTGAGGTACATGGAACAACGGCAGGAGACAGAGGGCGGTGCGACAGATGTTGTTTCAACCCGCTGGGAATAAGAGATAAGTAGAAAACAAAAAACGTTAAATAACCTTTTTATTAACCAAAAACTCAAAACATCATGCAAAAGTTTTTACGGACTTTGATGCTTGCGGCGGTCATGTTGCTGCCGATGGCATCGCATGCGCAGACGATGTACCTGACGGTGTGCGACAGCACGGCCAGCAGCGACAAGGTGCCTTTCGATGGCTACAACGCTGATGCCGACCAGCACAACCAGATGATCTACCCTGCCAGCATGCTCACTGACATGGATGGAGAGACCATCTTGGAGATGGTGTTCTACATCAACCCCAATGCCAGCAACGGTTCCAATACCGCTGAGAGCCGCCTGGGTACCTGGACGGTTTCGCTCGGCGAGACCAGCGCCACCACCCTCAGCGGGCTGGACAACACGACCACGCTGACGCAGGTCTACCAGGGCTACTTCGATTGCTCGACCGGCACGCTGACCCTCGAGTTCGACATGCCGTACCAATACAACGGCGGCAACCTGCTGGTCGACCTCAACCACAGCGCTGCCAGCTGGAACCGTTGGTACTTCCTCGGCACGACCACTACCTCCGACATGTCGTACAACAGCTATCAGGAAGAATCTTACACATTCCTGCCGAAGGCCACCTTCACCTATGGTCAGCCTCCCGCATGCTTCAAGGTGCAGAACGCCACGGCCAGTACTGTCGGAAGCAACAGTGTGACCCTCACCTGGAGCGACACCATCAACAGCGGTGCCACCTACACCGTCTACAACATGGCTGACACCTCCGTGGTGGAAAGCGGCATCACCGGCACCACCTGCACCATCACCGCCCTCACCCCCGCCACCGATTACACCTTCGGTATCGGTACCGATTGCGGTGTCAATGGTGTGGCCAACGGCTATGCTACCGTCAGTGTTTTCACCAACTGCGCTCCCATGCCGCTCCCCTTCAGCGAGACCTTCAACGCCTCTCTGAGCAGCAATCCTTGCTGGCGCGGCGCCAGTATCGTCTATGCTGAAGGCGTGGTTCCCACGCTGGGTAACAACAACAACTGGACCTACCAAAGCAGTGTCAGCAACGGCCTCGAAGCCGGTCACTACCGTGTGAACATCTACGGTTCCAGCTGCTACAAGTGGCTCGTCACCCCCGAGATTGACCTCGCCGAGGCCACCTCGCCCCTGCTGACCTTCGACGCTGCCTTCACGAAATACAGCGGCACCGGTGCCGCCACCGGCTTCGAGGGCAACGCCACCCAGAAGTTCTACGTCCTCGTCTCGACCAACGGCGGCACCACCTGGAGCATCCTCTCCGATGTCAGCCTGTCGTCAATCGCCAGCGACAACTATGTCACCCAGTTTGTCGACCTCAGCGCCTACGACGGTGACACCATCCGCCTAGCCTTCTACGCCCAGTCCACCACCAGTGGCGGCGACAACAACCTGCACCTCGACAACATCTCCATCGACGAGAGCACCGGCGAGATCTGCTATCCCACCACCGGCCTGACCGTGAGCAACATCACCGCCACTTCCGCCACCGTGACCTGGAACAGCAGCACTGTGGGCAACTACGTTCTCTATATCATGAACGACAGCAGTAGCTTCATGTATACCGACACTGTTGCCGATCTCAACACCCTGCAGCCCAACACGGAGTACACCGTTGGTGTGACCGTCGACTGCCCCAGCGGTGAGAGCCCGATGATCACCACCAGCTTCCGCACGGCCTGCGCTGCCGAGACGATGCCTTGGAGCGAGAACTTCAACAGCTGGACCTCCAAGTCGCCCTGTTGGTCGTTCATGAGCGGTGCCTTCAGCGGCACCCCCACTACCTATAGCAGCGCCTGGTCTCTCAACAGCAGCTACGGCAGCAATATCGTCATCGACACCAACGCCTTGACGATGAATGTCTACAGCACCAACCGCTACTGGGCTGTCACCCCGTACATCGAGATCACGAGCGACGACGCCCTGCTGAGCGTCGACGTGGCCGTGGCCGCCTGGAGCAGTGCCACCCCCAACTACGACACCGACGACACGCTGGCCTTCGCCATCACTACCGACGGTACCAACTACACCACCCTGCTGGTGATGGACAACACGCAGCTCAACGCCCTCACCCCCACCTACACCACCCTCATGATCCCCGTGAGCGGCTACAATGGCTCGACGGTGCGCTTCGCTATCTTCGCCGGTAGCGCAGCTTCTGGCGGCGACAACCGCATCGCCATCGACAATGTGAGCGTGACCGAGGCTCCCAACTGCTTGCCTGTGGTCGCCCTAACGGTCGATAGCACCATCGCCGAGAGCATCAGCCTCAGCTGGACCGGCAATGCCGCCAGCTATAATGTGATCGACATGGCCGACGGCAGCCTGGCCGCCACCACGAATGAGACCAATGTGACCATCAGTGGCCTCGATGCCAGCACGACCTACACCTTTGGTGTGGTGGCCGACTGCGGTGGCCTCACCTCCGACACGGTCCAGATCACTGCCATGACCAACTGCGTCAACACCTGCAGCATCACCATCGACGGTGTCGATGAGTACGGTGACGGCTGGAACGGCGCTTCCATCGAGATCCGCCAGGGTGTTTCCGTTGTTGGAACCTTCACTCTGGACTACGGTAATGCCACGAACAGCGCCTCCTTCACCGTCTGCGACGGTATCCCCGTGCAGTTCGTGTGGATGTCTGGCAGCTACGACGATGAGGCCAGCTTCACCATCGCTGACGGCGGCAATGCCGTTGTCTACACCTGCTCCGACGGTTCTACCCTGACCGACGGTGTCACCTTCACCACCATCGCCAATGCCTGCCCGAGCTGCCTCCCCGCTGCGATTACGGTTGACACCGCTACCACCACCAGCGTGACCATCAGCTGGACCGGCACCGCCGCCAGCTACGATGTCTACAACGGCACCACCCTGGTGACCAACACCACCAACAACACCTACACCTTCACTGGTCTGACGCCCGCCACGACCTACACCTTCGGTGTGCAGGCCATCTGCTCGGCTACCGACACTGCCTCGTTGGCTACCATCAATGTCATGACCGAGTGTGACGATATCACCGTGCTGCCTTACGCTGAGGGCTTCGAGTACGGCCTCGGCTGCTGGAGCACCGTGAACGGCAGCAGCGATGGCTATCCTTGGTTCACCACCGCCGCCTCTGGCTCTATCACTTCCCACAGTGGCAGCTATGTGGCTGTTTCGGTGTCGTACTACAGCGGCGCTGTCCATGCCGATTCATGGCTGATTTCGCCGAAGTTTGTCCTGCCCACTATCGGAGCAGCTGACACATTGAATCTCTCGTGGTGGCACGCGGTCTCGGCCAACTATCCCACCGAGCTCTACGATGTGATGATTTCTACCACCACCAACGATACCGCTTCCTTCACCACCACGCTGCTCGCCGTCTCTCCCGACAGCACCAACAACTGGGTGAACAAGGTGGTTGACCTGTCGGCCTATGCCGGTCAGAGCGTCTACATCGCCTTCCACCACCACGACAGCTATGATCAGAACTACCTGCTCATCGATGACATCAGCCTGAGCGTTGGCGCCGCCCCGGTGCCTGAACCCGACACGCTGACCGTGACCTTCGCCGTCAACGATGCCACCATGGGTACCACCGTGCCCGCTCCCGGTACCTACCAGTACATCAGCGGCGACACCTTGAGCTTCAGCGCTATGCCGAACACCGGCTACATCTTCAATGGATGGGTGATTGCCTACGGCGACGGTAGCGTCGATTCGCTGTCTGTCGACTACATCAGTGCCAGCGCACCTGCTGACATATTCATGAACTACAGCCCGATGACCATCACGGCCAACTTCGCCGCTGGTGAGGTTGAACCCGACACCGTCACGGTGAACATCACTGTTGCCGACCTGAGCCAGGGTACCACCATTCCCGCTCCCGGCACGCACTACTTCACCACTGGCGACACCCTCTCGGTTGTGGCTGTGCCCGCCCCCGGTTTCAATCTCGCCGGTTGGTATATGCAGGCAATTGACAATACTGGCGACACCCTCGTTGACCAGTATGTTCCCTTCGCCATCGATGACGCCTTCGCCCTCTTTGACAATGCCATGGTGGTCAACTCTTTTGCCGATGGCTACATCTTCAATGTGCAGCCCACCTTCACGCCCGACAGCATCAATCCTAACGGCGATAGTGTGACCATCATTACCGCCATCAACGATGCTTCGATGGGTACCATCACTCCCGCCCCCGGCACTCACCACTATGCCATGGGCGACACCGCCCTTGTGAGCATCCAGCCCAACGATGGTTACTACGTCTATGCTGTGCATATTAGCATGACCTACCCGATACTGGGTACCATCTTGGACACCATGATTACTGATTCTGCTGAGATAGCCGAGTCGTGGCTCGATGTGGACACTATTGTTGTCAGCAATCCCCAGATGCTGGGTATGGTCTATAGCGTCAGTGTTATCTTCGCCGCCGAAGGTACGGTTCCGGAGACCTACTCTGTCGAGGTTGCCTACGACCAGACGAAGGGTACTGTCACCGGTGCCGACGACTATGTCGCGGGCACCAACGTCATACTGGTTGCCATGCCGGCTCCTCACTACGAGTTCTATGCTTGGCTTGACAACACCACCGGCGACACGGTGGGCCGTGAGTCTGTCTACTCCATCGCCAGCATTGATCGTGACTACTTCCTGACCGCCATCTTCGTTGCTTCGACCGGCATCGACGATGTCGACATGGACAATGTGACCATCTACAGCACCGACAACGTGATTGTGGTCCGCGGCGCCGAGGGCAAGCAAGTTACCCTCTTCGACGTGAACGGCCGCATGCTGAGCCGCGAGGCCCGCGCCGCCGAGAACGTTGAGTTCCGCGTGAACAACAGCGGTGTCTATCTGGTGAAAGTGGCCAACGCCGCCGCCAAGCGCGTCGTTGTGATTCGCTAAGCGCCAGTAACGCTTTAACACAAAAAGGGCTCCCCTGCGGGAGCCCTTTTTTGTGTGTCGAGGAGATGAGGAGATGAGGAGGTAAGGAGATAAGGAGGTAAGGAGATAAGGAGATAAGACAAATGCATTATACATTTAATCCTCCCATCTCTTTTTGGTTGCCATCGTATTAATATAGGCGTTCAATACTCTGCTTGTTTCCTCTATCTCCTCTATCAACTGATTTGCCGTATCTGCTGTAATATAGCTAAAATCATTAGCAAGGTAAATAAAGCAACGGCACTCTTCAAGACTCCCTTGAGAGTAGTTGAAAAACCTTATTTTATCATCTTGACCTAACCTTTTGTATCCCTCGGCGATATTTGCTGCTATGGACACGGCTGCTCGTTGGAACTGGCTTACCAGACCAAACTTCTCTTCATCTGGGAAAGCCTTTGTCACACGATACACATGGTTGATGAACACCCTTGCTTTCTGCCATGCAATAATATCTTCAAACCGATTTGTCATAAGATTAGGTATTGTCTTATCTCCTTACCTCCTGTCTCCTTATCTCCTTCAATCACCCGCAATGTATGAAGCTCTCCACGAGCTCGAGGGTCTTCTTAGGGTCGTGTCCTATTTCAGCGCGCAGCGTGCGGTCGTTGAAGGCGCGGAGCTCCTTGATGATGCCGTCGATGAGCTGCGGGGCGAAGATGCCGTCCTGCTCATACACCGCACGGTCTTTCTCCAGCAGGTCGGCGCTGGCGGCGCAGCTGTCGGGCAGCACGTCGAGTTTCGCCAGCACGTCCTCATGCTCGAAGATGTTGACGCTCACATAGCGGTCCTTGGCATACTGCACGGCGTCCTGCATCTCGAAGCCGTGACGTGCCGCCACTGCCATGCCGGCGAGCAGCAGGTACACGTTGGCCGAGCCGTCGGGCGTGCGCAGCTCGATGGTCTGTTTGCGGCTGAAGTCCACCTTGTCTTTCGCCTCCAGCGGGTTGGCATGGGCCATCATGTTGCCGGCACTCTTGTTCCAGCCCAGCGGCACGCGCACCATGGCGCTGCGGTTGCGGTCGCCCCAGCAGATGTTCGTGGGGGCCTCTTGGTGCGGCACCAGACGGAAGTAGCTTGTGGGGTTGGTGTTTCCGAAGGCTGTGAGGGAACCGGCGAGGGAGAGGATGCCCGCCATGGTCTTCATGGCCGTCTCGCTCAGGCCGTTCTCGCCCACGTACATGTTCTTGCCGTCTTTGCTGACGCGGGTGTGCACGTGCATGCCGCTGCCGGCCTTGCCGACGGTGATTTTGGGGGCGAAGGTGACGGTGATGCCGTACTTGTAGCCCAGCTCGCGCATCATCCACTTGGCTATCACCAGCTGGTCGGCGGCGCGTTCGAGCTGTGTCGGCAGGAACTCAATCTCGTTCTGCTCGTACATCAGGTCGCCGTGGGTGAAGTTGCCCACCTCGCTGTGGCCGTACTTTATCTCGCCACCGGCGGCGGCGATGATGCGCATGGCCTCGGTGCGGAACTCCTCGAACTTGCAGAAGGGCATGCTCACGTGGTAGCCGTGCTGGTCTTCCGGCATATACTGGTCGTCTTTGGGGGCTATGGCGTAGTATTCCAACTCTCCCATCACCTCGAACTCCATGCCGCCGGTGGCCTCGCGGAAGGCGCGTCCGGCTTTCTGCAGCGTGTATTCCGGCGCCATGGCGAAGGGCTCGCCGTCCTTGGTGTAGAACGAGCACAGCAGGTCGAGCGTGGGCACGTCGGTGAAGGGGTCGAGGAATGCCGTGCGGAAGCGCGGGATGACGTAGAGGTCCGAGTTGCCGGCCTCGATGTAGGGGAACAGCGAGCTGCCGTCCACGCGCTCGCCGCTGGTCAGCACCTCGTCGGCGTGCTCCAGGCTCTGGATGACGAAATTGAGCGTGTGCAGACGCCCGTCGTCAGCCATGTAGCGGAAGTTGATCATCTCTATCTGGAATTCCTCGATGACCTTGAGGATATCTTGTTTGGTGAACTCGGCCTGCGGCTTCTGCAGGAAAGTCACCAGCGGGTTGGGGTTGAACTTCAGTTGTTCCTGTGTCATGATATATATAGAGTTTAAAAAATATTGTCCGTATATAACGATAAAACAACAAATATATTGTGTGTGATATTTATGGATTTCCGGATCACTGGATTTCTGGATCACGCCGCAGGCGGGAGATAAGACAGCCCCCAGCCACTCCGTATCCTCTCCGTACCCTCTCCGACTCCGCTCCGACTGTTCTACGGTTGTTCTACGGTTTTTGTCGGAGAGGAGTCGGAGGGGAGTCGGAGGGGAGTCGGACCGACGTCGGTCCGATTCCCCCTCCCCGCCCCAATCCCCGGCATCTGTCTTACCTCCTTATCTCCTTATCTCCTTATCTCCTTACCTCCTTACCTCCTTACCTCCTGTCTCCTTACCTCCTGTCTCCTAAAAAGGAAGGGGCTCCCAATCGGGAGCCCCTTCCGGCAATGAGTGTTACTCTATCGCTTAGCGCATCAACATGACGCGTTTGGCGGCGGCGTTGCCGACGCGCACCAGGTAGACACCGGTCTCGTCCATGGGTATTGCCATGGTCTCGGCGGCGTTGGTCTTGGTGACGACGGTGCGGCCGTTGAGGTCGTAGATGTGGATGGTCTGGCCTTCGGCACCCTTCACGTAGATGGTGCTGTTGGCACTGTAGATGCTCACGTTGCTCATGTCAACATCGTTGATACCGATGGTGGAGACGAAGACGGCGCTGATGGTCACATCGCTCTGGATATCCTCGATGGTGTAGGTGGCCTCGTGGCTCACAGTGTCCTCGCCAATCAACCAGCCGACGAAGCGGTAGTTGGTCTTGGCGGTAGCAGTCAGGGTGACGTTGCTGCCAGCTTCAACAGCTTCGGTCGGAATGCCTTCCACAGTACCCATGGTCTCGTCGTAGTTGACGGTCACAGTGTAGTAGGTCGGCGGGACAACCACAGCCTGGAAGTTGGCGATGATGGTCAGGTCAGCGTTCACAGTGGTGGTGTAGGTAGCACCTTCAACAGTCTGGCCGTTGACAGTCCAGTTGACGAACTCGTAGCCCTCGAGTGCGGTGGCGGTGAGGGTCAGCTGAGTGCCCTCCGCATCAGTCTGAGTGGGCGGG
>JAEEGG010002244.1_pt1 | contig 50349 bp, 33 predicted proteins | sample 9134161 | NCBI WGS metagenome assembly JAEEGG01 (sample SAMN16246543, study PRJNA631951) | gut metagenome | biome: gut microbiome; feature: rumen; material: CR-attached | host: Bos | place: Iran: Karaj | collected 2018-10
AGGTATTACTACCTAAAGTGGCGTTACATCATAGGGTGGCTGACAGCACCCTTTACAACAGAGTTTACTCAGTTGTAACTGCACCAGGTACTTGGCTATCTTCAAGATAGTTTATTCCCATACGGTGTAGATTCATAGCTCCAATGCGGTCATCATTATATTCAAAGATACATAGAGACGCAAGTTTGAGAAAGGAAGACGACTCTATTTCACCACTCAAGAGTAGTGGGTTTCCGAGTCTAGATTATTTTATGAAACAGAGCGGTTGTAACTGTTTTTATGTTGCAGTATGGATGATTTTGTGATCTGAGTCAATTATCTGGTGCTTTTTTAACGACTTACCGGAATTTTTCTGTCTTTGCATCTTTTTTCTTAACGCTGTCGCAGTTCCTCTCTGAATGTTTCTGCTTCAGAATATGGATTTCTGCCGGTCAGACTGCAGATTTCTCTTTTTCACCCGCATTATTTTTATCTCTTTACTGTCTGACTTCCCCTGAATTTCAGCATAGTCCTCCCCGGACTGCTAATCCGGACATCAGAATGCTTTTCTCTGACATGCATATGAAGAAAGATGACATAAGGTTGTATCATCAGATTCTGTCTTGATTTACGTCGTTTTCTGCCCAGGGTAATTTTTTCTGAATGGAGTCTTTTTGTTGTATAATAACCGCATCTATTTCATTATCTGAGGATGACGAACGCTATGGCAATACATCCATTTGCTGGAAAGCCTGCTAGACTTGAGGATTTGACAAACATACCTCGTCTTATTTCTGAATACTATCTTAACAAGCCTGACATGTCCGATAAAGCTCAGAGAGTTGCTTTCGGTACGTCCGGTCACAGAGGCAGTTCTCTGAATTCTGCCTTTACAGAATCCCATATTTTAGCAGTCAGCCAGGCTATTGCTGATTACAGAACATTAAACGGTATCACAGGACCTCTCTTTATAGGCAAGGACACACATGCCCTGTCAGAGCCCGCATTTGCCACTGCAGTAGAAGTTCTTATTGCAAACGGTGTTAAAACGGCAGTGGACAAGGATCTGTCCTATACTCCAACTCCTGTTGTTTCCCATGCTATTCTTACGTACAATGCCGCTCAGCACAGCGACAGAGCCGACGGCATTGTTATAACTCCGTCTCATAATCCTCCTACTGACGGTGGATTCAAGTACAATCCTCCTACAGGCGGTCCTGCAGGATCTGATATCACGTCCTGGGTTGAAGCCAAGGCAAATGCGTATCTTGAAAATGATCTGAAAGGAGTTAAGAGGATTCCTTTCAGCGAGGCCATGAAGAGTGATCTTCTGATACGTCATGACTATATGACAGCCTATGTTGACGATCTTGACAATGTAATCGATTTCGCCGCCATAAGAAGCGCAAAAATCAAAATCGGTGTGGATCCGCTAGGAGGTTCCGGTGTTTACTACTGGGATCGCATTGCAGAGAAGTACAAGCTCAATATTGAGGTTGTGAACTACCGGGTTGATCCGACCTTCTCCTTTATGACACTGGACAGGGACGGGAAGATCCGGATGGACTGCTCCTCCCCTTATGCCATGGCTTCTCTGATTTCGCTCAAGGATAAATTTGATATCGCGGTGGCAAATGATCCTGATTACGATCGCCACGGAATTGTCTGCAGATCCGGTCTTATGAACCCGAACCATTATCTTGCGGTTGCCATTCAGTATCTTTTCACTCACAGAAACGGCTGGTCTAAGGATGCAGCTGTAGGCAAGACCCTTGTTTCATCCTCGATTATCGATCGTGTGGTCGCTGGTATCGGCAGAGAACTGAAGGAAGTTCCTGTGGGTTTCAAGTGGTTCGTTGACGGCCTCTACAGCGGCAGTTATGGTTTTGGCGGCGAGGAGAGTGCCGGTGCATCCTTCCTTCGCAAGAACGGCAAGGTGTGGACTACTGACAAGGACGGTATCATCATGGCGCTTCTGGCTGCAGAGATTCTGGCTGTAACAGGCAAGGATCCGCAGACTCATTATGATGCCATTGCATCCCGCTACGGTCAGCAGATTTACGACCGTATTGATGCCCCGGCAACTCTTGAGCAGAAGGCGGTTCTTGCATCTATGGATCCTGATCTGGTGGAGGCCAAGGAGCTGGCCGGGGAACTGATTATCGCAAAGCTTACCAATGCTCCGGGAAACAATGCCCCAATCGGCGGTCTCAAGGTTGTCACTGAAAACGGCTGGTTTGCAGCGCGTCCGAGCGGTACCGAGCAGATTTACAAGATATACATGGAAAGTTTCAGGGGTCAGGAGCATCTGGATCTGATTAAGAAGGAGGCGGTGGATATCGTTTCCGCAGCTCTCAGGAAGGCCGGTGTCTGATTTTTGTCAGAAAAAATTTTTGCATCTCCGATATGCCTGTCTGAATTTGAAAACAGGCATATTTTTTTGGTAGAATTAAGCAGTTTTTTGGATAAATTCTGAATGATTTCAATTCTGTTCAGAATTTCCTTTAATTAAGGATTAAAACTGAAGGGCAGGACTTGTCCAGATGGCCGTGAGTGTGTCTGTGACACATTTGTCGGAATTCCCTTGTCTGTTCCGCTCAGAAAGGGAAACTCTGCTTGCAGAGAAAGTCGAATACCGTATCTATGCCCTGGAACAGGTGTTCCGGCATACAAATAAAAGGAAGTTACTATGGCAAAGAAAAAAGAAGATGTTTCAGCTGTACATGTAGATAAGGATTCACTGAAGAAACTAAAAAAGGAAATTGTTCGTCAGCTGAATGTGACTCTCGGAACCAGCGAGAAGAAGGCCAGCAGACAGGCGTGGTGGAAGGCTACCTGTGCTGCGGTTAATGAGCAGATTTTTGAGCGTCTGACCAAGACTCAGCAGTCACACTTCAAGCACGATACCAGAGCAGTTCACTACCTTTCTGCAGAATTTCTCATGGGAAGACTGACTGTCAACAATCTGGTCAATCTTCATCTCTATGATGTCTGTGAAGCTGCAATCAGGGAACTGAACGAAGAGCTCAGTCTCGGTTTCGAACTTTCAGATCTCTGCGAGGAAGAACCGGACATGGCTCTTGGCAACGGCGGTCTCGGTCGACTTGCTGCATGTTTTATTGATTCTCTGGCTACCATGAATCTGCCTGCAGTAGGTTACGGCATTCATTACGAGCACGGTCTGTTCCGTCAGGAAATTCATGATGGTCGTCAGATTGAGCGTCCTGATTCGTGGCGTGAGTACGGCAATCCTTGGGAAATCTGCCGTCCGGAATCTGTTCAGGAAATTCAGCTTGGCGGTTATGTTGAGACCGTATTTGAAGAAAACGGTTATATGAAGAAGGTATGGCGTCCGAACCGTGTTATCAAGGGCGTGCCTTGGGATATTCCTGTTGTCGGATACAACGGCAACACCGTTAACATTCTCCGTCTCTGGGAATCCCGCGCTTCTGAATTCTTTGACTGGGACGTGTTCAATGCCGGCGGTTACGTTGACTCTCAGACTGAAAAGTCCCAGGCTGAAGTTATTTCCAAGGTTCTTTATCCTAATGACTCCACCGAGGCTGGCAAGATCCTCCGTCTCGTTCAGCAGTACTTTTTCAGTGCCTGCTCTCTCAAGGATATCATCCGTCGCTACAAGCGTGCTCACGGCAATGATTTCTCTGAGTTTTCCAATAAGATTGCAATTCAGCTGAACGATACTCATCCAACCATTGCCATTCCTGAGCTGATGCGCATTTTCGTTGATGAGGAAAGAATTGAATGGGAAAGAGCATGGGATATCTGCTACAAGGTATTCTCCTACACCAACCACACTCTTCTTCCGGAAGCTCTCGAAAAATGGCCTGTTTATCTCTTTGAGAGAGTACTTCCTCGTCATCTTGAAATCATTTATGAAATCAACCGTCGCTTCCTTGAGGAAATTGTTGATCCTATGTGGTCAGGCAACGACTGGATCAAGTCCAAGCTTTCAATTATCGAGGAAGGAGAGGTTCGCAAGGTAAGAATGGCAAATCTCTGCGTTATCGGTTCCCATAAGGTCAACGGCGTGGCTGAAATCCACTCCAAGCTGGTCAAAGAGGATCTGTTCCCTGAATTTGCCCAGATTTGGCCTAACAAGTTCTGCAACGTAACCAACGGAGTTACGCCTCGCAGATGGCTGCTGGCATCCAACCGTGATCTTGCCAAGCTCTACACTGAGACTGTCGGTGAAGAATGGCCGACAAATCTTGAGAAGCTCCGTGAAGCAACCAAGTTTGCTGACGACGATGCATTCCAGAAGAAGTTCATGAAGATCAAGCATGAAAACAAGGTGAAGCTGGCTGCTGTTATCAAGAAGGAAACCGGAATTGAAGTTTCTCCTGATGCAATCTTTGATGTTCAGGTTAAGCGTCTTCATGAGTACAAGCGTCAGCAGCTTAATCTGCTGTATATCCTTGCTCTCTACCGCAGAGTTCTGCAGGATCCGGACTATGACATGGTTGATCATGTATTTATTTTCGGTTCCAAGGCTGCTCCTGCCTACACCATGGCAAAGAATATCATCTATGCCATCAACAAGGTTGGTGACAAGATCAACAACGATCCTCGCATCAAGGGCAAGATCAAGGTTGTATTCCTGCCTAACTACCGTGTAAGTCTTGCAGAAAAGATTATTCCGGCAGCTGATATTTCTCAGCAGATTTCTACCGCCGGTTATGAGGCATCTGGTACAAGTAACATGAAGCTTTCCATGAACGGAGCTATTACACTGGGTACTCTTGACGGTGCAAATATCGAAATTGCAGACGAGGCCGGCAAGGATAACAATGCCATCTTCGGTCTTACTGTGGATGAGGTTAAGGCTCTCAAGAGCAAGGGTTACAATCCATGGGATTACTACTACAACAATGAAGAAATCAAGTCCATTCTGGACTGGCTGGATTCCGACTACTTCACTCCTGGCAAGCCTGGTGAACTGTCCTGCATCAAGAATGCTCTTCTTAACGGTGGTGATACCTATCTGGCTCTGGCTGACTTCGCATCCTATGCTGAGGCTCACAAGAAGCTTGATACCATGTATCGCAACAAGAAGAAGTGGGCTCATGCAGCAATTGTGAATTCAACAACCATGGGCAAGTTCAATTCCGATCGTTCTATTCAGGATTATGTAGATCAGATCTGGAATCTTAACAGTTGTGAAATCAGCAAGTAAGTCATGAAAAAGCGTTCAGGATCTGACTGATGTGGATCCTGATTTGAGAATATGATACGGTGTCCCTGCGGGCACCGTTTTTCGTTTTCTGTATTCTTTTTCTTCGTCGCTTCGACTGATCACATGCGATTTGAACGGTGAATATCAGTGACAGCCGGTTTAGATGCAATACAGAAGCAGGTGTTCACGTGATCTGCTAATTTCCGCCGCCGATGAGTCCGCCAATGACCAGTATGACAAGAACAGCGATGCACAAAAAATTCATGACAGGTGATTCGTTACCTAATGAAAGCATCGGATCTGCACCTGCAAATGCGTCGCAGACAGGATATACAAGCAGAAAGCTGATTATGTACTTGCTCATAAAAATTACCTGCTCCAGAATCTGAAATGATGATTTAAATGATGTTGCGGTATTCATGCGTTATTTGTTTTTCATTATCGCTCAGTCATGATTTCTGCCTAATCTTATCCTTCATTTTTGTCGCAGTTCTCTCAGGTTTTCTTTGACTTTTTCTGTGATTCTGTAACTGGTAAGAGGATCGTTTGATTACTTAGTGCAGTGTATATTTCACAAGACTATGTTCAGGAATGTTGTCGACAACAAAGCCAATATGTCCGGATAAATCCTTTGTGTAATAACGAACCTGCCACCTTTTTATGTGTATTCCTGTAACCTCATGTTCATCCGTCAGTTATCCCTGTAGAAGATGATGATATCTGATGGTTCCGGTGATGAAACCAAAAGGACACCAAGACTGGAACCAGAAAAATTACGGAAATTAACAAACAAAGATTGGAGGTATTCATTATGGCCTTAACAATGTACATGAAAGTCACTGGCAAGAACCAGGGTGAAATCAAGGGCTCATGTGATCAGGGCGGTGACAAGAAGGACAAGATTCTGGTGTACGGCATGGATCACGAGGTTGAAATCCCAAGAGATGTGCATACCGGTCTTCCAACTGGACAGAGGGTTCATCATCCGCTTACAGCACTGAAGGCTAAGGATGTTGCATCACCTAAACTGTTTGCAGCCTGCTGCAAGGGAGAGGGTGTAACAGTGGAGTTTACCTTCTACCGCATTAAGGATACAGGGGAGGAGGAGATGTACTACAAGATCACTCTTGAGGATGCCATTATCGTTTCCATGAAAGAGAATACACCGACAACTTTCCTGCCGGAGAACAAACCTTATCACGATATGGAATCAGTAAGTTTCACCTACTCAAAGATCACCTGGTCCTATACTGACGGCAACATCGAGTTTACCGATGACTGGAAGGCTTGAAGCTGACTTTTAATTTCTAACAGAGCATATTGAAGACTCGATTACGGATCCAATGAAAAAAACTCGGATCCGTTTTTTTGTGGAGATTCTGTTAAGAACTTATCTTAATTGCTGACACGAAGGCAAGTCCATCCAAACGTCAGTACTTGTGTATGTTCATTAGCTGGAGTCCAGGCACATACAGCAGGACAGACAGTTTTACCGGCTCCGAGACTGCAGATTAAGTTTTGAAATTCAGCATCGTCAGTCAAATGTCAGTCCTGGTTTTCTGTAAGTATGTATCTTCCGTCGCTGGTGTCTTCAGGCTTTACCATATAAATTCTGAATTCGGAACGCGGACCGGCTGCGTCAACGTCAGGTTTTTCCTGCTGTGGATGTCCTTCAAATTCCAGAACATTGCCGTCAGGCAGACTGTATGTATAGCGGGGAATGTATAGCCTTGTCCATATAGCTTTCTTTTTTATCATTTTTGAACTGAACTGATCACTTTGAATAACCGTCAGATAAAGACCCCGTCTTAGCACTCCGTTGTAAAGTCTGATTGTTCTGAAGATCCCCCATGCCTTTAGGAGGATTACTATACTCATCAGAAGAAACAGAGCGGCAGTAATCGCTCCGGGAATGCCGGAATGTGGATTTCCTGCAACATAGGCGTTCTGCGGATTGTCCCGAACATATCTTACATCAATCTCTTCACCGACATTCCCGTAAAATGACTCTCCGTGAAATTTCAGCCTTACGCCGTCACTGGTCACCGCAACCGTATCATAATAAACCTCAGGCTTTCTATGTTGCCCGTACCGTTTTACGTCTTTAGATCTATTCATGCGTTTGCGCTCGTACCTGTCCACGCTTGTTATTTTTGCAGTTGTCTCCACGCTGTTTCCGCTCAGCTTTGCTATCATGACTGCATAGAAATCAAACTGTATGACTAAGTGTGCAATAAGAAGGGCAATGCCAACTGCCAGGCAGATTATGAAACTTCTGCCGTCTGAATCCTTTTCGACAATCTTTGTATAAAGTGATGATCCTCTCCTGGAAAGGCTTTCAGCCAGTTCGTCAGCAGTTCTGATTGTTGCAGCCATAAATACTCCATTAACTTGCAGTCCATTCTGATTATCGTTTTTTTGCAGTGGAAAAATTGTGCATCAATTCTCGTTTAGAATGTCAGTTTCGGGAAATTCCGCATGGTTCATGTCATATGATCGTCGCCGGTAACACGAGATCTGGTTTATACTTTTGTCGTATACGCTATCGGAAAACTCCGCTGATATTTTGACATGGCTTACGAAGGGGCGACAGTGAGGGTTATACACAGCAAAAGGGTCCTCCGGCATAAGGAACTTGCAGGGGGTAAGAATGGATTGCCATTGTTCAGTGCGACATGCAACTATTTTGGTAATTTAAGTCCGGATTCGAGTGAGTCAGATCACTGATCTGATAACAGAAAAAGTGGAGATCACATTTTACAAAGTATTTTCTCGTTGATTATGGATCAATACTATATATTGTGCTCTGTAAACGTGTCTCATATCCGTATTTTGTCTGCAAAGTTTTTATTTCGATAACATGCGGTCCCTGGCACGGGTTTTTTTACCAACCTTTAGGAGTTCTTTAACTATGCAGAGCTATAAAGTAGTATTGCCTTTATGCCTTACATGGGTTTCCGCAGCGTGGGCCAACACGGCACCGGTTGCAGATTTTGATGTATCTTCCATACAGGATCTCAAGATCAATCTGTTAAATCAGTCAACAGATCCTGAGGGAGATGCCCTGAAATACAAGTGGTACTTTGGTGATGATCTGACTTCCAAGGAGATTAATCCGGAACATGTTTACGCGCAGCCGGGTGTCTACAAGATTACACTCAAGGTTTCGGACGGTACCACTACATCAAAATCCGTTAAAGAGGTTGCAGTCAAGGACAGTCAGAACAACCGTCCTCCTGTTGCTGAATTTGAAGTATCAGGCAATAGGGACATGAAGGTGAAGCTTGAGAACAAATCCTCAGATCCGGATCCTGATGAACTGAAATACAAATGGTATTTCGGAGACGGTAAAACTTCAAAGGCAGTCAATCCTGAGCATACCTACGAAGCTCCGGGCACATACAAGATTACTCTGAAGGTAAGCGACGGTTCGCAGACTGTTAAGACTGTAAAGAAGGTGAAAGTAACGGCCAATCAGGAACCTGTCGCTGATTTTGATGCAGTTGCACAGGATCTGAAGGTAACCTTTGAAAATAAATCAACAGATCCTGACGGAGATGCTCTTAAATACAAATGGAGCTTCGGTGACGGAACTACTCTGAAGGAAGCAAATCCAGAGCATACCTATGCGGCACCTGGAGTATATAAAGTCGTCCTTGCTACATCTGACGGTCTCAAGACTGTAAAGACCTCGAAGACGGTAACCGTCACGGATCATCAGAATAATCAGGCTCCTGTAGCTTCATATACAGTAGACGTGCAGGATTTGAAGGTCAGTCTTCAGAACACTTCAACTGATCCTGATAATGACGCAATGAAATACAAGTGGTCTTTCGGTGACGGAAAAACATCCAAGGATGCAAATCCTGTACATACCTACGAAAAGGCAGGAACATACAAGATTTCTCTGAAGGTCAGCGACGGTCTTCTGACTGACACCTATACGCAGAAAGTAGTTGTAAATACCTCTCCTGTAGCAGACATTTACGTTGCACAGCAGGATGAACTCCGCGTACAGTTTGAGTCCGGAGCATCAGATGCCGACGGTGATGTACTGACATATAACTGGGATTTCGGTGACGGTGCCACGTCAACAGAGCAGAACCCTGAGCATGTTTACGATGCATTTGGTGAATACAGGGTAACTCTGACAGTAAGCGACGGCAAAACCGAAGTTGCCTCGGACAGAACTGTTACTCTTGACAGGAGTGTAGGAATGTCACTGAGCGGTCAGGTTGTAGGTTACCTCAAGGATGCCCGTGTATGTCTTGACTTTAACAACGATTCTCTGTGTTCTGAAAATGAGCCTGTAACCGAGACTGATGCCAACGGCATGTTTAACTACAACTGGCGTGTAAATGCTGCCGGAATGAGAGGCACGCCGTATGAGTGTGTTCTCGAAGGTACCTGTGCAGATACATTGCCGCTGAGGGTTCTTGCCTACTCTTACGATAAAACAACGAAGTATACTCTGGGCAAGGAAAGCAGTCTGAAGGACGGCATTGCCATGTCTGCCACTTCATTTGTTTCTGTGAACGGTGACAACGGTTTTGCTGCAACCACTCCGGTCATAATCAATCCGTATACAACCATAACCGATTTTACCGTGAGAGGTGTAAGTGCTGCTTCCATGACGTATGACAAATACCGGGTAGCAGAAGGTCTTGTGGCAATGACGCTTGGTGTTGAGGCTTCATCAGCATTTATCGATTACAACAATCCTGCAGATCTGAACCAGTATAATTTGGAGGCACTGGTTGTCGGTGAAGTCATAGCAAGGACAGGAATGCTCCCTAACAGTCTCAGACGCATGCAGGAGCTGAGCAAATCCACCTTGAAAATTTCCGATCTGGTAAATTCAAATTACGACGAACTCCATGCGGATGCCATGTATATTGTCAGCAGTGTTTCCATGGATGATGTTGGCGGTATTGCCGATGCCCTGAACAGTTTCAGTGATGATGCCGAATTCTCCATGTCAAAGGTAGTTGGCAATGATTCTGACGAGTTCAGGTGTGCCATAAGCAAAACAAAGAATGTTGTCTGCTGGGGTTCCAACGCTTCGGGAAATCTCGGTGATGCAGAGATATTCCCGACTGATGAGAACGGGGAGCCTGCTGACGGATTCTCTGTTGTTGACAACTTCAGCGCTTCTCCTGTAAAGGTTAAGGTAAGCGAGGACGAACTTCTTTCCAATGTCGTAGCTCTGGACAGCGGAAACGGTCAGGTCTGTGCCGTCACCTATGATGGAGCTCTCTACTGCTGGGGCAGCAACTGGTTTGGACAGGCCGGTACCGGTAAGGTAGGCGGTGATGCCGACAGAGTGTTCTATGCAACCCGTGTAGTCAGGGGACAGCAGGAGACTGAAGGTGACTATCTGAGCAACATAGCTTCTGTTACTCTGGCTCATAATTCATCCTGTGCCGTTACCACAGACGGAGAGGCATTCTGCTGGGGTGAAAACACTGTCAAGCAGCTGGGTGATTCCTATCCTGAACTTGAAATCAATGTGTTGGAGGGTGAACTGTCTCTTAATGACGGCATCGATCTGGGCGGTCTTGTCAAGGCTGTTCCTTATCCGGTGAAGGTAAACTTCCCTGATTCAGTGAAAGCCGTGAAGAAGATTGTCGCCGGCCTCTCAGCATACTGTGCGATTGTTGAAAACAAGGATCCTGAGGATGAGCACAATCTCTACTGCTGGGGTAATGACACCAGAGGACTTGTTTCCCATAACTGGATGCAGTACAGGGAAGACTGGCTGACCAATTATGCCGACCGTGTCCACTATATGGACAATTCCGAGCTTGCTGATCCGACTGGAGAAGCCAACTGGAACTGGAAACTGTTTGAGGTGACAAGAGAACATCATTTCCTGTACGGTGCTCCTGTAACCAGGATGGAATGGGCAGGCACTATAGAAAACGAGCCTGTTGTTGATGAGCATTCTTTTGAATTTAACGTTCCTGCGGGGAATTATCAGTTCAGTAATGACTTCAACTACTGGTATGAGACAATGCCGGTTTTCAGGGAAGCATTTGATGAATACGTTGCCGAGAACAACTACACGGATGTGTCAAACCAGACCTTTACTGATGCGAGTTATGAGAATGGAATTCTGACCGTAGCGGTTAGTTTCTCCGCCTTCAGGGAACAGAAGAAAGGTATTGATTTCACAAACGTTACCCAGGTTGACATTCAGGGCTTTGACGGCCAGCTCATGGTTGAAAGAAATGCTGACGGAAAGATCTACGGCGTCTATAACGAGGGTACCACGAACTCTACCAGTACATGGATGATGACCGACTCTCCAACCACCTTTGACGGTGAGAACATCGTAAAGATGGATGTCAACGTTGAGGATAAGGTTTCCTATGTTCTCGGTAACGGCGGACACATCTACGGTATCAACGGCACAAACAAGTACGGTACTTTCGGTATGGGATCAAGAGATGAAATCGGGAATGAATGGATTCCGACCGTGGCTGAAGGCGAAGACTACTGGGTAATGAAGCCGGCAAAGCCAGTTCTGGCAGATGGCACCAGACTTGCAAATGTCCTTGACGTAACCTCCGGCAAGAAGGCGGTATGTGCCGTTGTCAGAAGGTTTGACGACAAAGGCAGCGCCACAGTCTTTACCGATACATACTGCTGGGGTTCAAGCACCTTTGGCCAACTTGGCTTTGACAACGGTGACGGCGGTTTCAGTTTCATTGACACAAGTGTTGAATGGAACGGTCATGACGGAAGTAACATGTACTTCGACAAGGAAAACCGCATGGAGGTCAATCCGACAAAGGTTGAATTCAGGTAATTCTTAATTTAAGACTGTATTTGGTATAAAAATCGGATCCGGAGGCTTAAACTCCGGATTTTTCTTTTCTACGAAAACGCATGTTTTCTGCCTGGTGAACTGGTCTGTTCAGCAACAGTCCTGGCGGATCAGGATCATACGGGAATAATTCTGATGAACGCATTACGATGACGCAGCTGTCCTGGCAGGAACTCCGGAAATAGAACAGCGCCGTTAAAGAAATCTGTTTAGCAATTGAAAAATTTTTTTCATTCGCTAAAATCAAGTATATTTTTTTCGGAGTTGTCTAACAAATGGAATCGCATTTTAAAACCACGCTGCACGATCTTGTGTACAGCAAAAAGTTTGAATTTTTTATAATGGTTATCATACTGATAAACTGCGTAGTTATCGGCATGGAAACCTATCAGTCACGTCCCGTATTCGATAATATTAATTTTGCCTGTCTTATTATCTATACTATTGAAATATCTCTGAGATTTATCGTGAGGGATTCTTTAAAATCCTTTTTCACGTCAGGGTGGAATCTCTTTGATTTATTCATTGTAATAGCGGGCTATATTCCCGAGGACATTTCTCCTAATGCGGGAGTTCTGGCGGTTCTTCGTGTTCTTCGTGTTTTCCGAATTCTCAAACTGTTCAAGACAAATCTCGAACTTCGTCTTATCATTTCCGTAATGATACGATCCATGAGAGCTCTGACCTACAACGCGCTGGTTATGCTGATCTTCATGTATGTCTTTGCAATTGCCGGCGTATATCTGTTCAAGCTTCCGACAGCTGATACGGCTACTCCGGAGCAGATGCAGCAGCTGGCGGTTCTTCTTGAGCAGGCTCCTCATGCACCGGCTAATGCGGATGATCCGTACGGAAGTCTTTCTGAGGCCATGTTCACCCTGTTAAGATGTATGAGCGGTGATGACTGGACTGATCTTCGCTATAATCTTGTAACAGCTTCCCGTATGAATCTTATTCCTGTTTCACCGGTTGTAGTTTCCATATTCCATATCTTCTGGTATGTGTTTGCCGCATTCCTGCTGATCAATCTGGTTGTCGGTGCTGTAATCAACAACTACCAGGAAATCATGGAGACAGAAAAGAAAAATATCAAGGAAATCAGCGACAAGCTCAAGGAATGATTTTCTGTTTCTGAAAACATCCGGTTTGTAATGACATACATATCATAACGTCATATGATAGAGCGGTGCAGACGTCTGAATATCTGCACCGTTTTTTACTTTATCTGCAAAATGCTTTTATGCAGAGTCTGACACGGATTATTCATGTGGTGCAGTCCTGCTTCTTTTTGCGGTCCCGGATCAGAAATACGCGGTGATTACTGATTGAGGGTTTTGAGAAACGGAAGTTCAGTCTTTTTATCTGGTGTCAGTCAGGCTGTCTTAATTTTCCTGCGGCGGATTGAATTATGTCCTTTGCTTCCGTTGATGAAACTTGTATGAATCCTTGGGTATAGAATTTTCTGTTTAATTTTTTTTGCGGGCCTGTTATGAAAATTGTTGTTGACGAGAATATCCCCTTTGCTGATGAATATTTCGGGAATCTTGGTGAAGTGATAAGGGTTCCGGGAAGAAATATCCCGAAAGATGCTCTGAAATCTGCGGATGCACTGATCATCCGTTCAGTTACAAGGGTGAATGAAGAGCTGGTCGACTGCACTCAGTCTCTTAAATATGTCGGTACCTGCACTATAGGAACAGATCATGTGGATGCCGGACTTCTTTCCGACAGAAATATCATGTTTCAGAGTGCTCCCGGCTGCAACCGCATCAGCGTGGGTCAGTATGTGATTTCTTCGCTGTTCCTTCTGGCCAGGAGAAAATCCTTCTGTCTGAAAGGGAAAAGCATCGGCATAGTTGGAGGTGGCAATACAGGCTCAAGCGTGGCTTTTTATGCTGAACTGCTGGGAATGAACGTCAGGATCTACGATCCTTTTCTTGCCGTGGCTGATTCCGGTTCAGGAAAGAACTACGTTTCATGGAACGATGCTCTGAATTCGGATATTGTTACATTTCATGTACCTCTCACAAAAGACGGTGCATATCCGACGTGGCACATGCTTTCGGATGATGAAATCAGTGCACTGAAACCTGGAACTGTGCTTGTCAATGCATCCAGGGGGGATGTATGGAACAACGATGCTCTTCTTGTCCGCATGGAAAAATCAGGGGATCTGGAACTGGTAATGGATGTGTGGGAGCACGAACCGAAGGTTAATGTCCCGCTTATAGGACATACCTTCCTGTCCACTCCTCATATTGCGGGATACAGTGCCGAGGGCAAACTGAGAGGAACATCCATGATAGCTTCTGGCTTTTGCAGATTTTTCGGTATTGAGCAGAAGCTTCCGGAGGAAAGCGGGCTTCTCAGTGTCACAGACTCTGACTTTATGCCGTCGAGTTCAGATCCTGAAAAGGCATGGGGTGAGATTGCTCTTGAGGTTTATAATCCGGAGCGGGACAGCAAGATATTCAGAAAGCAGTATACAGATCCCTCTTCCTTTGATCTTATGAGAAAAAATTATCCGGGTCGCCGTGAGTGGTCTTCAAAAAGGTTCAGCATAGGCGATCCGGAGTTGAAATCACTTCTTTCCAAAGCCGGATTCGGACTGATTTTGTGAAAGGTTGATTATGATGGCGGTAAATAATACATTTATCATAAGGAAGCTTAATGAATTAACCAGATTGCTTTTTGTTCGATATACCCTTATAAAACATAATGTTACGAGTAACAAAATAGTCAAGTTATTTCTTTATGATTCCTAAATGAAAACACCTGGTGATTTCCTGAAGATGCTGTTCTGAATTCCGGCATCAGTATCGGTTTTAATATTCACCCGGCTGTATTTTGATCTGCAGCGTGCTGACAGTGAGCAGCTGAAAGTCAATCGCGTTATCGGGATCTGCTTCTTTTCTGATAAAATACAGGTTGCGGCGGATGTTAGGAGCGTCCGGATCGGATGATTTTAATCCGGTGCTCCCGCTTCTCATATGATTGATCTTTACATCTACGGAAGAACAGGTTTTTATGCAATCAATATCACTTGCGGTAGCAGGAACTGATACCGCTCAGGGAAAGATGTTTCTCGAAAAACTGCAGGACAGGGAAAATATCGAAATTTCTGATTTTTATCCTTTGGAAAAGGCTCCGGATGATTATGATGCCGTAAAATTCAGAAAGAAGAATTATATCAAGGGCAGACTTGATGATTTTGACTTTTCCCGTGTGACGGTTGCTGTTTTCTTCTGCAGTTCAAAAAATGCAAGAGAACCGATGCTGAAGGCACTTGATGCAGGCTGCAAGGTTATCGATGCTACCCGCGGCGAGCGTGTGAGAGATGATGCAAGGCTGATAATTCCGGAAATCAACGGATGCGATGCGGCTGATCCCGCATACCCTTATCTGGTTTCCCCGTCTCCTGCGGTAATATCCGCAGCTCTTGCCATATATGAAATATACAATGAGTTCGGTATAGAATATCTGAACATAACTGCCATGGAGCCCGTATCTGCAGCAGGACACGAAGGAGTCAAGGAGCTTGCCGGTCAGGCGGCCCAGCTTCTTAACGGCAGACCTCCGGTTATGAAGAATTTTCCTGCCCAGGTGGCGTTCAATGTGATACCTTCAGAAGTTTCCGGTGATGAGGAGCAGTACTCTGATTACGAAATGGCTCAGATCAGGGATATCTGCAGTTTTATTCCCGGAGCGTCCGGAAGGATCACCTTCAACAGCTATACTGTTTCTGTATTTTACGGCTACAGCTGTCATCTGACCTTCAGAACATCTGTCAGTGTTTCTTTGCCGGAACTGAAGTACCGTCTCTCTTCGGGGCTGCTGAACGAGTATGCTGAATCAGCAACTGTAACTCCTGTAACTCACGGTATTGATCGTGATCGTCAGATTATTTCAAGAGTCAGAGAGAGCACCGGAGCTGCCGGTGAATTCAGCATGTTTGCCGTTTTCGACAACCTGCTGGCAGGAAGTGTTCAGAACTGCATCAAAATTCTGGAGAATATGACGAATGAGTGGTGAAAGTCACTCCATGGAACAATATAATAAAAATTGCATGAATTTTGCATTATTCTGTGAGTGTCTTGTTTTTATTGGATACCTTGCCCTATGAACAGAGGAATTTTAAAACCTGCGGTTATGCTTCTTTCCCTTGCCCTGGGAGCAGGGGCTGCTGCTATTGACAGTAATGATATTGAAGTCGTAAATGCCGGGCGCAGTTCCATGGAGGTCTTCAGTGTCGAAATCAGAGGTCCTGGCGGTCAGCGCTATACGGATCAGAACGCTGAGGGCACGAGACATCATACTATTCCGAACAGCAGACTTCATCCGCCGCGCAGGAACGGAAATCAGGGTTCTGCATCAGTCGCATCCTCCGGTAAAAGCGGCAATATAGGATTTTTCACCTATAATAAATTCCCTGCAGACTACAATGTCAACAAGACACTTACGACGCTGTCTCTGGAGCCAAGGGAGACTGTTTTTGATTTGGCTGAAAGAACCAAGGATGTGAAGGTTTCAAAAAATCAGCAGGTTGCATCCATCTTCAGAAAAAATATCAAATGCTTCAACAACGGAAGTCTTGATTCTGTTGTTCCAGGCTGTATTTTCAAAATTCCTTCAGCTTCCCAGGCTGCCGCAGAGGACAGGGATCTGGCAAAGAAGCTGCTGGCCCAGCGTGGTGTCAGCAGATCTGAATTTCAGTATGCTCTTACCAACTGTCCGTCAGGTGTGTGCGGTGTTCCTCTGTCGGAAAGAGCTCAGACAGCAGTGTCTGAAGATAAAAAGCAGGATGCCAAACCTGCTCAGACGAATACTATTACCCTGGACAAAGGTGACAAAGACGCCGGTGTTCATTACTATCAGGGCGACAGAAAGGATGACACAGAGAAGGAGAAGGGCAGGGAGGTAAAGCCTGAGGAGACTGTGCTCCTGATTGATGATCGCGGTCAGAAGACAACAATTGAGGAAATTAACAGTCAGAGCAAACCTGATGCGAAAACAACCACTTCCGGCGCATCTCTTTCATTTTCCGGTGATACGGTTGCCGGTCGGAATTCCAAGGGAGAAATAATTGATGAGGTTTCAAAGGAGGTCTCAAAAGAGGTTTCCAGAAGAATGGACGGCAAATTTGATGATATAAACAGCCGTATAGCTACCTCAAATTCCGATATTTCAAATATAAGCAGGGAAGTTTCTGAACTTCGTGCCCAGAATGCAGCTCTTATGCAGCAGATGAGCCGACTCAATGATCTGCTGGAAAAGAAGGAGAATTCAGATCAGACTGCTCTAAAGGAAAATGAAATTCCTGTAGGTCTGGTGGCCGGAGCCGGCATAGTGATCCTTGTTCTGCTGCTTATAATCACCTTCCTTTCCTTCAGAATGCGCCGCAAACTTCGCAGTGAAATCGAGTCAGAGGTGGACGATGAGCTTGAGCAGACAGGAGACTTTGATCATCTGATGACTCTGGATCCAGTGGCAATGGTTCCGACTGACGGTGATGCCAGCGTACCTGGCGAAACGCCGTTGTCTTCAGGTATAGATCTCAACCGGGAAAGTGATGAAAAGCCTAATGAGAAGGATCCGGCAAATTCATTTATCATTGCTGATGATTCTTCCGGTGCAAATATCGATCTTGATGAGGAAACCTTCCAGAAGGCTGATATCGGAGCAAGTGACGTTGTTGCCGAGGATCCGTCGAAACGTGAGATGGTGGATCCCGTTCAGAGTGATGATCTGGTGCCTATGGATCTTGCCAGGGAACTGGATGAGAATGATTTTCTTGATTCCCAGACCAAAAAGAAGACAAGCGTTGATCTGGAAACCAATCTTACTTCCCAGGATATTGATCAGATTATTTCCGAGGCTGAACAGAACTCTGATAACGGAATTATTGATGAGAGCAGTCCTCTTGCCCAGGCTTCCGGTGTCAGGAATTCTTCTTCAGACGGCAGGAATGAGCAGGGCAGCAATGCCGCCGGAAAGAAGTCTGCTGCCGACGAAATTGACGCAATTCTTGCTTCAATGGATGATTCTCCAAAGGTTGAGGCTTCAATGGGCAGCGAGAAGGCTTCGGAAGATGATATTGATGCCATATTCTCCAATTCTTCATTGTCCTCCAGCCCTGCCGATGAAAAGAATGCTTCAGATGATGATATTGAAGCTATTCTGGCAGCGGCATCAGACGGGAAGGATCAGACATCTTCTCAGGTAAAAGAGAGCGCGTCGGAAGATGATATTGATGCTATCCTGGCTTCAATGGGAGGCAATGTCAATACAACGAAGCAGGAGAACGAGGAAAAGGCATCGGATGACGATATAGATGCCATTCTCGCATCCAAGGGAGGTGGCGGCGACAGACCTGATGAAAAGGCTTCTGCCGATGATATTGACGCCATCCTGGCTTCTGCCGGATCCGGCAAGTCAGCTGCTGACGAAAAGGCATCTGCCGATGATATTGACGCCATTCTTGCCTCGGCAGGATCCGGCAAGTCAGCTGCAGATGAAAAGCCATCTGCCGATGATATCGACGCCATTCTTGCCTCGGCAGGATCCGACAAGACTGATGCGGATGAAAAGTCATCTGCCGATGATATTGATGCCATTCTGGCTTCCCTTGGAGCCGGAGACGAAAAACCGGACGCAGCTTCAGAGAAAGGTGACAAAGCAGTTGCAGGATCCGCCGGAAAGAATGGAGGAAAAGATTCCGGATCAAAGTGCAGTGCAAAACCGTCTGATGATGATATAGATGCCATCCTGGCATCGGCAGCCGATGACAGCAGCAAGTCTTCCGTGAAATCAAAGGAAGATGAGAAAATCTCATCGGATGATATTGACGATCTTCTTAATTCCATTTCCTCCAGTACTGAGTCAGATCCGGTAGTTCCTGCTGCTGTAACTGACAGTGAGGAACTTAAGGTTGAAAACGAAACTGTCGCTGCAGATGACATAGATGCTCTTCTGGCTCAGTCTGTCAGTGATGATCCGATTCCTGAGATGAGTGATGAGGATGCCAAGGATAACATCAGCCTGGCCAAGGCTTATCTCAGCATTGATGACAAGGCTGCCGCCAGACAGACTCTTGAAGATGTTAAAGCCAGGGCAGGAAGCAGTTACAGGGAAGAGGCTGAAAAAATGCTGAGTAAACTCTGATGCGTATAGCACTTGGTATAGAATACGACGGTCGCGCCTATCAGGGGTTTCAGCTTCAGGATGAGGTAAGAAGCATCCAGGGCGAGATCGAACTGGCCGTTGGAAGAATTGCGGCACAGGATGTCAGAATAATCTGTGCCGGCAGAACTGATACCGGGGTTCATGCCACCGGTCAGGTGGTTCATTTTGATTATGAACCTGCCGGCAAGGAGCGTACTTCATATGCTTGGAGCAAGGGCGTAAATGTGTTTCTTCCACCGGATATTGCGGTTCGCTGGGCTGTTTCTGTGCCTGATGACTTTCATGCCCGTTTTTCTGCCTATGCCCGGACATACCGTTATATAATCTGGAACGGACGTCAGCGATGCGGCATAATGTCAGGCGGCCTGAGTGATTATTCCGGCAGGGAGCTTGATGCGGAGTCCATGAATGACGCTGCTCAGTACCTTATCGGGGAACAGGATTTTTCTTCTTTCCGATCTTCCCAGTGCCAGTCACTGTCACCTTTCAGAAATGTTCATGAAGTAACAGTAAAAAGGTACGGTGATTTTGTAATAATCGAAATTACAGCCAACGCTTTTCTTCATCACATGGTTAGAAACATTGCCGGATCTTTGCTGGAGGTTGGATATCACCGGCGTCCGGCAGAGTGGATTGGAGAACTGATGGATTTGCGAGATCGCACGAAAGCGGGAGCAACTGCAAAGCCGGGCGGTCTGTATCTTGTCAGAGTTCTTTATCCGGATCGGTTCGGCATACCTGAAACCAGCGCTGGTCCTCTCTGGCTTGACAGTATTCTCACATGACTGTCAGTCTTACTGTCATCAGCCGGTCTGATCCGGCTGATTGCTTTGATTATGAAAAGATGTTCCGGTTTAACGGATCTCTGATGTACCATTAATTAATGGACAGCAGTTTTTCGAAAACCGGTTTAATTTCCCTGGTGCTGTTCAGAAATGACGCCTTGCTGCTCCATTCCTTCTTGGAGATCTTTTTCCCGTTAATGAAGTAGGAACATATCTCCTTTTCTCCTTCAATCTTGCAGTCTGCTCTGTATACATCCTTCGGATTACTGTTTCTGATTGATGTATATTTAAGGTTAAATCCGTCAGGATCACTGACCATTACACCGTTTTCCGTGAAGGTAAAGGAAGGAGGTCCGAATGATGAGTCGGCAATGAGTTTAATGCCGTCGTTAAGACTGAACATTTCCTGGCAGTTTCCTTCCTCAGTGCTTATCCACAGTTCAGGAATATTGTCTCCGTCCACATCCAGAAGCGCCATTTTGCTTCTGTTCTTCATTTCCGGATCGTAATCAGTTTTGATCTTTCCGTCCGTCCAGAGGTTTGCTCCCTCCAGTTTGTAGCTGCTGCCGTCCCAGCTGTAGACATGTTCAATGCTCATGCTAGGCTCATCACTTTCGTTGTACAGAAAAATCATATAAGTGCTGAGGCTGTCCGAATCCTCATTAAAAGATGCTGCATTATCAGTATATTTGTAATCTGCAGAAATTTTGTCTACCGGTGATTTATATGGTGTAAATTCAGAAGTTTCGGAGTTGTAAGTGAAGAAGCAGAGAGAGTTCCCTGTCCCTTCGCTGTGTCCGTGAATATATGCGTAGAGGTAGGATCCGTCAGACCTTTTGAGAATTTTTGATGAGAAGTAGTAGTTGAGTTCATCATTTTCCAGATCATCGCTTGTCGCATATGTCAGACTGCCGAGTTTACCTTTTTTTTCAGTTAAATAGGTGGTAAGAGCATCAAAATGCCATTTGTTGTTTACGGCAGTGAGAAAATCCTCCATGGCAGGTACTCTGCCTGAATTAAATTTAAGTACTGCAGAGTCACATTTCAGATCTGCGATCAGCTGTCCGTCATCGTCTGTTTCATTGGCATGGCAGTTGCCGGCAAAACAGAACAGTAACGATGAAGCGACTGCAGAAAGAATTATTTTTTTCATCTGATTTCTCCTTGAGTCTTCCTGTGGAATCTTTTCAGCCTGATGTATCAGGATTTAAAAAACAGCCGGTAAAAAAAGCCGATCCTGCTTTGTGAAATGCTGCCATCCAATACGAAATGACAGCATCCTGCTCCTGAAATTTTAACAGAAGCAGTATTATTCAGCTTCAGTAATAAGTTTGGCGACTCTGTCCATTGTCATATCAAACTGGGATTTGTACATGGCTGTGAGTTTCTCTTCAGTACCTTTCTTTGTTACCGGACCGCATTTTTCATCTTTTTCCTTTATCCATTTTTTCTGGGCAGGAAGAAGTTTGTCCTTTTGAGCCTTGCTCAGCGCCTTCCAGTTTCTGTTGAGTTCCCCGTCAGCATCAAGAAATTCCAGCTTTGAGCTGAGATACATATTATGTATGTATTCTTCCTCAGTCTCGTATTCAAAGTAATACCGTCAATCTCTTCAAAGCATCATTTTTGCGTAGGTTGCTGATGCCGGTGCATAGCGACCTGATTTAATTTCAGGTGTACCGGCAAATGCGGAACCCTGCAGTGTACATAAAGTCATCAGTGCTGTTGCGTTTAACAGGATTTTTGATAATTTGCATATATTTTTTCCCGTTTCCTTTTACCACGATTAATGATGGTGCTGTTCACTGTTCACTGTCCACTGTCCATTATTGTAAATCAGACACTTATCTGTTTAATGATGCGCTTTTATCAGATTACTGCCAGCACAATCCGTACGTGATTTTAGATTTGTGTCTGATTGAGTTTTCTGACAAACCGGCGGCGGATTATCCTTTTCTGTTCAGCGTTCTGTCATCTCATCAACATGAAGGATAATCCGCCCGGTGTGATTTTCAGAAGGAACTGTTATTCAAGCATTTCTGTCAGTTCCATGTTTTTGTCCGTGGTCATTTCATACTGGCACCTGTACATTTCTGTGAGTTTCTCTTCAGTACCTTTCTTTGTTACCGGACCGCATTTTTCATCTTTTTCCTTTATCCATTTTTTCTGATCAGGAAGAATCTTATCTCTTTTAGCCTTGCTCAGTGCCTTCCAGGTTGAGTTAAGTTCACCATCTGCCTCAAGGAACTGAAGCTTTGAGCTGATATACATATTGTGTGCATAATCTTTTTCGGATTCGTATTCAAGGACAGTGCTGCCGATTTCATCGAAGCATCCATCCTGGAAATTTTCAGCCATCTCAGGAAGAGCCTTTCCGGATATTTTTATTTTCTTTGGTCCGTTCGGACTGATTGTAAGGACTGCATGAACATCGCTCTGATCTGTTTCAGCCGGATCAACAAACGGACAGTTTATTGAACCGTCGTCATTGCCTTCGCATTTTACGAATTTTTTCTCGTATTCGTAGGTATCATCATCTGTCTTGGCGAAAGAGCCCGTACCCAGTTCACAAAGTCTGAGAACGTATATTCTTCCTGATACGGAATATTCTCCGGTGCCTTCATCTCTGATAATATGCAAATCACCGAAAACAGATCCGCCTTCCATCAGCTCCTTTTCCTCAGGAGTGAATTTTTTGCCTTCAAAGCTCTGACATGCAGCAGCTCCGTTTCCCAAACAGGTGAATGAATCTCTGTTATGAAACATTTTTGAGTATATTGCCGATGTTGGAGCATAGATGCCTGATTTGATTTCAGGTGTACCGGCAAAAGCAGAACTGTGCAGTGTGAATAAAGTCATCAGTGCTGTTGTGTTCAGCAGAATTTTTGAAAGTTTTTTCATTTAATTATCCCAGTTTAAATTGAGTAATGACCGCTGTTAGTGCGGATATTATCCGGTGAAGCGAAAATTCGCAGATACTTTCTGATGTTTTTACCGGATGTCTTCCGTGTACCGTCCATCAGCCTGTATCTGTCTGAATGTTCTGAGCAAAACCCGGCAGAATTATACAGACTTTTTTTTCAAAAAAATGTTAAACGCGAGCGAATAAGAAACATTTTTTGAAAACTTCCCTGTACCTGTGAAACTCGGGGACTGTCTGCAGACAGCCTGCTGACAGTACTGCTGAAATATTGCCAGATTCAGATGCAGGCAAATTCCTTTCTGACGGGATTATAATTTACTGCGGGCTGTCATCCTCATGTTTAAAACCTCGGTTTTCCCGCCCGAAGCGGGACATAAAACCGCAGTCTGCAGAACTGACTCAACCTCTTTGTTTTCATCTGATAAAAGGGTATGTGTACCGTCAGTTTCCCATGGCCATCTGTCTTTTTTCTGTCATGGCGGCCTGACATCTGTACATCTTTGTAAGCTCTTCCTCAGACCCCTTCATTGTCACAGCTCCGCACTTTTTATCCTTCTCCTTAATCCAGTTTCTCTGATCCGGAAGCGCCTTCTTTCTCTGCTCCTTAGGCATATTCTTCCAGTAGTGGTTGATGTCTGCATCAGTTCTCATGAAATCAAGCTTTGCACTAAGGTACATATTATGTCTGAATTCATCTTCTGACTCATAGACAAATGTATCCTTTTCAATCGATGGCATACAGTACGGAGACATGCTTTCTGCCGCGCTTTCCGACAGTCTTGCCGTGATTTTCAGGCGATCGGGACTTTCCTGGCTGATTGTGAATAATACAGGGTTTTCTCCGTTATCACTTTCCCCCGGATCTTTCAGCGGACAGTGAATAAATCCGTTGTCATCGCTTATGCAGTCAACGAATTTATCCCTGTACAGGTATGCTTTGTAATCATCGTTAACCATTGAATCCGTGGAAACCTCACAGGTTCTCAGCACATAGATCTTTGCCGATATCGAGTACTCTCCGGTGGCGTCATCCTTCCTTATCACTATATCCCCGGAAATTTCGGATCCGTTTACAAGTTCCTTCTCCTCCGGTGTAAATTTTGCGTTTGATTTTTCCAGATTGTGACAGTAGTAGGCACCGTTGCCTGCACATGAAAATGAGCTTCTGTTGTGGTGCATTCTTGCATTCTCGGATGATACCGGTGCATACCGTCCGGGTCTGATATCCGGTGCCTCCGCAAAAACGGATGTCTGAAAGGAACATAATGCCAGCAGGGCTGAGGTGTTAAATAAAAATCTGGATAGTCTCTTCATCTTTGTTAATCTTATCTCGGTTGAACAAAACGGCTGATCCCGCAGCTGAACGGGGGATCAGAAAGGAATTGACGGACAGATCCGGACTCACAGTCAGGAACAGGCAACCCTTTATTTCTGATTCTATCAGTTTGCCGGTGATTTTGGGATAGATGCTGCGGAAATTTGACGGTACCTGTACATTTCTCTGACGGCTGAAAGAGGTTTTGAGACTGCTGTCGGATTTTTGTAATCTGTCATATTATCTGACAGTTGTAATCTGACATAAAGAGTGTTAAATTCATGATTATGACAGACGAAGACAATACAGAAGAAAGACATTTTTCTCTTGAGGAGCTCAGTTCTCTTACCGGGTTCCCGAGGAGAACCATACGTTTCTACATGCAGACAGGACTGGTACCGAAACCTGAGGGTGCCAACCGCGGGGCATACTATCTGATCTCGCATCTTGACAGACTGTTTCAGATCCGAAAATGGCAGAAGGACGGACTGGGACTTAAACGTATCAGGGAACTTCTTGAGGATCCTCCATCGTTTCCGGCTGATACCGTCGAAAAGGAGATGTGTCCGGGAGAGATTACTTTGAAAAGTCATGTTTACCTTGGTCCTGGTCTGGAACTGGTCGTTGATTCAGATCAGACCTGTATGTCTCCCGAAGAGTTGCGGGAATTTGTTAATCGTGTTCAGCAGATTTTAGTTAACGGAGAAATCAATGATTCAGAACGAAAAAAAGAATGAATGTGCCGTCCTGAAGGACAAGACTGGTAATCCGGTACCGCTTACAGGTCTTGATATTAAAGGCTGTATCGGTGATGTTTTCTCCCGTGTAACCATTACCCAGACATATGAAAACAGGGAGGAAAAGAATATTGAAGCGGTATATTCCTTCCCTCTTCCTTATGACGGTGTGCTGCTGGATTTTACCGTGACTCTGGACGGAAAGGTGCGTCACGGCACAGTTATGAAGAAGTCCAAAGCCCGGGAAGTTTATGAGGATGCGGTCGAGCAGGGAAATTCAGCTGCCATGCTGGAGAAAATCGGTGACGGTCTCTACAGCATGAGTGTCGGAAATCTGCTTGCCGGTCAGAAGGTTGAAATATCCTTCACCTATTCCCAGTTTAATATCTGGAACGGCAGACTTCTCAGATTTTTTCTCCCTTCTGTAGTGGCTCCGAAATACGGCGATCCGTCCAAGGCCGGAATCGATGATCTTCAGGCGCCTGTAACCTCTTCTGAAGCACGGAATGCAATGAAATGCTCCATAACTGTCACCGGCAGTATCAGCAAATGTAAAATCGAATGCCCGACGCATAAGCTGAACCGCACTGAATCAGGTGAAGGTGTTCAGCTGTCGGTTGACACCTTTGCCGATCGGGATTTTATTCTTGAAATACGTACAGATTCAGCTCCTGTTCCCTATGCGGTTACCGGGCGTGACGGCAGGGGATATGTGTCTGCTGTTGCAATGACTCCTGATTTTGGAGAGGATGTCAGAAGTGTTCCCCGTGATCTGGACATTATAATCGACTGCTCCGGCTCAATGTCAGGTCAGTCCATGGAGCAGGCAAGGGCAGCACTGAGTCAGATCCTTACCAGGCTGGGCGGAAATGACTGTTTCAATATTATTCGTTTCGGAAGCAGAGTGGTGCCTCTGTTTGACAGGCATTCAGCGTGCAGTGACGAGTCTCTCGGGCGTGCGAGGGATCTTCTTGAGAAAATGGATGCTGATCTTGGCGGCACGAATCTTGAGGATGCTCTTGATATGGCCTATAAAACCCATACAGGTGAATGTCCTCATGACATACTGCTTGTTACCGACGGACAGGTATATGAGAACCAGTCCTTTTACGACAATGCCGTGAATTCCGGCTGCAGAATTTTTACCGTGGGAGTGGGCACGGCCGTTTCCGAGGGACTTCTGAGAAAACTTTCCCAGATCACCGGAGGCATGTCTGAATTTGTTACACCGAACGAGAATATGGCGGAAAAAATTGTACGTCATTTTCAGAGAATGAGTCTGCCGGTCATGAATTCTGAAATTATCTGGCCGGAGAAGCCGGACTGGATCTGGCCGGAAAAGAACCTTCACCTGTTTCACGGGGATACGGCACTGTTTTTTGCCGGTTTTTCCGGAAATCCATGCGGCAGTGTTGAGCTCAGAACCAAATCGTCTGAACAGAAGTTCTCATGGAAAACCGATGTTCCAGAAACTGCTGATGAGACGGAAATCTCGGATCTTGCCAGAATGGCGGTAAGACGGCGCATTTCCGGAAGAACCGATGATGAAGCGTCCGAACTGGCTGTGAAGTACAGTCTTGTTACTTCTCTGACCAATTACATTCTTGTTGAGGAGAACGCCGACAGTGAAAATCTGTCACTTCCTGAAATGAGGATAGTTCCGCAGATGCCTAAAGCCGGATTTGGATCTATAGCCGCATTCTGTGCGGCAATGCCTGCCGCCTTCTGTGGCGGTGCCATGAACAGCATGGCGATGCCAGCCGGCTTCATGGGGATGAGTATGGCCATGGCAAGGAACGCCGTGCCGAAGAAATCACGGGTGCAGGAGGAACCGGCTGATTATGCTCCGAAAAACGGTCTCAGAGTCTATTTTGACGGCCTGGTGATTAATCTCAAGGAAATGGAAACTGCTGATGTAAAGCAGCTGTTTGCTCAGAAGACCATTGAGGCTCTGGATAAATTAGGTCTTCCGAAAATAGCTTCAGACAGGCTCAGACTTATTGTTTCCGGAGGGATCAGTGAACGCGTTCTGTTTATTATGTTTCTTAACCGTCTAATGCAGGAAAACCAGGCTTCGTTTGCCGGAACTGCAGCTGCAGAGTTTATCAGCCGTGGTTTCAGCAGACTGTCCGCATCTGATCAGACGCTTCCTGCAGAGCAGCAGACCCAGTTTGATGAACTGTTTGGTTTCAATGTGTTCGAAGATGAAGAAGATGATGAGTAGCAGACTCAGTTTGATGAACTGTTCGGCATGACATGATCCGGGATGTTTCTGTAAAGGCTGGTGCATCACAGTTAAAATTCTCTGAAATCCCTGAATACATGACGGTATGGTTCTGCAATGGTTTCAGATAAAGCACCTGTCTTTATCCCCGTTCTAAGATGTGTTCCTGCTGCAGTCGGGGATACTTCAGTTCACGTTTTTGTATGTTCATACATGTTGATTTTTTGCATCTGTCATGATTTATCCCGGTATTCGTGCGCCGCTTCATGACAGGGAGGCAATTTTCAAACGGGGCAGTGTGAACTTTGCTTATGTGTTTTGCTGGAGAACGTCAGTCTTCTTAAACTGAAGGCAAAACAACCTGTCTCAAGTCAAAATGTGTCGGACAGCTTGTCCCTGATGCTGAGAATAATCGGGTGCCTGTGCCAGACACCTGCTGCTTGAACTGATGGGGTTAAGTCAGTCTGATGCAGTCGCTATATAGTAAGTTTCAGGCAGGAAGTCCCGGAAGGAAAAGCAGGAACTCAGGAAGAATGAAATTCCTGAAGGAACATTGTGTGTATAATACGGTACGTTGCATCGGAATTTTGCAGCCAGCAGAGGATTTAACTATTCGCTATGTATCAAACCCGATCCTTTAACAAAAAAATGAACGTATGGTATGCCTATGAGGTTGAGTACGTCTGGGATGAACTGAAGCAGAAAAAAATTCAAAAGAGGAGGTGTATTGGAAAAATCGATCCTGTAACAGATCAGATTATTCCAAATGGAAAGCGGGGACCGGGTCGGATTAATGCAAACTCATCAAATGGAGTATCATACACTGTTGCAGGAAACAATCAGGAAATATCCGGCATTGATAAGTCTGCTGAATCTGAGCAGTTGGAAAAATCGGAGGGATCCTGTATCTCAAAGCGAAATCTTGAGGCAAAAATACATAAACTTGTCCGAACAATGGATATGATATCTCAGCAGATGGCTGTACTGGCCCGGGATCTGAGGTCACTGACAGAAGAAGATGACAGTGATGAGGAGGATGAGAAAGAGAATGAGAATGAGAATGAGAATGGAAAGAGAATTTCGTAGAGCTTGATTGAAACATGAAAAATTCCGGTTTATTTATCGTGTGTAATATGAACTCTGATTCACGTTTAAATTTTAGAAATTTGCCGATTTTATTGCGGAATTATCGGCTGTGCAAAACTGTTTCCGCTTTTATGCTCCCGTTCAATAAAAAGTGACCGCTGTGTGTTACAGGTATTGGAGCCTATGGTATAATCCACGTAATTTCTGAATCTGATGTTTTATTTTTGCAGAATCCAAGGATGAGGTTTTAATGAGCTGGCTTGAGAATGTATTTAAGGGTAACACCAATAAACCTTCAATTGATACCAACGGCAAAACGGTGAATATACCCGAGGGTGTATGGACTAAATGTGATTCCTGCCAGCAGGTTCTGTACAGGGCGGAGGTTGAGCGCAATCTTTTTGTATGTCCAAAGTGCGGACATCACATGAAGATTGGAGCCAGAGAGAGACTTATCCGTTTTCTTGATGTCATGGACAGAGAGGAAATCGGTGCAGACCTGGAGCCGCAGGATATTCTTAAGTTCAAGGATTTCAAGCGCTACAAGGATCGCCTTGTGGATGCCCAGAAGAAGACAAATGAAAAGGATGCTCTCATTGTCATGAAGGGTACCGTAAAGGGCATACCGGTTGTTGCCTGTGCCTTTGAATTCGATTTTATGGGCGGTTCCATGGGATCTGTGGTTGGTGCCCGTTTTGTCAGGGCAGTCGAGCAGGCCATAGAGGATCGAAGGGCGCTTATCTGCTTTTCAACATCCGGCGGTGCCCGTATGCAGGAATCCCTGTTTTCTCTGATGCAGATGGCAAAAACAAGTGCCGCTCTTGAAAAACTTTCCAATGAAGGTCTTCCTTATATTTCTGTTCTTACAAATCCTACCATGGGCGGTGTTTCTGCATCGCTTGCCATGCTGGGAGATGTAAATGTAGCCGAGCCTAAGGCACTTATTGGATTTGCAGGTCCCCGCGTAATAGAACAGACGGTGAGGGAGAAACTGCCTGAAGGATTCCAGCGTTCCGAGTTTCTTCTGACCAAGGGTGTTCTTGACGGCATTATTGATCGTCGTGAAATGAGGGACAAACTGGCCTGTCTTATCGGCAAATTTATGAACCTGGAGCCGACGGAACAAGAATAATGGACTCCTTTGAGCAGTTTTCAAGCCAGTCGCTAGATGACTGGCTTTCTTATCTTGAGAGTATCCACAACCGGAGTATAGATCCAGGACTTGATCGTATGAATGCGGTTGCGGAAAGAATGGATCTGACTCCGTTAAAAAAATCTGTGATTGTCACGGTTACAGGAACCAACGGCAAGGGTTCGGTGACCAATCTTCTGGCCGCATTTCTGATGGATGCCGGATTCTCCTGCAATCTGTACAACAGTCCTCATCTGCTTAAATTCAACGAGCGCATAACCGTCAATGGCAGAATGGTATCCGATGAGGAACTTTTTTCCGCTTTTGAATACATCGAGATGCTGCGTCTTGAAAGCGGTGTAACTCTGACATTTTTCGAATTTACGACTCTTGCCGCCTTTCATATTTTCTGTCTCAATCCTTCAGATTATCTGATCCTTGAAGTCGGCATGGGAGGTCGCTACGATTCGGTCAACATTCTTGATGCCAGTCTGGCGATCATTACCAATGTGGCCCTGGATCATATGCATTTTCTCGGTGATACCAGAGAGGAAATAGGTTATCAGAAGGTCGGTATTCTGAAGAAGGGCGGAAAACTTATATACGGAGAAGCGAATATTCCAGGATCTGTGGAGCGTGAGGTACAGACTCTCGGAGCAGAGTGCATTCTTGCAGGAAGAGACTACACTTACAGCGTGTCTGACACTGATTTCGAGTTCAGGGACGGCAGCGGCACCGTATCATCAATTCCGCTTCCTGTTATTCCGCCGGGAAATGCCGCCATGGTATTAAGTGCTCTTCATGTTCTCGGTGTTGAAGTTGAACCTCAGAGAATAAGGGATATAATTGCCGGATTCTGCATGCCGGGAAGATTTCAGAAGATCCTGAACGACCCTCCTGTTTATGTGGATGTGGGACATAATCCCCATGCCTTCAGATATCTTATTGAAAGAATGAGAAGACTCAGAGCCAGAAGTGAAGTTTCAAGGTTTACAGCCGTTGTGGGCATGCTTCGTGACAAGGATTATTCCGCTGCTCTCAACATGCTGGCAGCCGAGGTATCTGCACTTTTCCTGGCTTCGCTTCCGGGTAGCAGAGGGGAGACAGCCGATAATCTGGCAGGGGCTCTTTCAGTTCAAAATTGTGCGGTCTCACGCTATAATAACGTTGATGAAGCCTTTGAGGCGGCTCTCCGGGATGCTGAGTTAAAGGGCGGGACTGCAGTTCTGGTGGCCGGCTCCTTTTTAACTGCATCTGCAGTCATGAGTCATATAGCTTCAGATCAGTGACAGTGTTTCAGACTGGCATCTCTCTGATGATTCGCGGAAGTATCTGCGATGATTAACAGAAAAATCGACTCTTGAACGTTCCGGGCTATATACGACTTTTCCGCTGTGATCCGCCGTGCGGATCGCAGGTTTTGTTGTTTTAGGAGATATCTTTATGAATCCGACTCCCCAGCAGAAGAGATTTGCTGGAGCAGTTATACTGATGTTGCTCTTTTGCATTCTGGTACCTTTTTTTGTTTCCGGTGAAAATGTCAACCGGGACAGCGAAGCTATTACCAGACTTTCCGATCCTGATGCCAGACGCAGGTTTGAACAGGAAAACGAAATTGAAAAAATACGCGAGGAGGAAAGACAGCGACTGATAGCTGAAATGCAGGAGCAGGAGAAACTCCGTAATGAACATCAGAGCGGGAAACCCGCCGCGACAGCTGATAATTCCGGTGCTGACGATCCTGTGATTATTGAAAATAATCAAAAAGCCGATGATGCTGAAAAAAGGCAGAGAGAGCTTGTTGCCCAGCGCAACCGTGAAAAGGCAGAAGCAGAGGAGCGTCGCAAACGTGAGCAGGAGGCAAAGCAGCAGGCCATAAGAGAGCAGCAGGCAAAACGTCTTGAGGCCCAGCGCAGAGAGCAGGAATTAAAGGAGAAAAAGAAGGCCGAGGAACTGGCAAGCAGACAGAACAGCAGCAGGATTACTGTCATCAACGAGAATACTAAAAAGAGAAATGAAATTTCTGTCATTACTCCAAACCAGGCTGAGCAGCAGAGACGTCAGAATGCTGCAGCTCCGGCCCAGCCTGTAAGCCGTCCGGGTGAAAAGTACCTGATCAGAATAGGCGTTTTTTCCTCCATGACCAATGCCAAGAACGCCCAGTCCAAAGTAGGCAAAATCTGCAAGGCAAGCATTCTTCCGACCACCAGCAACGGTCAGCGCATGCTCAAGGTGGTGTGCGGACCTTCATCTGACATGGCCGGCATACGTACCATGCAGGCGAAGCTTAGTTCCGTTGTGGGTGCCACCTCTATTGAAAAGGCCAACTGAGCGGATAGGAAAATTCGCAGATCGTGAAATATGCGGCAGTGTTTCAGGAGACTTTATGAACAATTTTGAACTTGAAAATTTTCTTAATGAACTGCTCAGAGCAAAGCAGATTAAGGATTACTGCTTCAACGGTCTTCAGGTTCAGGGTCGAAGTGAAATCACTTCGATTGTAACAGGAGTAAGTGCCAGCAGAAAACTTATAGAGGCTGCCGCAGATCTGAAGGCGGATGCGGTTATTGTTCATCACGGACTTTTCTGGAAGGGCGACGCTCCGGAAATCCGGGGTCTTCAGTATGGCAGGATCGCGCCTCTGATCAGGTCTGATATCAATCTGTACGCATACCATCTTCCTCTTGACGCTCATCCGGAACTGGGGAACAACGTGCTTCTGGCCAGAACTCTGGGGATCACCCGTACCGGATGGTGTGATGCAGATTCTGATTTTCCAATGGTCGGCCTTGGTGAACTTTCATCTGAAATGACAGCAGGGGATTTTATGCAGAGAACTGACGCGATCCTTTCCCACAGCTCGCAGCTGGTCGGAGATCCTGATCGTCCTGTGAAAAAGATTGCCTGGTGCACCGGATCTGCCGGTGAGTTTCTCCCTCTTGCCGCGTCCTGCGGAGCCGATATGTTCATCACCGGTGAGACTCCTGAAAGAAATGTTCATGTGGCCGAGGAACTGGGGATCTGCCTTCTTACTGCAGGTCATCACTGTACCGAGACTCTGGGGATCAGAGCTCTCGGCGAGCATATTCAAAATCAATTTGCAACACAGGTCAGATTTATTGATCTTCCTAATAACTTCTAATCGGTTTCATGAATATAATAAACTGTTGGGAGTTGTTGCTTTTTTATCGAACCGGAGCAACGTTTTCTGATCCTGTCCGGTTTCGGTAACTTCATACTGACTTCCGGAAAATCATTATTATAAATAATTTTTTTCTTCCTTTTTTGCAGGAAGAGTCAGCATGGGTTCAGCGATATGGAAACATTTCTGCCTCGAGTGCTTATGGTTGAGGATTCTCAGCCTCTGAGTGCGGTTTACAGTTCGTATCTTAAAAACGAGAATATCAGTCTCAGGAACGCCTACAACGGTCATACCGCTCTTGATCTGATCCATTCCTTTAAACCTCATATAATTCTTCTTGATCTCTACCTGCCTGATATTTCAGGTTTCGAAATTCTGAATCATATTAAGACAAACCGTCTTGACATTCTTGTTGTTGTCATTACCGGATCTGATTCCGTAGAGGATGCGGCAGATGTAATGCGCTACGGAGCCTATGATTTTCTTTCAAAGCCAGTGTCCGCGGCGCGTCTTCGGGTCACGCTCAGCAATACGGTAAAGCATCTTCATCTTGATACTCTTGTAAACCAGTATCAGAAGGATATGAATGATCAGTTTGTGGGCTTTATCGGCACCTCAAAGGTCATGAAGGGGATCTACCAGACAATTGAAAGGGTTGCACCGTCGAAAGCTTCAGTTTTCATAACCGGTGAAAGCGGTACAGGCAAGGAGGTCTGTGCCGAGGCCATACACAAGCTCAGTAACAACCGCAACGGCAAGTTTGTTCCTCTTAACTGTGCCGCCATACCAAAGGATCTGATTGAAAGTGAAATTTTCGGTCATGTGAAGGGAGCCTTTACTGGGGCCATCGGCACCAGAATCGGTGCAGTGGGCATTGCTGACGGAGGAACGCTGTTTCTGGATGAAATCTGCGAGATGGATCTGGCTCTTCAGAGCAAGCTTCTGCGTTTCCTGCAGACAGGCAAGTTCTACAAGGTTGGCTCCAGTGAAGTGGAGGAGGTGGACATCAGGATCATCTGTGCCACCAACCGCAATCCTCTGCTGGAGGTCAAGGCAGGGCGTTTCAGAGAGGATCTTTACTACCGTCTTCATGTGATACCTATTCATCTTCCTCCTCTCCGGGAGCGGGGTGACGATGTGGAGCGCATTGCAACAAAGTTTCTGCTGGAGTTTTCCAAGGAGGAGAACAAGGCCTTCAGGCGTTTCACCATTCGTGCAAGCCAGCTTCTCCTGTGCTACGACTGGCCGGGAAATGTCCGACAGCTGCAGAACGTCATGCGGCAGATTGTGGTTATGAATGACGGCGAGGAGGTTACTGAAGAGATGCTTCCGGCCGTGATAAGAGATGCAGGAAACCGGGTTACCGACAGTCCGATGTACGGTCCTGTGGTTTCACCTATGGTGGTGCAGCCGGCTCAGGTAATCAATACTGCCAATTCCAGTTTCAGTTCAGTTACTGACGGTCTCAGGCCGACAAGGATGGAGGATTTGAAACCTATGGCGGAGATTGAACAGATTTATATAGAAAATGCGATCAGAATTTGCGGAGGAAGTATAGACAAGGCGGCAAAGTACCTGGATATTAATCCTTCAACCATATACCGCAAAAAGGCATCATGGAAAAATGAGGGTGGTAATGAAAATACTCGGGCAATCTGAGTAATAAAGGCTGTACAGCTGATGTGAATGCATCGGTTTGAAATAATAATAAAATTCTCTTACCGGAGGGATTATGGGATACGTTAATCATGACATTTTAAAGCAGATGAGTATTGATGTTGGGGATGAGATGCTGGGAACTCTGATAACGTTTTTCGTTGATGATACCAGTGAACGGATAAAGGCCTTCAGGGTTCAGCTTGAACAGAAAGATTACGCCAGTCTCGGAATTTCCGCTCATACCGTGAAGTCAGTCTGTGCACAGTATGGTGTCATGGAGTGTTCTGCCAGGGCCAGAGAACTTGAAATGATCTGTCGCGGAAAGGAGCCGGAAGCCCATGAAAGTGAAATCAGAACAAGAGTTGAGGAACTGTGCAGGGATCTTGCTGCTGCCGTAGAAGAAATAAGGAACATAACTCTGTAAAAAATGCATCTTGACGGCTGTGTGTTTAAGGATCCGGATCCTAAGGCTGCTGCGCTTAAACTGGTGGAAAGAATAAGGTCTTCTGGAGAGCATCCTAATTTTCTTCTTATATCTTATACCTATGTTTTGTCCGGGCCGCTTATCAGGGAGATCCTGCTCAGTGAACTTCCGGGATGTCCTTTTATCGGAATTGCTTCCCAGTTCGGTGTTTTCTCAAATGATCCCTCCGCATTTGCCGATATTCCATGTCTTTCCGCCATGGTTTTCTACGATCCTGAGGGTTCCTACGGCATCGGTTCCGGCAGCTTCGGATCTGATGACAAGACTGAGCTGGAACTTGAGATCAGACGCACTCTAGCTTCAACAGGCAGAAAGGGTGAGATTCCCGATCTTGTGTTTTATGTTTTCGGCAGAGTTCTGCGGCAGCAGTTCGTAATAAGCACCTTTGAAAATTTCTTCGGGAACTCTATTCCTGTATTCGGCGGCGGATCCGGTCTGGGTGAGGAATACATGCAGTGCTTCACATCAGGCACCTGCTACACCAATGAGGATTTCTATGCCTTCGTGCTTTTTTATCCTTCCTGTCGTATTAGAACCACATATAAATCATTCTACCGTATCAGGCACAACAAGGGTATCGTCAGCAAAACAGAGGGTAAAACCATTCTGGAAATCGACAACCGCAGGGCGCTTGATGTTTACAGAGACTGGCTTTCTGAATATTTTCCCAGGGAGTTTCTCGAGGATGACTCCGAGGTTTTCAATGAACTCGTTTTTACGCATCCTCTCGGTGTTCAGACAGGACTTTCGTCAAAGGACAGTAATTACAGGACCTATGTGGTTTTTTCTCCTACTCCGGAGGGCGGTCTTAAAACCTATTCCCATTTTAAAATAGGAACCAGAATCTTTCTTATGAGTCCGTACTCTCACGATATCATGGTGCAGAAGTTTCAGGAGGCGGTGGAGTGCATCAAGCAGAGAAAGCGGTGTACAAAGGTTTATGGCATGCTTACGGTAACCTGCTATGTTATCAGACAGTCTCTGAACAGCGAGGAGGTTGGTTATCTGAAAAATCTTGATTTCCCTGTCTGCGGCTTTTTTTCCTCCGGAGAACACGGCCAGTTCAGTAACGGCGTAAATTCTGACTCAAATCTGATGCATGAGAATATTATTTTCTGCGAGGAGGAACTGTAGTTTGGAACAGGAGGAAAACATCTCAGCAGAGCAGCTGGCTGATGAACTTAAACGGTACAAACTTCTGCTTTCCTTCAGCGAGGGCAGAGAATCCAGATTCAGGGAAATCCTGGGCAAGGTTCTCGTAGGACTTGATGAACAGACAAGAACGTCGGATCCGGACAATATTCTGGGTACACTTTCGGAATATCTGCGTCAGCTTATACCTTTTGAGCATCTTCAGCTGTTTGTTTTTCACGAGCAGGTCTGGGATCCCGTATTTTCTTCCTGCAGTGAGTTCGATCCTCCGATTCTGACTCACGGCAGTCTGATCAGACGCATTGTTCTTACTGAGGATATTTCAGTTCTGTATTCCCCGAAGGAGGTTCCGGAGTTCAGCAGTCTGCCGGCGAAAATTGCAAGATTCTATTCTTCCGTTCTGCTGCTTTCATGCTCTTTCAACGACAGCATCTATCTTGTTCTCCTGATTTCCTCCGAAGCAAACCGCCTGGATATCAACGCCAAGAAACTTGCCCGGAGATTCCGTCCCCTTATAGTGAATGCCGTGCAGAGATATCATATCTGCTCAGGAATGAACAATGAAATTTTTGAGGTGACAAACAGATACCACCGTCACCTGGAAAAAATCGCCAAGTTCGTTCATGTTTCCAATATCGCCTACTGGTGTACCGACAGAGAGGGGCATTTCAGACGTGATGCGGAGATGGTTGAGGCCCTTAATCTTTCGCCTCATCTGCGGGGACTTTCCGATACTCTTTACGGCATGAAGGTGACAGATCTTCCCAGCATCTATGAAGTATCCACGGATCTGCGGCCGCAGGGCAGGCTGCGGACAGTCGGTGAAATGTTTGAGAACAGGGAGAACATATACAGGTATGTAACTCCAGTAACATTCATGGGGCAGGATTACTACCTCTGCTTCTACGGTGAGCCGATCCAGAATTCCTCCGGTGAATTTGAAGGCTATATGGGTACTTTTTTTGATATTTCCGCTGAAATCAAAATGATGCAGACCCTCGAGGGAGCAAAGCGCATAAGCGAGGAGGTGAGCAGATCAAAGTCCCAGTTCCTGGCGGTCATGTCCCATGAGATTAAAACTCCGATGCAGGCAATAGTGGGCATTCTTGATCTTCTTGAGCTTACTGAACTGACCGAGGAGCAGCGGACTCTGATTAATCATGTGTCCCATTCCGCCAATCTTCTGCAGATCCTGCTGAAGGATATTCTTGACTATTCCCGCATGGGCTCCAATGAAATGCAGCTTGAGGAGCTGGAATTTTCGGTGCGGTTTGTCATGGACTCCATAATCAAGCAGATGCTTCCCAAGGCCAGGGAGCAGGGGATCAGCCTTGAACTTGAAGTGTCCTCAAATTTTCCAAACATTATTGTGGGAGATCAGAACAGACTTTCCCAGGTTATTTTCAATCTTCTGGGCAACGCCATCAAGTTTACCCAGTTTGGAACTGTCAGACTTAAGGCTTTTGTACTGAAGAACAAAACGCTGCGTTTTGAAATTTCAGATACCGGAATCGGCATTTCACCGGAGAAGATTGAAATGCTGTTCAATCCTTTCCGGCAGGTGGATGCATCCATGACGAGACGATTCGGCGGAACGGGCCTCGGCCTTGCCATCTGCAAGAAGATCATCGAGCTTATGAACGGAACAATCGGCGTTGAAAGTACCCTGGGAAAGGGAAGCACCTTCTGGTTTGTCATACCGGAGAGACTCCCGGCACGGAATACGGGACTTATCAATGCCAAATCCATAGTTAAAACAAAGCCGGGGCAGAATGAAGATCGCAAGTATCGGATACTGCTGGTGGAGGACAGCCAGGTCAACCAGTTCATTATAAAAAAGATGCTGGAAAACCTCGGTCATACTGTAACTCTTGCAAACAACGGCATCGAGGCAGTGGAGCAGGTGCAGCGCGAGGTTCCGGATCTGGTGCTGATGGATCTGCAGATGCCGGAAATGAACGGTATTGAAGCATCAAGAAGAATAATCCGCTACAACCCGCTGGTAGTGATCCTGGCTCTTACCGCCAACGCCTCCCAGACTGAAAGAATCGAGTGCCGGGATGCCGGGATGGTGGATATTGTAAGCAAGCCGGTAACCATAGCAACTCTGAAGAATATGTTTCAGACCTTCAGAGGTCTTATTAATGAAAAAATGGATTTAAGGACTGAAAATGCTTCAAGGAAGGGTTTCACCGATAATGCCGGGAAATCGTCATGACATATCAGATTTTTTACTGCTCCGGTTGAATTTGCGTGATTTGATCAGTTTTTTTTAAGTACACGGCTATATAATTCTTCTGTTTTTTATTATTGAGGAGAAACAATGGGGCTTATTTCATTTGTTAAGGGTGTCGGACAGAGACTGTTTGGCGGAGCAAAGGCTGAGGACAGAGCTGTAGATCTGAAGCAGAATATGGATGCTCTCGGACTTGATACCAAGGATATTACTGTTGAGGTTGACGGTGACAAGGCTGTTCTCAAGGGTAATGTGAAGGATCTCGCAACTCTTGAAAAGGCTGCACTTGCCGTCGGTAACCAGGAGGGCGTTGCCCAGGTTGAAATCGGCGAGGTTAAGGTAGAATCATCTGAAGCTGCGTCAGCCTTCTATGAGGTCAAGAAGGGTGATACCCTCTGGAAGATTGCCGAGGCTCAGTACGGCAAGGGCAACGGAGCCAAGTATGAGTTGATTTTCGAGGCAAACAAGCCAATGCTGCAGGATCCGGACAAAATCTATCCTGGTCAGACACTGCGCATTCCGCCTCTGAAGTAACAGCGGGATTTCATTCTGAATCAGTTCAGAAAATTTGGAAAATCTGCGGGGACATCGGGTCCCCGTTTTCATTTCCGGGTGAGGCAAAGCATTGTGTATTCTTATGATCACCTGATGTGACGGAAAAGGCTGATAATTTCAAAGAGATTTTCTGTATAGGTTCAGCTATGGCTTGGTGTTATGTACTTTTTACGGTTTAAATGTCGGGTTCTGCAATGGATTACAGTTTTGACTGCTCTGATCGACGAAACTACAATTTTTTTTGGGGGTATTTTGAGTTTATAGACACCGTTAAGGAAATGATATTATTTCATAAATGTCACAAAACGACGTAAAATATAAAGTGATAGCAGATACAGACATTAAAAGTTAAGAAGATATGAGTAATGTCACAAAATATGAAATAATTTATTGTTTTAACTGTTTTTGAGTATATAACTTAGGGTAAGATATAAAAATACAGAGAACTACAGTATTGATGTCTGTGTTTTAGTTTTTTACCGTTGAAATGGTTAAAAGGGGTGCTTTATGACTACTATAACTTTAAATTCTCGCAAAGATGTTACATCTCAGGTTAAACAGGATTTGCTTGATAACAAACTGGATAAACTGATAATTAATTTTGACACACGCTCAGATACCGGTTCTTCAGTAATTTTTGATCAGAAGCAGGAGACCATAGATTTCGATATTGAGGTTAATTCAGATTCTGCTGAAGATTTATTTCTTAACTTAAAAAATCTGGAAGCTATAAAAAAGAGTTTAAATCTAAGTGAAGTCTATCAGGTTAATGATTTATTCAGCGGCTGTGAAAAATTATTGTGTTTACCTCAACTTAATTTTGGTCGTCATTCACACTGTTGTGTCGATAGATATCATTTGTTCTGTGACTATGATTTAAGAAAAGACGCCGGGTTAAACGGTATAAGAGAAAGTTATCTTGAAAAGGAACACAACCTTTATCCATCCTGGTATTTTCGTTCTGCCATATCAGGTAATGTTTTTGATTTCAGAATTTTCTTTGACGAAATCTTTAAGTTTATTTTCTCGTACAGAGGACTTGGTCTTGATACATGGTCTTCGCCGTTCTTTAAATGCCAAATTAATAAAATTGGCAAGTTCTTTGATCGTATTAAATATGCCATAGATAACAAATCATGTTGCTTTGATTTGGATAATATAAGTTATTCTAATAATCCACATGTAAAATTTTCCGAAGATTTGTTTAGATATTTAAGAACAGATGATAGACATATTTTTCACGAATTTGAACATTTTGCTTATTGTAAATGTCATTCTTCGCGAAAATATGAAATTGATTCCTTAGCGGATTTTTTTGAGAGGCTTAGTGATTTTGAATACCTTTACGATCAGTTTCCTCTGAATGGTTTTACCATTGAGTTCTCTGACAAGAAAAAATATTTTAAGACAGGAAAGTATAAGATTACCGAAGTTGTAGAAGAAGGCAATGTCTTGCTTGAAAAATATTCCGGTGATAGCCAACTGTCCGATATTATCCGGAAAGTCCTGGATGCCCTGGAAAACAAAGGGAAGGAAACTCCGGATCCTGATTCAAAAAATATTATTACTTCCGATGAATTTGCTGAAAAATCCAAGAAAGCTCTAGATGAAATAATTGAGCATAATCATGAGGTATTAATTGAGGTATCTGACAGACATCCGGACAGAGATTCCTGTAATGAATCAGATGAATCTGATGACAGGCACAATGATGGCTGTGCTAAAGAACCTGATGAGATTACTGTATCTCTTTATGATATTGATCTGTCAGTGCTTGACGATTTGCCGGATGATCTGCCTGAAGACATAAAGGAATGGACTGACAAAGTAAGAGATATCGAAACATTGAACCTGATGCTGGGATGTTTTGTACCGGGTGCATATCCGCTGAAAATTGTTATGTTTACTGAAGTTATCAAAGAGACTGCAAAGAGTAATGGAATAAGTGCTCTCCATCTGTTTGAAACAACACTGGCTCACGAATTTTTTCACGCTTTGCATTTTGTAATGTGCCTCCTGGAAAAATTCAGTGATATTTCACTAATTGCTGATATTTTTAAAGGTATCATGAAAAATATGGATCCAAATAGAATATCGGCACAGAATGTCCATCGGGAAATATGGCTCCAGCTTCAGAAAGAAACTCTGAACCACTGGTACCCGGTCCATGGAAAAGACATTACCAGTCAGGTTCTTGAGCCTCTTGCTGTTGCCTTTGAAATATCATGGGTAAAGGACAGAATCATAACTCAGCAGGACAGCAGTGAATGGCAGAAGCTCATGAAGTATGAGTTATCCCGTTTCGGCGGACTTGGATGCTATCCGTCAGATCCTTACTGCGGCGCCAAATACCTGATAAGCAGCAGAAAAAATCACAGAAAACTGGCTGATATTGAAACTGTAAACACCAACATAGCAGCAGTTCTGCAGCGTTCTCTGGACAGTATGAGATCAGCCTATGTACTGATCCAAAATTCTCTGGCCTGGTAACAAGTTGCATATCTGAAAAGGGTAGTATGCATTTTGCTGCTGCCCTGTTTTCAGAATCCTGCTGTTTCAGAATCGGCAGTTACTTTTTACCCGGACAATTCCTCAGGATCTGCATTTGTCTCTTAAATTCCCTGTTTGAATCATGTTCTGGAAAATGCAGCTCCTTCATTGTCAGATTTAATCTTTTATTCAGGATAACTGACAGTTGCGGTTTAAATATGGAGAGCGGCGAATATGAATTCAGACATCATAAGATCTGAACTGAAAGATCCTTTGCGCAGTTCAGATATGTATTCGGATCTGTCGGTTTTCAATCTTGAAGGAAAAGTCATACTTGAAAAATATACTCTTGTTTCAAAAAACGGGCAGTGCTCCGGCGATGCCGTTTTTTATCTTGCAACTGATGGTTCTCAAAAATATTTTACAGTCAGGTTTTTAACCGGAGGTAACAGCTTAAGTCTTAAGGATCTTGAGAGACTTAAGCATTTAAAATCTCCGTATGTGGCAGAAATTCTGGATTATGGCCTCTATGAAGATTGTCCGTTTGTTGTGATCCCTTATTTCAGAAACGGCAGTCTTGCAGGAAAACTCCTGACATGTGATGCACTTAGACATATTGTGATCCCGGATGTGTCTGCCGGTCTTAAGGAACTCCACCGAAGCAAAATTTATCATAACAATATCAGACCTTCATCTCTGATGATTTCTGATGACGGAATGCATGTACAGATTGCGGATTTCTGCATTGGTTCATTCAGAGTTCCGACTGCTTCGGGTCCGTCTGCAGGAACATCAGAACAAACAAAACCGGAAATTCAAACTCTGCATCAAATACAAACTCAAATTCAGACGGTATTTCAGCCGGAATCTTCATCCGCTGAAACGAGTTCGGGCGAGGGGGCGGAGGAATCTGATTACCGTTCTTTCGGCTTTACACTGTTTGAACTTTTCTGCGGATACCGACCATTTAATACCTTCGGAACAAAAGATTCTCTGACTGTCTCATCATCATGCCAGCGACTTTCTTTTACTGACGATTTTCCTTCTGATCTTAAAAAACTGATTACGGGACTAACCTGCGGCGATTGTGTCCGCATCAGTGATGGAAAAAGTTCATATCGCAGATGGACAGCCGCGGAAATTGAAAAATGGCTGATCGACGGATCTTCAGGTGCTTCAGCAGAATTCATGTCAGATCCGGTTTCGGGTTCGCAGGCAGCTCATGAATCAGACAGTGTCGAGGATAAGCATTTAAGATTTACAAAACCTTATGACTTTAAAAATCCTGATAACAGGACTGTTTATCTTTATTCCCTTCCGGAGTTTATAGATGCTTTTGGTACCAACTGGAATGAAGGCAGGAAACATGTGGACAGAAGTTTTGTTTCCGATTTCTTCATAGACCAGGAAATGCGGTGTGTTGCCATCGCCGTGCTGGAATGCCAGGATGCCCTGGTAACAGATCTCGCCTATTCGAAAATGCTGACTGAAATCAGTGTCGGTATCGGAAATCCTTTTTTTTACTGGAAATCAGTAAAAATGGATGAAATGAAAGAATTTTCAGATTATCTGAAGGACAGACTTGATCATCGCAGAAATGAGATTGAAGATGAATTTGAGCAGTTTGTTGATGCCGTTTTGTTCTGGTATGAGAAAAACCGGAGGTTCAGAGAATTTAATGAACTTTATAATCTCCGGCAGGAAATCGAAGATGGTAATTATGATGTCAGAACCAGAGTCGCTGTACTTTGCTCGTTTTTTGATCCGGGTATGTCTCTCTGCGTAGGCGGGGTGTTGTATGAGAATATCCGTGAACTTGATGCTGAGATTTCCAGGAAACCTCGCCCTCAGCTTATCCAGTGGATTTTAGACAACAGGGATGACATTGAACTGTATTCAAAATGCTTTGCTCCTGCCATAAAAGATACTTTCTGCAGGCTTGTAGAAACGCTTGAACGCAATCCGGTTTTAAATTCCGGTTCTGACATAACTGATGAACTGATCCGCAGAATCATTGACAACAATCTTGATTCGGTGACGCTGAATTATGCATTTACGAAAGGTTTAAAAGAAAGCTTACGGGAACAAGTCTTGAATAATCTTAATTATGCCGACAGTTTGAGCTGGAGAGATGAAGAAGAACTGCAACATAAGAACCTTTATACAAATCCTTTTCTCAGAGCTAATGAAATTCAATCATTAAAACGAATTGAATTTGAAGTCAGACTTACATCAAAAGTCACATCTCTGTCTCGTGCATTTTTTAACATGAATGAACTTGAATATGTAAATCTGAATGATACATCCGATGTCATTGATATGAGTGAAATGTTTAAGGGGGCGAACAAATTCAATCAGGCGATTGGTGAATGGGATACTTCCAGAGTTACCGATATGAGTTGTATGTTTGAAGATGCAAAATCATTCAATCAGGCGATTGGTGAATGGGATACTTGCAGAGTTACCGATATGAGTTGTATGTTTGAGAATGCAGAATCATTTAATCAACCGATCGACAGGTGGGATATTTCATCTGTTGAAAGTATGAAGAGAATGTTTTTGGGAGCAAAGAGTTTCAATAAGCCTTTAAATGACTGGAAATTTTCTGCTTGCGTTGATATTTGTTTAATGTTTTTTAATGCAACTTCATTCAATCAGCCTCTTGATAGGTGGGATACTTCCAGCGTTACCGATATGGGGAGTATGTTTCATAATGCTGAATCCTTCAACCAGCCAATCGCCAAATGGGACACTTCCAACGTTACCAGAATGAATTGCATGTTCATGGGGGCTAAATCGTTCAATCAGCCGATTGGTGAATGGGATACTTCCAGAGTTACCAATATGGAGCATATGTTTTGGAATGCTGAGTCATTTAATCAGCCGATTGACAAATGGGATATTTCCGCTGTTAAAAAAATGAAATTTATGTTCAGCGGGGCTAAATCGTTCAATCAGCCGATTGGCAAATGGGATACTTCCAATGTTACCGATATGAGTTCTATGTTTAAGCATGCAGAATCATTCAATCAGTCGATTGGCAAATGGGATACTTCCAATGTTACTGATATGGGTTGCATGTTCATGGGGGCGAACAAATTCAATCAGCCAATCGGCAAATGGGACACTTCCAAAGTTAACGATATGCAATCCATGTTCAAGGATGCCAAATCCTTCAATCAGCCCATAGGAGACTGGAAGACATTCAGTGTTACTGATATGAAAAAAATGTTTGAAGGTGCGGTATCCTTCAATCAGTCGATAGGAAACTGGAACACTTCAAGAGTTACGAATATGGAGTGTATGTTTTGCGGAGCTGTTTCTTTCAATCAGCCGATAGGTAACTGGAATACTTCGGCTGTTACTAATATGAAATGTATGTTTATGGATGCATATTTTTTCAATCAGCCGATTGGCTGCTGGGATACTTCCAAAGTTACTAATATGGAGAAAATTTTTCTTGGTGCTCTAAATTTCAATCAGTCTTTGAAAGATCTGGATGTTTCTGAGATCACCAATATGAATTATATGTTCGCCGGAGCCATGAATTTCAGTCAGAGTCTGAAGGAATGGGACGTTTCCAGTGTTACGACTATGAAGGGTATGTTTTCGGGAGCTGCCAGTTTCAATCAGAACCTGAACGAATGGGACGTTTCCAGTGTTACAGATATGGAGCGCATGTTTGCCGGAACTGTCTCTTTCAATCAGAGTCTGAAGGAATGGGACGTTTCCCGTGTTACAACTATGAAGGGTATGTTTTCAGGAGCCGCCAGCTTCAATCAGAATCTGAACGAATGGGACGTTTCCAGTGTTACAGATATGGAGGGTATGTTTGCCGGAGCTGTCTCTTTCAATCAGAGTCTGAAGGAATGGGACGTTTCCTGTGTTACAACTATGAAGGGTATGTTTTCGGGAGCCGCCAGCTTCAATCAGAGTCTGAACGAATGGGATGTTTCCTGTGTTACAGATATGGAGCGTATGTTTGCCGGAGCATCCTCCTTTGATCAGCCTGTTGATAAATGGGATACGTCCAGTGTTACTGATATGAAGCATATGTTTGACGGAGCGTCCTCCTTTAATCAGCAGGTTGACAGATGGAACGTATCAAATGTTGCCAGCATGGACAGTATGTTTAAGGATGCGAAATCTTTTTGGCAGTCAGTGAACAGCTGGGATACCGAAAAAGTTGCTGACAAGGAGCTGATGTTTGGCTAAGATTTACCTTGTAAATCTGCATTATCATGTCTGATTTCGTTACCAAAAGCTGCTGATATGGTGATCCAGAATTTATTGAGATCCTGAAAAAAACAGTCTGTTCCGATGAATCTGAATTTGGAGGTTAAGCATGATCCGCCGGCATATATCTTTCAGAGGAAGAGTTCAGGGAGTCGGCTTCCGTTACAGAGCCTGCAGAGCTGCGGCGGAATTGGGATGTACAGGATGGGTACGCAACGAATATGACGGTTCCGTATCCATGGAGATCCAGGGGACTGAAGAGCAGATAGAGCAGGTAATTCAGCAGATAGGGCAGGGAAGGTATGTGCGAATTGATTCTGTTGAAAGCCGTGACATGCCTGCTGATGAGACCGAATCAGGATTCTGGGCTGAGTGAACTTTCATTGTGAACTCACGCAGTTCCCTTCCCCGGCGGAAATGTTGCCACACGTGCCGTAACGTGTAGTTTTAGCAGTCACTGAAACAGCAGCAGTGCAGGACTGCCTGCAAGATTTCTTTCCGGTGCTTCGGTATATTTTGCAACGTTCAATTACAGTACGCATGTCTGCAGTGCACAAATTCGGACACGAGAATATCTTGACTCAAGTCCTGGTCGGTCTGTCTCTGAATTCAAGTGCTGTTCTACCCGTGAACATCTGTGCGGAAGTTTTCTTTTTTAGACTTTCATTTTTGAATCTGCGGCATTTTCTTACTGCAAACCTGCATTAATGAACAGAGACTCAACAGTCAGAACAGAGTCTGTTGTATACCCTGGGTATGTACATTTGATCCGCTTTAATCGGAGAGCGATTAAAGGCAGAGATTTGCGGATGATCCTGTCTTTGAGTGTGAACAGCTACAGAATTCCTGTTCTTTTCAGCTGTGCCAGGGTTTCTTCCGGACTTACGTGAACAATGCCGGTACCACCGGCAGACTCCCATGAGAGGATGTTATCCTTCATGTCATCGATGAGAATGCTGCCCCTGTTTCTGCAGAAAAGGTACTTATCCTGCCGCTCTACGATATTGACTTTAATGTCGTTCGCCAGCAGGCGATGCATCCAGATTTGCTTGTCTTCACCGGCACTGTCAATGTGCCTGTGTGGTTTTGGCACGCCGGTAAGAATTTCACATCTGCTGCCGTATCTGTCGTATACAGCGTGGAACATTTCTGCTGCTCCGGGCATTAATTCCAGCTTGTCGTAAAAATGTTCTACTTCCCTGATTTTGCTCCACATGAGATTATCGTGAGCCTTGTTTTCCGGTGTATCAGGAGCGTTAATCGGCAGCGGGGTAAAATTGCACATTTCTTTTACTCCCTTCAGAAAATTAGCAAGAACTCCGTCCATGTCAAAATAAATTTTTTCCACTTCAAACTCGGCCATAACGATTATCCTATAAAGCAGTGTGAATATTCCTGTCTTTCCAGTGATGCCAGATGAACCGCCACTGAGTAACTCAAAAATAATTTTCAATACAACCTAATTATATCAGATCTGCAGGTTGATCCCTTGCCGGTGTTTGTCAGAGCTTTCACGAATTCGAGCAAAATATCAGACAGAGAAAACTTTACGGCAGAGAAAATCTGTTTCAAGACTGCTTTTCATATATTGGGAAATAACAAAAAAAATCAACAGGTGCGGACACCTCTTCAGAACAGTGAACCTGCTGCGGCACAGATGAAATATCTTTGACTACCACGAGAGCAGACAGGGAAGAATAATAGACGACGCAACCAGTTTCAGGAACAGAAAGCAGACTGCTGATGTTGACAGTCGGATCCGGCGCCGGCTCCTTAAATCAGTACTCCGGTTTCACGGATGTTTATTTCTGACTGATATCTCGTTATGCCTGGCATTATATATCTCATGATTCACTAAATTATAATCAGTTACGGACATCAGTTTCAGTAAGGCGACGTCAAGGTACACACGGACTACATAAGCCATAAGATATGGTATTTATAACCTGCAGGAATAAAAAACGGTAAACTTCAAAATTTAACAATAACTCAACGTTATTAAAGGCAATTTGAGATGTATAATCTCAGACGTGGCAGGAAATCATACTGAAAAGCTATCTGCAGGACAGAGAGATTTTTTAGTGGGTTGACCAGTGCATAATATTCCTAGTACGGGGGCATAATTGAGAATTCCATGGCAAATCTAAATAAAAAAATATCAACAATGTTCCTTCTCCCTCTACTTGTTGTTTCAGCTATAGCCGTCTGTGGTCTGATTATTTCAAACCATACCAGCATAACTTCATCAAACAGATTTTTGTTTTCAAGTATTTTGTCGGGATGCTCAAATTATATAGGTTCCTGGCAGAACGCCAATTCCCGTGCAATGGAAAACTATGCTGCAATGCCGGCCATGAAGGATCTGAACATAAGTACGCTCAAGAATAACGAGCTGGCAGGAATTCTGAATAAAACTTCGGGTGCTGTTTCAACCTACTTCGGGGCGGAAGAGGATGGACGTCTGTACATGATAGGAGAGGATACTGAAGCTCTGTTTAAATCCGGTTTTGATGCCAGAAAACGGGGTTGGTACAAGGATGCATCTGCGTCACCTGATCATGCTATATTGTCTGATCCCTATGTTGACGTAGTAACCGGCAAGCTTGTTATAAGTGTGGCAAAAAGAGCTCAGGAAGGCGTGGTAGGAGCAGATTTCTCAACCGATGATCTTAATAATCTTATAAGCGGACTTTATATTCCGGGAAATGGCACTGCTGTTCTGACCTACGGCAGAGAAAACAGGATTCTGGCGTATAAGGATGCACAATTAATCACTCAGAGTCTGGACACCCTGAATAAAAATTTATCTCAGGACACCGCAAATAAAATTATAGAGAGCTCTGCCAGTGAGGAACTGTATGAAATTCAGGAGAACGACGGCAGAACTGTTTTATCCATGGGTATGAAAATTCCTAACTCCACATGGAAGCTGTTTGTATTTATTCCAAAGGAGTATTTCTACGCATTCTATTACAAAACTTTGCTCTTTTTGATTCTCTCGGTAATGGTTGTTTTCGCAGTATCATTCTTTGTCATCAAGTATTTGACCCGCAGCATGATCGTAAATCCGATAAACAGCGTAAAAGATCATCTTAAAAGAATGTCTGAGGGTGATATCAGTCTTACAGATCATCTGGATATATCAACTGGTGATGAAATTGAATCCATGAGTCATTCGATTAATAATTTCACTGATCGCCAGCATACAAATATTATCGAACTGAGTAACAAAGTAAGGGAAAGTGTCAGTCTTGCAAATGAAAACAACAAGCTTATTACTTCTGAACTTGGCACTCAGAAATCCTGTATTTCAGGGATTGTCAGCGTAATAAAAAATATTCATGATGTAACGAATCAGATTATCAGCGTTACTGACGTAACAATTGATGGTATTGAAGAAGTACATCAGACATCAAACGATGGTTTGTCAATAGTTTCAGAAACTGAAAATGCGGTGCGCAGACTGTCCGATTCCATCACCTCGACTCATGAGGCGGTGACAGGAGTGGCGAAACATACCGAGGAAATAGCAAGGCTTTCTGAAAATATCAAAACCATAGCTGAGCAGACAAATCTTCTCGCTCTTAACGCTGCCATAGAGTCTGCCCGGGCCGGAGAGCACGGTCGCGGATTTGCCGTGGTGGCAGATGAAGTAAGAAGTCTGGCCATCAAGACGAGAGAATCAACAGAGCAGATCCAGCAGACAGTTGATGCTCTTATTGCAAACATGAGGAGTACTCTTGACAAGGTCGAACAGAGCACTGAGGAATGCTCCGTGACAATGGAGCGAAATAATGAAGCTGTAGGATTTCTGACAAATGTCATCACTAAAATTGACCAGACAAGTGCCAGCGCCAGGCAGATAACAGAATGTGCCAAAGCTCAGTCAGAACTTATTTCAGAAGCCAGTTCTCACGTTAATGCAATCAACCAGGTTCAGAGTGACATCCATTCCGCTGTGACAACAATATCAACGAACACAGCCGAGATGGAGCAGTCCTCCGAAAATATAATCAGCAGGCTGCTGCAGAACCGGGAAATGCAGGCATGAAACCGTTAACAATAGTAGTGCCGCATGTTTATCTGACCGTGCCGTAAGGTCCCGTCCTTTGGCTGTGCCGTGGACTTGAGGAATAAAAATAGGTATAAATCTTTTTTGCCAGCAGAGACAGACTCAGACTTTTTTAATGACGGCACATCAGACCAGGGATTGACCGTAGGGCTTGTGAAGTGAAGCGAACCGTATTTTAGGTCAGCGGCAGGAACCCGTCAAGAAGCGGTCTGCCGCCTGCCGTCTGCCGCTGGAGCTGTCAGGAATTCCCTGCATTTAGGCAGGGGGAGTATGTCAGGAATATAAATCAGAAAAGCGGCGCTGTTTTACCTGATTTTCAGGGTTCAGACCTGTAATTTGAGGATGATGAAAAGTTTCATCATCAGGACCGGTCCTGCAAGGCAGCTGCTGAGACGGATTTTTGATCGTTCCTGATAATCGCTCCATCATGTTAAAGAAAAATGACAAATGAAAAATGAAAACAGCATGAGATCCGTTGCATAAAAAATAAGGCGGTGTTCAGGAAAAATGTTGACCCTGTCTTAAACAGCCAAGGAGTAATTTGCCGGGGAGCTCCTCACTGTCTGAAAAAAGTAACAGTCTCAGATTCAGCCTGTCCTTCTCCGTTTGGCAAAATTTGCTGAACTGCAAAAATTTCGTAAATGGTCGGAAATGGTTTCCGACTATTCGTTTTTATTGTCAAATTTCTTGGCTAAATTCCAAGGGGCAATGCTATCCAAAATATCATCAGGAATACTGTGTCCCCTATATCCTGTAATTGTTCCCTTATCATTCTTTTCAAAGTCAATCTGATTTATGTGCTTCATCATGGTTGTTATTACTTCCCTCAGATAATACTTAAAATCCAGTCCGTTCATCTGGGAAGTTTTGTACAGAGAATAAAACAGGGCCAGAGTTTCAGCACCATGGATGGTATCGTTTGCCATCATGCTGTTGCGCA
>JAEEGG010002245.1_pt1 | contig 50332 bp, 44 predicted proteins | sample 9134161 | NCBI WGS metagenome assembly JAEEGG01 (sample SAMN16246543, study PRJNA631951) | gut metagenome | biome: gut microbiome; feature: rumen; material: CR-attached | host: Bos | place: Iran: Karaj | collected 2018-10
CTCCTGGCGGATTCTCTTCACGGATGATTTGTGATTTGCCATTGTTTAATTAAAAATTTGAAAGTGTAACTTAAAGCTTGTGGGTCTTGCGTCGCTAAGACTGCCCTGGGCGGACTCCCTTTCGGAAACCCTCTGCCACCGTTCCCGAACGCGTCAGTAGCACTGGCTGTGCAGATGGCAGATTTAAAATATAGTAGTCCGTAGGAGAGTCGAACTCCTCTTTAGAGAATGAAAATCTCTCGTCCTAACCGATAGACGAACGGACCGTTGCCTTTTTTAGCGGGTGCAAAGGTACTACTTTTCCATCGAACATTGACCATTGATCATTGAAAATTTAAAGAGATTAACTATTTTTAACCACAAGACCCTTAAAAAATGGTCAATGGTCAATGGTCAATGGTCAATTATTTCGTACCTTTGCACCGTATGTTGACGAAAACACAGGCCATAGTGCTGCATTCGATTAAGTATGGTGAGACCCGTATCATCGTCGATATGTTCACCAGGAGTCATGGACGGCTGTCGTTCATCGTCAATATCCCGAAGTCGACGAAGGCGAAAGCGAAGAAGCAGTTCTTCCAGCCGCTGACGATTCTGGAGATCGAGGTCGACGTGCGCCCCAAGGTTCAGCTTCAGAAACTGTCGGATGTCAGACTGGCATCGCCATTCTCCTCGATACCCTTTAACCCCCATAAACTGTCAATCTCGCTTTTCATCGCCGAGTTCCTTTATTATGCCCTCCGTTCCGAGCAGCAGAACACCCTGCTGTATGATTATGTGGAGAGCAGCATCCTATGGCTCGACAGTCAGGCAGACCGTTATGCGAACTTCCATCTGGTGTTTCTGATGCGTCTTAGCCGTTTCCTGGGCTTTTATCCTAATCTGGAGCACTATCAGGCAGGCGATTATTTCGATCTGCGGGAGAGTATGTTCCTGCCGGCGCCCCCCCTGCATCGCGATTTTCTCTATCCGGAAGAGGCGGAGAAGGTTCAGCTGATGATGCGCATGGATTATCCCACCATGCATCTGTTCCGGATGTCACACCAGGAGCGCAACCGTCTGCTGGAGGTCACTATAACATACTATCGATTTCATCTCACAGATTTCCCGGAGCTGAAGTCGATAGCGGTGTTACAAGAACTATATGCCTAAGCGAACCTGATGGTGCCCTGGACGGCATCACGGGGATCGGCTGGTGTGTCGTCTACCTCATTTGAGATTTCACCACTGGCCTGACTATTGATGCTGTCAAGGATTTCTCTGGTGCGCTTGTATGTCGGTGTTGACTCTACGGCTGAAATCACATCGTCGTTGTCGAGGTCCTCAGGACGGAAGAGGTAGATATTAGGACGACGCTTGTAGCGCTTAGTAGCCCCTTCTCCACCATAGTAACGATTACGGCGGTCCTGCTTTAAAGCAGCTTTCTCCTGCTCCTCGGCAATCTTGTTCAGCTCTTCCTGACTCTGTTTCTTCAGGCGGTTGCCCATACCGTCGATGCTCTCAATGCCGAAGCCGGTAGCAAGGATGGTGACCTTGACCTTTTTGCCGAGCTCGATGTCTGTGGCCAGTCCCCACTTAATCTCGAAGTCGTTGCCAAACTTCGCCATGAAGTCGTTGACGTCGTTCATTTCCTCCATCATCAGCGACTGCTGGCCGTCCTTTGAACCGGCAAATGAGATGGAAAGCAGGATCTTCTTGGAGTTGAAGATGTCGTTGTCGTTGAGAAGCGGTGAATGGAGTGCATCCTCGATGGCCTTCTTCACACGACCTTCGCCCTCACCATAACCAGTAGACATGATGGCGACGCCACCGTCCTTCAGCACGGTCTTCACATCGTTGAAGTCGAGGTTGATGAGTCCGTGAACGGTGATGATCTCTGCAATAGACTTGGCAGCCACACTCAAGGTGTCGTCGGCCTTTCCGAAAGCATCGAGCACGGAGAGTTCGGGATAGATCTCACGCAGGCGTTCATTATTAATTACTAGAAGGGCATCGACATGTTTCTGCATCTCCTCCACACCGTCGAGTGCCTGATCGATCTTTCGATCACCCTCGAAACGGAAGGGGATGGTGACGATACCCACCGTCAGGATACCCAGTTCCTTCGAGACACGGGCGATGACAGGGGCAGCACCGGTACCTGTGCCACCACCCATACCGGCGGTGATGAAGGCCATGCGGGTGCCGTCGCTGAGCATGCTGCGGATATCCTCGAGGCTCTCTTCAGCTGCCTGACGGGCTTTCTCGGGCTTGTTGCCGGCACCGAGTCCCTCTTTTCCAAGCTGGAGGTGTACAGGGACGGGTGAATCGTTGAGCGCTTGGTTATCGGTGTTGCAGAGTACGAACGTGACGTCGTGGATACCTTCGCGGTACATGTGGTTCACGGCATTTCCGCCACCGCCGCCTACACCGATCACTTTGATGATGCTGTGTTCCTTCTCCGGTGCTCCGAAGTCGAGAATCTGTATGTTGTTATCTTCCATAATCTTTCTGCTTTATTATTATTCCTCTTCAACAATTGTTTTACCGAACTTCTTGATATTCTTCCAGAACTTGTTCAGGGGGCTGTTCTCCTTACGGATACGATCCTCTTCTTCCTTCTTGCGGAGTTCCTCCTCGCGCTTCAGACGGTCTTCCTCTTCCTGCTGACGGCGTTTCTCTTCCTCGGCAGCCTTCTTCTCAGCCTCTGTGCGGATAACACCGGCGGGGGTCTCTGTTGCTTGACGGATAGGACGCGTGGTGTCAGTGGTTGTATGGGTGGCAGGCTTCTGCGTGCCGAAGAGGTCGGCATTCAGGTCGACGGCACCGCCTGCACAGTTGATGTCGCCCTTAGCCAGCAGACCCAGAACGGTGTTCATCGTGCCGTCGTGGGCTTTCAGCATCTCGTTGTTGGAGATGATGGTCTGTGTGACGAACTTGGCAATGCGGATCTTTTCCACATGGGTATGATTGGAGAAAGCCTTCTCGATGTTCTTCATGTTGGAACCGCCACCGGTAAGAATGATACCGCCCAAGAGCTTGTCGTAATACTCTGAAGGTATCTGGTACCATACGTTCTCGATGATTTCCTCCAGACGGCCTTCAACGATCTCAATGAACTTGCGGCTCTCAATCTGACGCTCCGGGTCAATGGAGTATTTCAGGTCGCTGTCGATGTCATTGTTGTCTGTGTAGGCAGAACCGTATTTGAGTTTCATTTTCTCGGCATCGCTTTCTTCCATCTGGAGTGTGGCAATATCCTTGGTGATATTGTTGCTTCCCAGAGGGATGACGGCCAGATGGCGGAGGATGTTCTTGCTGTAGACTGAAACGGTCGTAGTATCAGCACCGATGTCCACCAGTGCACATCCGGAGCGCTTCTCGGCTTCGGTGAGTACGCTATCGGCAAGGGCGAGCGGCGCCAGATACATCTCAGCTACATTGATGTTAGCAGCCTCGAAGCATTTGTTCAGGTTGCGGTAGAATGCCTTTCGCTCCAGGATATTGAGGAAGTTTCCTTCCAGTCGGGTGGCCTGGATGCCTACAGGATCGAGCTGCAACTGGCTGCCAACCTTGTATTCCTGAACAGCAGCATCCAGAATCTCCTGATCCTGATACGTCATGCTTCTGTTTGAGTCCATCAGTTCAATAACCATATCCTGAGTTACAATCGTCTCACTGGGCAGGTCCTTGGTAATCACATTCCTGACGCTACGGATGGATTGTCCACCAACGCCCACATACACCTGAGTAATTTCCGTTTTGAGTTGGTTTTCCAGCTTCCTGATGATGCTGGTGAGGCATTGAGCGGTCTTGTCGATGTTGTAGACCACTCCTTTGCGGATGAATGAAGAAGAATTCTCCTTCACGACAGCCAATACCTGAATGCTGCCGTCGAGATTCTTCTGTCCCGCAATACCGGTCATTTTGGATGAACCGAGTTCAATTGCTACGATAAATTCTTTTGCTGCCATCTTGTATTCTATTTTGTTCTTTTGTTTCTCTTACAAATAATTTGGTTGTTGAACTCCACGTTGATGTAACTGTATTTTCCCCATCCGGCCTTGTTGAGCCCATATAGATAGAACTTTCGGAGTCGATCCAGTTTCTTGTCTATTTTCTTTGGAGCACCCAGATAGACGATGTGGTCTCCCACACGAGGCACAATCTCCATCGTGCCATCAGGCAGGACGTTCATCTGCACTATCTGGTTCTTCCAGAACTTGTCCTGTTGGATGTAGTTGGCCACCCTCGTAAGAATGGTCTTGGCGTATTTGCGGTTGATGGCACCTGTGGCAATGACCAGATCGGTCACGAAGTTGCTTTCCGGCATCATGTTGCCTTGGGTGTCGAGGTAGTAGTTCTCGCCATTGTCGGCCATCACCCTGACGACAGGTATGCGCTGCTTGATGTTAATGCAGACGTGCCCGCTATGTGTCTTATAGCATTCGGCCTTTTCCACAAAGGGGCTTTTCTGAAGGGCTTCCTCAATCCTTCGGGGACTGATCTCTGACATCGGGAGCGAAAGCGGGTAGAGCTGTTCCTGCGACAGGAGCTTCTTGATCTCGCCAGCTGTCAAGAATCCTTCCACCGCATTCTGCATGATGTCGATCTTCACCTCTGTGCAATTGGCAGGCTCCGCCTCAGGGTTGTTAAACGCTGTGACGGCCAGTAGCAGGTAGGCGGCGATGACGATATCGCAGACTGCGAATAGGGACTTTTTCCAGTTGACGGTCATATTTCTGTTATGATAATCTTTCTTTAAGTATCTTTGTAATGGCTGGCACCTGATTGTCGAGGTCGCCGGCACCGAGGACGATCAGCACCTCGAACTCGTGTTCTCTGATGAAGTCGAGCACGTCGGCTTTCTGGATCATCTGCTTCTTCACACCCTCTTTCAGGTTGTCGTAGATGAGCTGTGACGTCACGCCGGGGATGGGCAATTCCCTGGCGGGATAGATCTCGGTGAGTATCACCTCGTCGAGTTGGCTCAACGCCTCTGCGAAGTCCTTATAGAAGTCTCTGGTACGCGTATAGAGGTGAGGCTGGAAGATAGCTGTGATGTGCTTGTCTTTATAGAGCTCACGGATACTCTTGGCACTCTGGTAGATCTCTTTCGGGTGGTGGGCGTAATCGCTGAGGAATACAAGTCCCTTGGTCTTTATCTTGAAGTCAAAGCGACGGTCGACACCACCGTAGGTCTTCATACCGTTTTTCAACTCTTCAGCGGTACAGCCATTGAGCTGGGCCATCGCCATAGCCGCAATGCCGTTCTCGATGTTGATGGGGATGGGCTGCCCTAATTGCACATCCTTGATGCATTCGATGGGGGAGATGAAGTCGAATGTGATCTCGCCGTTCTCGATGCGGATATGCTCGGCATGGAAATCGCCTTCGGTGAGACTGTAGTCATAGCGGCGGACACCGTCTTGCAGCTGTTCCTTCATCTCGAGACCGCGATGGATGATCAGCGCACCACCAGGCTGTATCAATTCTGAATAATGGCGGAAGCTCTCCAGATAGGCCTCTTTCGTACCATAGATATCCAGATGGTCAGGATCGGTGGCGGTGATGACGCTCATCCAAGGGCGCAGCCAATGGAAACTGCGGTCAAACTCATCGGCTTCGATCACCACGTAATCCGAATCGGAGAGGATATAGTTTGTGCCGTAGTTCTTCGAGATGCCGCCGAGGAAGGCGTTACAGTCTAAGTGGCTCTGGTGCATGATATGGGCACACATCGTGGAGGTGGTGGTCTTGCCGTGGGTTCCTGCCACACAGAGTCCCTTATGAGCCTGAGTCAGGGTGCCGAGAACCTGTGCACGCTTCTGGATCTCGAAAGCGTTCTTGCGAAAATACTGCAGTTCCTGATGCTCTTCGGGAATAGCTGGGGTATAGATGACGAGGCAGTCTTCCTTCTGCTTGCAAGCCTCGGGAATCGCATCGACATTCTCTTCGTAGTGGATGAGCATACCTTCCTCCTGCAACTGCCGTGTCAGATCGCTGGGCGTCTTGTCATAGCCAGCCACGACGAGTCCTTTTTTCAGGAAGTAGCGGGCAATGGCACTCATGCCGATGCCGCCGGCTCCAACAAAATAGACAGCTTTTATCTTATTCAGTTCCATATTCTTACTTAGCTAGTTTGATTACCTCCTTGGCGATGATCTCTGCAGAATTGGGAAGCGCCAGTTTCAGTACATTCTCATGGAGCGACTGCAGTTTCGCGTCGTCTTTGACCGTATCGATGGCCAGTTTCAGCAGCATGCCGGGTGCTTCTGCATCCTTTACATAGATGGCGGCATCCTTGGTGGAAAGTGCCAGGGCATTCTTAGTCTGGTGATCCTCAGCCACATTGGGACTTGGCACAAGAATGACCGGCTTGCCAATCAGGCAGAACTCTGAGATGCTGCTGGCTCCGGCACGGCTGATCACGAGATCGGCGGCCTTGTAGGCAGTCCCCATATCGGTGATGAAGTCGGTGACCTTCAGGTTCGGGATGTTCTTGCCCTCCAGTCTCTTGGCGATTTCTGCACTATAATACTTACCTGTCTGCCAGATAAACTGTACGTCGGACGATGATGTTACCAGATCCAGGTGCTGCAGCACACTCTCATTGATAGTGCGGGCTCCCAGACTACCGCCGACAAGCAGGATGGTCTTCTTGGCAGGATCGAATCCCTGACGCTTGACAGCCTCCTCGCGAGAGATAGTGGTGTCGAGCAGATTCTGGCGGACAGGGTTGCCCGTCATGAGGATCTTACCGGCAGGGAAGAAGCGTTCCATACCCTCATAGGCCACGCAGATCTTCTCAGCATTCTTGGCCAGGTTCTTGTTGGCTAAGCCTGCATAGCTGTTCTGTTCCTGTATGAGTGTCGGTATGCCTAAACTGTTGGCTGCGCCCAGGGCTGCACTGCTGGCATATCCGCCTACACCGACAGCCACATCGGGTTTGAACTCCTGCAGTATTTTCTTGGCGAGCCACTTACTCTTCAGGTAGTCGATGGCTACACCGATGTTGGCTGGCTTCCATAGCGGACGGAAGAAACCTCTGATGGGCAGACCTTTGATCTCATACCCTGCAGCCGGTACCCTCTGCATCTCCATACGTCCCAAGGCTCCTACAAACAGGATCTTGGCGTCTGGCTGCAATGCCTTGATGGCATTGGCAATCGAAACGGCAGGAAAAATATGGCCGCCTGTTCCGCCACCGCTGATGATGACTCTTAACTCCTTACTCATACCTTGTTTTATAAATTGCGTGCAAAATTACGAATTATATTTCTTTTAAAGCCATTTTTGGCTCTCTTTTTTTAGCAGATCTGCTCACGCTGAGTATAACGCCGATATAGGCGCAGTTGATGATGGTTGACGTACCACCCTTACTGATCAGCGGCAGTGGCTGACCCGTTACCGGGGCAATACCCACGGCTACTAGCATGTTGAAGGAGGCCTGTACCACCAAGAGCAGTGCCAGACCCATAGCCAGGAAGGCTGGGAAGTTGTTTTCGCAACGGCTGGCAATGCGGGCTGTCCTGTAGAGCAGCACGATATAGAGCAGCACGACAAACGATGCGCCGAAGATACCCAGTTCCTCAATGACGATGGCGAAAATGAAGTCGGAGAATGCCTGTGACAGGAAGTCGCGCTCAACGGACTGTCCAGGTCCTTTACCGATGATATTGCTGGATACGATGGCAATGTTGGCATGTGCCACCTGGGCATCTTTGTTCAAGTCGTATTCATCGGGAGCGATATCTTTCTTGTCGAGGTGCTTCACAATACGGTTTCGCCAGGTGACAAAACGGTGGAACACACCGCCGCCCTTGATCACCTTTGTATCTGTCTCACCATTATTATTGACGGCCTCGACGGTCTGTTTGGTGGATTCCTGTTCTGCTCCGATGCTTCCCAGCGTGAATACCATCGTCAGGAATATTGCCACCAGGATGGCGAAGGCACCCACGAGTTTGCCCATCTGGGTCATCGGTACGCGACCGATGAACATCATGAGGAATATGACGGCAAAGAGCAGTGCTGCCGTAGACAGATTCTCGATGCCGATCAGTCCAGCCATGGGGATGAGGATCCACAAGATATACTTGAAGGCATTTTTGTCGGCTCCGTCTTCACGTTGCATGGCACTGAGAATCTGGGCGGTAATCAGTACCATCGTTCCCTTCGCTATCTCTGAGGGCTGGAAGGTGATGCCGCCGGGAAGTGAGATTACGCGGTTGGCACCGTTGATGGATTCGCCGCCGACGAGCACCCACAGCAGGGTGAGAAACGAGATAATGAGCAAGAAAGGTGTCGTCAGCTTGAAATAACGACAAGGAACATTCAACGTGAATACAGCCACCATCGCTCCGAGGAAGATGGTAGCGGCATGGAAGGCAATCGGTCCCACGTAATTGTGGTTCTTGTATGTCAGATTACTTGAAGCAGAGAAGACTTCTACCAGACTGATCATACACAGGAAGAAGAATATCATCCAGATGACCTTGTCGCCTTTGAATATGTTGCCTATTTTCTTGTTCATAAATGTCGTCTTGTTATGATGTTAGAGTGCTCTTGCCAATTCCTTGAACTGCTCGCCGCGATCCTCCATGTTCTTGAAGAGATCGAATGAGGCACAACAGGGACTCAATAATACAGTCTCGCCGGGCTTGGCCATCTCGTAGCAGGCCTCCATACATTCCTTCATCGAATGGGTGTCACGTACCGGGATGCCCATGTTGTCGAAGTTATCGTGTAACTTCTGGTTGTCGGCACCAAGATAGACGATGCCTGAGCACTTCTCCCTGACAAGCTGTTTGATGGGCTCATAGTCGTTGCCTTTATCCTTGCCGCCGATGATGAGTATGACTTTCGTCTTCATCGATTCGAGCGCATACCAGCAGGCATCGACGTTCGTTGCCTTCGAGTCGTTGATATACTGTACACCGCGAACGACGCAGACCTTCTCCAGACGGTGCTCCACTCCGGGGAAGTCGCTGAGGCTCTTGCGGATCTCCTCTTTCTTAATGCCTGCCACATCGGAAGCAATGCCGGCTGCGAGTGAGTTGTAGATGTTGTGCTTGCCCGTCAGGCTGAGGCTTTCCTGCTCCATGTTGAAGGGCTCAGGTTTCTCAATCTTGTACTGGCCTTCTTCGATATAGCCGATGACGCCTTTCTCTTTCAGTTCGGCGAAAGGATATTGGATAGCCTTAATGTCGTATTTCTCTAACTCACGTTTGATGATGGGGTCGTCGGCCCAGTAGATGAAGGCATCCTTTGGCGTCTGGTTCTGGATGATGCGCATCTTGGCATCCACGTAGTTCTGCATCTCAAAACCATAACGGTCGAGGTGGTCTGGCGTGATGTTCAGCAGGATGGCGATGTCGGCACGGAAGTCGTACATGTTGTCCAACTGGAACGAGCTCAGCTCAATGATATAATATTCGTGCGGATCCTCGGCCACCTGGAGTGCCAGCGAGTTTCCGATATTGCCGGCCAGACCTGCATCGTAGCCTGCTTCCTTGAAGATGTGGTAGATCAGCGAGGTGGTCGTGGTCTTACCGTTTGATCCTGTGATGCAGATCATTTTGGAGTTGGTGTAGCGGCCAGCGAATTCTATCTCGCTGATGATGTGGATACCTTTCTCGACAGCCTTCTTGACTATCGGTGCCGTCTCGGGGATACCCGGGCTCTTGATGATCTCGTCGGCATTCAGAATCTTCTCTTCAGTATGGTGGCCTTCTTCCCATTCGATATGGCGGTCGTCTAACTGTTTCTTGTATTTGTCGGCAATCTTCGACATGTCAGATACAAACACGTCGAAGCCTTCCTTCTTGGCGAGGACGGCAGCTCCTGCACCGCTCTCTCCTGCTCCTAATATAACAATTCTCTTATTCATCTTTTTTATCTCATCTTCAGTGTTATGATGGTCAATGCTGCCAATATGATTGACGTAATCCAGAAACGGATGGTGATCTTCGACTCATGGAACGGACGTCGAGGCCAGCCTTTCAGGATATAGGTGCTCGTCTGATCCAGTTGGGAGTCGAGCTTGCGGAACGTATCGTGGATTGGGGCCGCACGGAACACTCTCACTCGCTTGCCTTTCCGCTTTTGTATCTTGAACCATTGTGTCTGGATAATCACGCTGAGGTTCTCTACGAAGAAGATGCCGCAAAGGATAGGCAGCAGCAACTCCTTGTGGATGATGATGGCGCAGACACCGATGATACCGCCGATGGTCAGCGAACCTGTGTCTCCCATGAAGATCTGCGCGGGGAAGGCATTATACCAGAGGAATCCGATCATGGCTCCCACGAAAGCGCAGAGGAAGACTACCAGTTCCTCGGAGTGGGGGATATACATGATGTCGAAATAGGAGGCAAAGCCAATGTGGGATGACACATAGGCCAGGATGCCTAGTGCCACACCGATGATGGCGGAGTTGCCGGCACACATGCCATCCATGCCATCGTTGAGGTTGGCGCCGTTAGAGATGCCCGTCACGACGAAGATGGTAATGAACACGAAGAGCATCCATCCTGCTGCAACCTTGTACTTCCCGCAGAAGGCCATCACATTGGAATAGTTCAGGTTGTGATTCTTGATGAACGGGATGGTAGTCTGCAACGACTTTACGGCTTCTGTCTTATGTTTGACGACAACCTCCTGGTTGTGTTGCTGCTTAACATTGATGTTCTCACGTACCACCACATCAGGACTCAGCCAGAGCGTAAGGCCTACGATGAAACCGATACTTACCTGTCCGACAATCTTATATTTTCCTTTCAGGCCGTCCTTGTTGCGACGGAAAATCTTGATATAGTCGTCGAGGAAACCCAGGAATCCCAGCCATACTGTAGTGATGATCATCAGGATCAGGTAGATGTTGCGGATACGACCAAGCAGGATGACGGGAACCAGGATGCTCACGATGATGATGATGCCACCCATGGTGGGCACGCCCTTCTTCTCGACACCAAAGGGGTCGATACTCGGATCGCGCTCAGTCTCGAAAATCTTCCTGCGCTTCATCCACTTGATGAACTTCTCACCAAACCATGCCGAAAGCAGCAGCGAGAAGATCAGCGTCAGCAGGGCACGGAAGGAGATGTAGGACCACATGTGCGATCCCGGTATATTATACTGCTCTAAGAACCTGAAAAAATAGTATAGCATAATATTGTACCTTTAACTTCCCTTTAATTCCCTTTAGTTTCCAAAGATCTCGCGGACCACTTCCCTGTCATCGAAGTGGTGCTTCACACCCTGAATTTCCTGATAGTCCTCATGTCCTTTGCCGGCAATGAGCACCACGTCGCCTTTCTGTGCCATCATGCAGGCCGTGCGGATAGCTTCACGACGGTCGACGATGCTGACGACCTTCCTCATCTGCTTGGCATCGAGACCTTCGAGCATGTCGTTGATGATATCCTCGGGATCCTCGGATCGCGGATTGTCGCTGGTGATAATCACACGGTCGCTCTGCTTCACGGCTTCCTGAGCCATCAGCGGACGCTTACCCTTATCGCGGTCGCCACCGGCTCCGCAGACTGTAATGACAAAACCCTTGCCGTCGAGCACCTCATGGATGGCATTCAGCACATTCTGTAAGGCATCGGGTGTATGGGCATAGTCGACGATAGCCGTATAGCCCTCCGGAGAACGAATAGGCTCCAGGCGTCCGCTTACACTTTTCAGAGTGCTGAGGATCAGCAGTATGTCTTCAGGCTGTTTACCCAGCATGACGGCTGTACCGTATACTGCGAGCAGATTGCTCACATTGAATTTGCCGATAAACTGTACGCCAACTTCCTTGCCGTTGATCTCGAGGTACATCCCTTCAAAGTGGCACTCAATGATCTTCGCCTTGAAGTCGGCCATCGAGCGGGTGGAGTAGGTCTTGATCTGGGCTTTGCAGTTCTGCACCATCACGGCCCCGTTCTTATCGTCGGCGTTGATGATGGCGAACGCATCTTTGTCGAGACCGTCGAAGAATGCCTTCTTTGCATCACGATAGTTCTCGAAGGTGCCGTGATAGTCCAGGTGGTCACGCGTCAGGTTAGTGAAGATGCCGCCTGCAAACTTCAGTCCGCCGATACGCTTCTGGGCGATGGCATGGCTGCTGCACTCCATAAACGCATATTCGCAACCTGCCTCTACCATCTGTGCCAGCAGACGGTTCAGCTCGATGGGATCAGGTGTGGTGTGGTCGGCAGCGATAGCCTCGTCTTCAATATAGTTGCATACGGTTGAGAGCAGTCCGCACTTATGGCCGAACTTCCTAAACATATTATATAATAAGGTGGCGATAGTCGTCTTGCCATTCGTTCCGGTAACGCCTACCAGCTTCAGTTGTCTCGACGGGTCACCATAGAACTGTGTGGCTACTTCGCCGACACAGTCTTCAGTTGAATCTACTGCGATATAGGTGACGCCAGGTTCACGCCTATTGGGGAAATACTCACAAAGAACAGCCACGGCTCCTTGCTCGATGGCTTTGGGAATAAACTTGTGACCATCGGTCTGTGTGCCAGGGATTGCCACAAACAGATGACCAGCCTCAATGCGGCGCGAGTCGATGTTCACACCAGTAATCTCAATCTCTGTGTCGCCAAGTGCGTTCAGCACTTCTACATGTTTAAGCAGTTCATTCAGTTTCATATATATACCTTATTATATTATTCTAATACGAGTTCACAAACCATACCCTGTTTCACGGCTGTTCCTGAGTAGATGCTCTGCGACTTGACCTTCCCTCTGCCTCTGATCTTGGCTTTCACACCACGGTTCTCAAGCAGGTAGACAGCATCGCGGGCTCCCATGCCGATGACATCGGGCACAACGCTCTTCTGGGTATTGACAGGGGCAAGTACCACTTCGTGAGGATGTGTCGTGGCCTTTCCCCATACGGGATTCCCTTCACTATAAGATCCGTTCCAGTTATGACTGGTCTTTACGCCCAGATTGTCGAGCACATAGTTGGCTGCTATCATGTCACCGCCTTTGACAGTGGGCATGATGATCTTCGAAGTGTCGCGTGCATCTTCCACACTGCGTTTCAGGTTTTGGGCCATCACGCCTTCCGAGATGTGATGGAATACCACACCGCTCATGCCACCACCGGATGCAGGCAGACCAGATTTCTTCAGACAGACGATGCAAGTATAGCGTGGATCGTCGGCAGGGAAGAAACCGGCAAAGCTCAGCCAGTAACGAGTTGTGCCTGAGTGATAGCTGCCATACTGGTCGGCTACCTGGGCAGTACCTGTCTTGCCTGCCACCTTGAATGATTTCGAGCCGGCCTTACGTCCCAGGCCTTGACTGACCACATGTTCCAGAATGGTTTGCATCATCTTGATGGTCTGAGGCTTTGCTATCTGCTCTTTCAGTACGACAGGCTCGAACTCTTTCACCACCTGACCGTCCTTGAGCAGCTGTTTCACAAAACGTGGCTGCATCATCTTACCATTATTGGCAATCGCGTTATAGAAAGCCACCGTGTTGATGGGGGCTATCTGTGTCTCGTAGCCGATACTCATCCAGGGCAGGGTGGTCTTACTCCAGTATTTGGCACGATCGGTGGTCTTCGTATCCGGCATACGGATGTAGGGCGGATGATAACCTACCAGCGGTAGTTTCAGATCCTCATGAATACCTACCCGATAGAGGCCCTGTACATATTTCGTGGGATTCGAGCCGTAGAATTTGTCGATGACATAACTGACACCGATGTTCGAACTGACCTCCAAGGCACGTGCAACGTTGATGTCCTGATAGCCACCGCGACGCCAGTTATGGTCTTTCATCGGACGGCCGTGCATCTCCATCACACCACTGCCTGTATGGATGACAAAGTTGGTGTCACGGGGAATCACACCATCGTCAAGGGCCACCAGGAAGGAAGCAACCTTGAATACCGAACCTGGTTCACAGCGATAGCTGATGGCATTGTTCACCATCTCACGGTATTCACCGTCGGCACCACGCTGCATGTTGACGATGGCTTTCACGTCGCCCGTCTTCACCTCCATGAGGATGGCCACACCCATTTCACCGTTAATCTCCTTCAGTTCCTCAACAACGGCACGTTCCGCCAGGTCCTGCATGCTGACATCAATGGTTGTCACGATGTCATAGCCGTCAATAGGATTCAAGACGGGAATGTCCATATACTTGTTGAGCACCTTCCTGCGATGCATCAGACCGTTGGTGCCGCGCAGCAGGGAGTCGAACGATAACTCGAGTCCGTATTTGGCGCTGTCCTTGGCTCCGAACATATCGCCGATGGTACGCTGGGCCAGTGAACCGAAGGGGCGACGGCGCGAATTGAACTGCTCGTAGTGGAACCCCCCCTTGTAGACAGGTTCTCTGAAGATGGGCAGCTTTTTCACTTCGCAGAAGGTGTTGTAGTCGATGCGCCGCGGCCAGATAGCCCAGTGGCGAGCACCGATGGAACCGTTCTTTTGTACTTTCTTCTTGCCTTCCAGCAGATGGTCTTTGAACTCGGCGGCAGACTTCGACGGGAAGATCTGGTTCAACTCGTAACAGATACTGTCGATCTTCACTGCCCAGAGGGAGTCTCGCTTATGATTGCCTATGGAGTCGTTGGCACCTGCCTGGAAGTCCATGTAGACCTTGTATTCGGGAAGACTGCTAGCCATGAGCTGACCGTCGCAGCTGAGGATGTTGCCACGCGTCGGCTTGACGCTGACGCTGTCGCGCTTCAGACGGTCGGCCACCTGTGTCCAATAGTCCTTCTTGGCAGTCATGATGAACATGGCCTTGCTGACAACGGCAAAACCAACCAACGTCAGGACTACTGCGATGGCGAAGTAGCGGGGCATTACTTTATCACTCTTGAACTTACTCATTCCGTCTTCTTACTCGGGTACATTTACAATATATGGGGGCTGGTCTGAAATATGCAACAGACTGTCCCTGTTCTGTTTCAGGGCTTCGAGCACATGGCTCTCACGGCTTTTCTCCGTGAGTGTGCTGGAACTGGAGAGTGCCTTGTATTTGGCATCAAGCAACTCGTTCTCCAGTTTGTCGATAGTGAGCATGTCTTGCTGACACTGGTATCTGATAGCCACGTAGGCGATGCAGAAGACCACCATCAGGACGAAGAGCCAGATCTGGCGACGTACCATGTCGGCAGTCAGGAAATCGCCACCGAGGATGGTGCGCAGCGTCATGGAAGGAGTCAGCTTCGGATCTTCTTCCTTGGCCCGCTCCTTGATCAGCTGGATGGTCTTCTTCGCCTGCTCTTTCATCTCGGCAGCCTCTTCCAACAAGCGCTGCTCGTCATCCTTCTGAACAGCAGGTTCTTCAGCCACCGTCTCCTGGATCTCAAATTCTATATCGTCTTTCTTGCTCATCTGTTCTCGCTATTAATGCTGTCAATTCTCTCTGCTACCCTGAGCTTGGCACTCCGACTGCGCGGATTCTGCTGCTGCTCTTCATCGCTGGGCACGATGACTTTATTGCTGATGGCACGGAGTGGGGCTTCCGTGCGGCCGAAGAAATCCTGCTTCACCTTACCCTCGACATTCCCGGCTTTCATAAAATTCTTCACAATACGGTCTTCCAGTGAGTGATAGGTGATCACGGAGAGCCTTCCGCCTCCTCGGAGTGTCGCGCAGGCACCGCTAAGCATCTCCTTCAGCGCATCCATCTCGTGGTTGACTTCAATCCTCAATGCCTGGAACAACTTGGCCGTTTCTTTCTTCTCGCGTTCGCGCTGTAACAATTTTTCGGCTATCTGCATCAGGTCGCCTGTTGTCTCAATGCGCTTCTCCTCTCGGGCTTTCACCACCGCAGAGGCAATCTTCCGGGCATTCTTCAGTTCGCCATAGACATAGAAGATGTCGGCTAGCTGCTCCTCACTATAGTCGTTGAGAATCTCGGCAGCTGTCATGCCCGACCGTTTGTTCATCCGCATGTCGAGCGGTGCTTCGAAGCGGAAAGAGAAACCGCGTGTCTCATCGTCAAAGTGATGACTGGAAACACCGAGATCGGCCAACAGTCCGTCGATATGCTCCACATTGTAATAGCGCATCCAGTTCGTGAGATATCTGAAATTGCTTCTTACGAACGTGAATCTGTCGTCGTCGAGGATGTTCTTTTCTGCATCTTCATCCTGGTCGAATCCATACAGATGACCGTTCTTGCCCAAACGCCGCAGGATTTCCTTACTGTGGCCTCCGCCACCGAAGGTTACGTCTACATAAACACCGTCGGGCTTGATGTCAAGCCCGTCGATGCTCTCCTGAAGGAGTACTGGAGTATGATATGTCTCAGCAGTCGTTATCATAGGGCATCGCCGGCGTTCATAATGTTTTCGAACTCTATTCCGAACTCTTCTTCGGTCTTTAGTGTCTGTGTCAGATTCTTTGGTGACCAGATCTCAACGGTGTCGTCCATGCCTATAAACTGGATGTCCTGATCGATCTCCGCCACTTTCTGTAGCCGTTTGGATATCAAGAAGCGTCCGTTGCCGTCGAGGGTCACTACCTCTGCTTCTGAAACAAACTGACGGAACATCTGCTGATGGGCTGGCTTCCACGGACGGAGTTGAGCCTTCAGCATGTCCAGTCTTTCGTTCCATACGCTTTCAGGATAGAGCACCAGACATTTCTGGAAGACATCCTTGCGCAACACCAGATTCTCCTCGCCAGATGCTTGCAGCACCTTGCGGAAAACGGCTGGCAGGAATGCTCTTCCCTTCGCGTCAGTCTTGGCTTCTATGTTACCTAAAAAACGCATACGAACCTTATTTAATAGAAATCGGTTACAAAGATAGATAAAAATTCCCCACTTCACACCACAATTCCCCACTTTTTTTCAATTTTAACGTTATTTATTGATTTGGCCTACTTTCGGCCTTTTGATATATATCTGACATTTTAGTGAAAATGGCGTGAAAAATATCAAACGAAAGGGCACTTGTGTATAAAATACATTTAAAATCGAACATTTTTCTTTAATTTTTGCTCAAATGTGAAAGATTTGTGCTATTTTTGCAGATTGTTAGTGTTAGTGCATAGAAATGGCAACTGTTTCGGAAAAGACGATCGACATTGAAAAGGTCTTAAAAGATAAGATGGGCGCAAAGGCTAAATTTGTGCCGGGCTTTCTTGTCAGATGGCTTAAACGCATTGTACATCAGGACGAAATCAATGCCTTTCTTTGGGAAAGTCGCGACAAGACGGGTGTCGAATGGCTGGAGGCCTGTGTCCGTTATCTGGATATTAAACTAGAAATAGAGGGTAAGGAGAATCTTCCAGCCGCTGACGACAAGCGTCTCTACACTTTAGTCAGCAATCATCCGCTGGGCGGACAGGACGGTGTGGCTCTAGGTGCCGTCATCGGGCGCCATTTCGACGGGCGCTTCCGTTATCTGGTTAACGACCTGCTGATGAACCTGCCAGGACTTGCACCATTATGTATTCCTATTAATAAGACAGGTAGTCAGAGTCGTAATTTCCCTGCTATGGTCAAGGCAGGCTTCGAGAGCAACAATCACATGCTGATGTTCCCTGCCGGGCTCTGCTCCCGTCGTCATAACGGCTTGATCAGGGATATCCCCTGGTCGAAGACTTTCATTTCGAAAAGTGTTGAATACCAGCGCGATATCATCCCGATCCATTTCAGTGGACAGAACTCTAACTTCTTCTACCGTCTGGCAAATTTCAGTGACAGATTCCTGCCTTTTAATCTGGCGATGGTCTTCCTGGCCGATGAAATGTATAAGAATGTCCATAAGTCATTCCAGATAAAGATAGGTAAGCCGATTCCCTGGCAGACTTTCGACAAGAGCAAGAGTCCTCAGGAGTGGGCACAATTCGTACGAGAACAAGTATATTCTTTATAATTCCCAACCCAACAACCAAAACGACCAACAACGATGGAACAAGAGATTATCCAGCCAATTGCCAAAGAGATCCTCAAGAGTGAACTGACACCAGCCCGCCAGTTGCGTATGACTAATAAGAGTCATAACGAGATATATGTGATAACAGCCCATAATGCGCCAAACGTGATGAAGGAGATAGGCCGACTCCGTGAGGTTGTTTTCCGTGAGGCTGGCGGTGGTACCGGCAAGGATATGGATATCGATGAATTCGACACTTGTGACAACTGTTACAAGCAGTTGATTGTCTGGAATCCTGAAGCAGAGGAGATCATCGGCGGCTATCGTTATCTGGAAGGAACGGCTTGGGATATGGATGAAAAGGGACAGCCGATACTGGCCACGAGCCACATGTTCCATTTCTCCGAGAAGTTTATTGAGGAGTATATGCCCTATACCATCGAATTGGGCCGTTCGTTCGTGTCGCTTCCTTATCAGAGTTCGAAGATGGGCGCCAAAAGCCTGTTTGCACTGGATAACCTGTGGGATGGTCTGGGAGCACTGACGGTGATCAAACCCAACGTGAAGTATTTCTTCGGAAAGATGACGATGTATCCGTCGTATATCCGGAAGGGCCGCGACATGATCCTGTATTTCCTGAAGAAGTATTTCGATGACAAGGAACAGCTGATTTTGCCGATGAAACCGCTGAAAATAGAGTCTGATCCCTCTGAACTGGAGAAGATCTTTACAGGCCATAATTTCAAGGAAGACTATCGCATCTTGAATGGCGAAATCCGTAAGCTGGGCTATAATATCCCGCCACTTGTAAATGCCTATATGAACCTCTCCCCAACGATGAAACTCTTTGGTACAGCCATCAACTATGGTTTCGGCGATGTAGAGGAGACGGGCATCCTGATAGCAATGGACGAGATCTTCGAGGAAAAGCGAGTACGCCACATCAACTCGTTTATCAAGGAGCATCCGGAGGCTATGAAGATTACCAGCGGCGCCAATAAAGTCATCTATAAGGAGCGTAAAGACTAACTCCCCTCCATTTTTGACCTTTGCATACAGATATGCAAAAGAACAAATATAAATATGTGTCTGTGGCGGCGATGGTGGCGGTGATGCTGCTGTTGGGGCTGTATATGTGGATGACCTACCGCTGGGAGGCACGCGACCTTTCAGATCGGGCTGGCAACCAACTGCCTTGGGCCATGTTCTATGAGAGTTATAACCGTGCGGAAATCCTGTCGAAAGGCGATACGCTCAGCCTGCCAGAACTGCGAGGCAACCTTTCTCTCGTCTCGTCTGTAGAGGGTATGAACGACGTGCTGAGTCGCAGGTATCACTCAGAGGTGTCGCTGGATACGATTGCTCTCTACGTAGACAGCTTGCTCAGCGTAGTGAACATGGATCGTAACTTTACGGTGATGGAGGTAGACCGCGACGGCAAGGTACTCAGAAGCAACAATGACCTGCAGACACCCACCTCGTTGAAGACGCGTGTCTTCAGCACCCGCCGCGACCAGTCAAGAGGACTCCAACTGGCGCTTAACAATCCGTATCCGACGCTGGGTAAACGGCTCAGTCCGTTGTTCCTCGCCAGTGCCATCATCCTGATACTCTTCGGCGCCATCCTGATCAGACTGCTCAGATACCTCGACGAACAGAAGATGATGGCCGATCTGCGCAATGATTTCAGCTATGCGATGGTACACGACATGAAGTCGCCCCTCTCAAGCATCATCATGGGTGCCAGATTCCTGCATAGCGGGAAGGTGGACGACAAGCCGCAAATCAAGGAGAAATACTATTCCATCATCGAGAGCGAGGCCGAACACCTGCTGGCTTTGGTGAACAAGCTGCTCACTATCTCGAAGCTGGAAAACAAGAAACTGATCCTGAATAAGCAGACGGTAAACCTGGAGCCCATCATCGATGATATCGTGGAAAAAGCAAAGGCCAAAACGACAAAAAACATCGATTTCATCGTTGATTTGCTGACTAAGCACGTCCTAGCCGACGAGCAGTATCTCACGGAAGCCATCTCTAACCTTATCGACAATGCCATCAAATACTCGAAAGACAATATCGAGATCAGCATCACCTCGCAGAACAGCGAGAAATACGTCCTGCTGAAGGTGCGCGACAATGGTATCGGCATCTCGAAAGAAGACCAGCGCGTCATCTTCGATAAGTTTGGCCGTGCTGCCGTCCATGAGCAGAACCGCAAGGGAGGTGTCAGCGGCTTCGGCCTCGGGCTGAACTATGTCGATCAGGTGATGCAGGCTCATGGCGGTAAGGTGACCGTTCAAAGTGAGAAAGACTGCTATTCGGAATTTACGCTGTACATCCCGAAAATGTAAGAACATAAAAAGAGGAAAATGATATGGTAAAGCTATTGTTGGTAGAAGACGATGCGTCGTTGGCCTATATTGAGAAGACTGGCCTTGAAGATATCATTGGCGGTTATGAGGTGACTACCGCCACGAACGGCAAGGAAGGACTGCAAGCCTGGCAGGAGACCAAACCCGATGTCATCATCTCCGACATCGATATGCCCGTGATGAACGGTTTCGAGATGGTAGAGCGTATCCGTGAGACGGATGGCGACGTGATCATTATCTTCACCTCGGCTCTCACTTCGCCCAACGACGTGAAAGCAGGCTATCGCCTGGGTATCAACAACTATGTGAAGAAGCCCTTCGTACCCGAAGAACTCGATGCCCACATCCAGGCGCTGATGAAGATGCGTGGAGGGGCAAAGACACAGAAAGAGACCAGTCATTACAAACTCGGCAAGTATACGCTCGATGCCGAACATGCCACCCTGCGTAACGATGAAACCGGCAATTCTCAGACCATTACCCTGCGCGAGGCACAAATCCTGCAACTGTTGGCAGAGAACAAAAACAATGTGGTGCGCCGCGAAGCCATCCTCAGCCGTTTCTGGAATACTGAGGACGACTATTTCGCTTCGCGTTCGCTTGACGTGTTTGTCAACAAACTGCGCAAGCTGTTGGCCGATGAGCCACACATCACCCTGAAAACCGTTCGCGGGATAGGACTGCAACTGTTGGTCACAGCCTAACCCGTCGAACAACAACTAATTACCTACATTCAATCGCAAACCAAACTGAAGGTTAAAATTATTGGGTTTATCCTTAAAGAAATTACGCACCCGACTATGATTGTTGAAGTAATGCTTCACACCCGGCTCGATATAAATACCTAGCTGGGGAATGATGTTGTACTGCACACCCAATGCACCTTGTACTGACCATTGTGGCCGATCCTTATCCATCGGCACTTCTGTGCCGCTCATCACCACCTTGGTAGCGACGCAAAAGTCCACCTGTCCTCCAGCCAATGCATAGAAGCTGAGCCCTTTGTAACCCCACAAATGATACTGGGCATTGAGCGGGATACCCAGATAATAGAGTGTCTGTTTCTTGTCGAGGGGGTAGCCGCTGACGATATTGGTAAAATCGGAACGCAAGCGCGTATAGACCAGACCAGAGGAGAGATAGAATCCCGATGAAATGGGAATTTTTGCTGTCATACCGAAGGAGATAGGTTGAGCGTGCTTTTGTCGCTCCTCGTAGTTGTAGAGATACACGGGCGGCGTGTTTTCTGGGATATTATCCGTATAGCCACGCGTCGCAGCGTAATACTGTGACAGTTTCTCCCGGCTCATCAACACCCCATTCGCATGCCGGTAAGTACCCAAATCATTACCGGCATAGAATGCGAAGGCCACATCGTGATGGTGGCGATGACGGTTGTCGATAGCAGCGATTTCTTCGTCGAGTTGTTGGATAACTGTCGCTTCCTCTACTGGTGTCATCCGTTCATCGGCAGGCTTCACAACGTGCTCGACGCTATCTACTGTTGCAACAGCCATCTCAGGCATAGAGTCTTTCACTACTGCAAAGTTCTCCGGCTCTATCTGCGGCACTGCTGGTGCAGTAATCGAAGGCTTTTTCTTCGTCTGTGCGACAAGAACTGGTGTTTCATACTCCTTGGTTTTCACTTCCTCTTTTCCCGATGGAATGGGCGCTTTTTGCGATTCTGCGGGAGCATTACTTTGGGCAAACTCCTGTTGCGCCGTATTCTCCGTCGTTCCTTCGCAGCCAATCATCCACATCAGATAAGTGTTACATACCAGCATACCTGCAAAGGCAGCTGCAGCAACCCACTTTCCCCACAAAGGCAGTCTGCGGACAGGCTGGCGCTTCTCGGCTTCGAGCTTCGCCATACGAGCCTCGATCTGTTCCCACAGGTCAGCAGGAGCAGGCTCCTCATGGTCTGCCAGCTTCTTTCGGAGCTGTTCAGTCCAGTCGTTTTCAAGCTTTTCCTGTTTCATATCCTTTGTGAGTTTAAATATTCATTAATCATTTTCTGTAGCATCCTCTTTGCTCTTGTGAGCTGTGAGGCGGAGGAGTTTTCCCTGATGCCTAGCCGATGGGCGATGTCTTTGTGAGAGAGTTGCTCAAACACGTAGAGGTTCAGCACCAATCGGCATCCTGCAGGCAATTTCCCTATCAGCCGATTCAACACCTCGGGCGGCACTTTCTCCAAATCAGGCGGACCTTCATCGATTAAATCGGGTATTTCGTCCGTCGTGTGAATGCGTTCGTGCAGTTTGATCCAGTCGATGGCGCGATTGACGACGATGGTAGAGACCCAGGCTTTCAGCGACCCTTCGCCCCTGTATTCGAATTCGTCAACTGAGGTCAGAATCTTGATGAAACAGTCCTGTAGCAGATCCCTTGCGTCCTCTCGATTCACCACATACCTCAGACCGACGGCCATAGCATAGTCGGAATATCGATCATAGAGGCGCCGCAGCGCCTGTCTGTCTCCATGGTGTATCGCGTCGAGCAACTGTCGTTCTGTCTCCTGCACAGCGCTTACTCTATTTTTGAATAGGTATTCATAAATATTCTCACATCATCCTTGAACTCAGCAGCCACTTGATTGCCTGTTTGCAGATTAGTGAGGGTTATCTTCTTTATTGGCATTTGTAAATACCATGTTGCTGTTTCTTTTTCGAAAACAAGCGTTTCATTATTAATCCTCAGATCTATACGATATTTTAGGTCATCCTTAGAAATCATATATGAATAGTCGCCATATTCGGGTAAGGGGATATTGGCTCGTATTGCATAAGAATCTTCATTTGCGAATGAATTGCTGGCATTCGATCCAACCAGATAATAGGATTCGACAGTCAATCCTTCCAAATTATACGTCAATTGCTGAACTGTCTTGGAGCAGACCCACTGACCATACAAGGAATCCAATTGATAGCTATAGTTGATTGAATGAAAGTCTGAAAAGAAAGGTTCGTCAGGATAAGTGTCTGCCCAAGTGACATCGGGATAAGAGGCACAACCCAACCAAAACAAATCGGTTATCATTTCTTCTGGTAAAACAAACGAAATTGTATCTTTCCGTACCGCTATGCTCCCTCCAGATGATGTCCAGCTATCGCCATTATCTTTATAAGCATAGTTGTTATCAGTATTATAAAACATCCAGCGCCCCTTAAAAGTGCCCATGCCCTGCTCGAGCAGTTTCAGCCTTGCGTCCATCTCCTCTTTTATAAGTGATAATTGATCGTAGACATTGAGCACCTCATCGTCAACTGTATCCGTAGAGCACGACGCTGTCAACATCATGCCTAAAAACAATAGGCCAAATTGGAATATACGTATCGTCTTCATATCAAATAAACGCTTCATATTTGTCTCTATAAATAATGCTGTCACATTCAAGCTGCTGCTTGCCAAGAACCTCTATCAGGCGGATTCGCTGATTGATATTCGGAAAGATGGGCTTCTCGGAAGGGGTGATGCTCACCTTCATCCGTACACGGACAGGGATACTGCCCCGTTCGTCTCTGTCCATCAGCATCTGGAAGTCCACATAGGTGAGACCATAGATCTCAAATGGGTGCAAAAGAAAGGTTTCATCGGTACCTATAACCTTTCCTAACAGCGCGATATACTCCCAGGATTCATAATCGTTAGTAGAGCGAACACGAACCTCTTCCACATCCATCTCCACCTCGCGACGTCCTTCCTGACGGATGCCCACATACTCTTTACTGATAATTCTATTGAGGAAGAAATCATATTGTGGGGAGTCATAGACGGCAACCCCCGTCTTCTTGAACTTATCAACCACGCGCAATTGCAGCTGATAGCGGTAGCCTTCCTCAAAGGTAAAGCCTCTTATTTCCTCAAGACCATACAAGTCCGTACGGTCGCCACGCTCGTTGATGGCTTCCATGTGGGGCGTCACTAATCCCCAGCCACCCCAGTAAGGCCTGCTCAGCACATATTCCGGCTCGATGGTCACCGTCCAATATGTCGTTGCCCCGTCATCACTGCTGTCATCGCAGCTGGAAGCTGCCATCGCAACCATCAGCAGCATTATCGGTATTCTTATCCAACTCTTCATAATGACATAATTATTTAAGTTCGTCTATAGATATAACTGCAAAGTTATAAAAACCCTGCACAAGAATGCAGGGAATTAATATTTTTTAAGATTTCTTTTTTAATTCGTAACTACTCAGCACCTCTATAAGTGCGAGTAGTCACCAATGAAAGCGGAGGCCGATGGGTAGAGTTATCTGTAGCGGGTGCTCACTGCGATAGGTCTTGATGTCGCTACCGTCATTGAAGAAATATTGCAGGTTGGGCTCCAGATAGATACCAAGATGAGGTGTGAAGTCGTATTGCAATCCGATACCGAGAGTAGTGGAAAATTGGCAGGGCACGTTAAGGGATTCGTCTTTTTGGAAAGCGTTTTGGCCGTTGTTGATGTGGCGGATTTCGGTATTAGCGTATATCGGCAGTTCAAGCATGGCCCCTGCTGAAGAGTAGAGACTGAGATGCGCCGTGCTGTACCATCTCCAGCCGAAACGGAGCGGAATACCGAGATAATGGATCCGCTGGCGTTCCTGAATATAAGCAAGGCTGCTGCCAGTATTGAAGGTGGATCTGAGTTGTGTATAGCTGAGGCCCGTTTCGAGGGACAACCGTCTGGAGAACTCTCGACTGAGTGAGAGTTGGATAGTTATGGGCAACTGATGCTTATAGAAGACATGTATGTCACCGTTGTTGACACCTGTATTCTGGGCGGCGATGTCCATCAGTGATCGGGTTTCCGCATCTTTTAGTCCATAGGGAATATTGTTCAGATAAGCATTATAGCCAATCCAGTTGCTATAAGCATAGTCATTAGGAATCATGGTGTTGCTGCCGGCATCGAAACTGCCATTGCCAATAGTGGCATCGGCTATATACTTATTCTGCTGTCCAATCATGCCGTTATAAGCCACGCTGATGTTCCATGAACGGTCAGCCTTGACGGGTTTTGGTGTAGGCATGTTAATTGTCGGCTGTGGTGTAGACTGGTAGATGATGGTGTCTTTTGGCACATCTGTCTCAGGAGCCTGTGTCTCTGTTGGAACTTCTGTCTGTTCCTCCTCAGTCTGGTAGGGGATGCTGTCAGGTAGAATAACGGCTTCCGTCCGATAGCGTGCTGGGTGCGTTGGCGCTTTTTTGTCGATGGAAGCATATATCGGCTCGTCGTGTGGATTCTCGGCGGCAGGTTCTGCCTGCTGAGGCTTGTGCGAGGTCTTGCGGGCAGTAGGAGAAAGTTCTTCTGACTCTTTGTGTTGAATCAGCTTCCAGATGGCTGTGGGGATGGCGATGAGCAGCAGGATGAGCAACCACGATTGTTTAATGAGTGCCTGAAGCATCTGTCTGGCGTGGAAAAGCTGTGAAGAGGATGTGCCTGGGGAGATGGACAGTAATTGACTGATTTCCTGATGCGACAGCCCTTCGAATACGGATAGTCTGAACACTTGCTGACAGCCTTCTGGCAGTTGCGACACGAGCGATTGCAATTGGTCGTAGTCTGGAATAAGCGTATCGTGCTGTTGCAGGTCTATGTCGGCAGTCTTTGCCTCGTTGACCATCTGATGTATGGCTGCCTGCTCTTTCTTCAGATGCTCGCAATAATGATAGCCTGTGTTACGGACAATCGTTGCCATCCACGACTCCAGTTTCTCAGGATTTTCCAGTTTCTCTAGCGATGTCAGGATGATGACAAAGGCATCGTGTAGCAGGTCTTCTGCCACATCCTGGTCTTTCGTATAATGGCGGCAGATTTTCAGTAGTTTGGGCTTGTATTGTTGGTATAGCAGATGCAAGGCCTGGCGTTCGCCTGCCTTGCATCTGCTTATCAGTTCAACAGCCTCCATCCGGATTATTTTTCCCTTTGATAGGTAGCCTCCCATCCCTCCAGTTCGAGGGTGTTGTCTTTGAATGTTGCCTTTATGGTCTTTCCTTGGGGCAGGATGGTTGGCTCGAAGACGGTATGAACGATATCATTCGCGAAACCATCACTAACCACGAAGCCTGTGTTGTATTTATAGATGGTCAGCTCGGCCTCTGAGCCTTGATAGTCAATAGTATAGACGAAGGGTTCGGAGAACCGCTGGTCTAATAGTAAGTAGCCTGTACTGTCAGAACGGAATACCCAAGTCGTGGTGATAGTGTTCATCAAAGCATCGCTTGTTTCACTTCCCGTCCATCTACCTACAATTGGATTTGAGTTATCTTTTGCAGGTATACCGTATTTTTGTCCAGAGTTCACTTCAAGCGCTTCGTAGTCATCTTTCGTCTGTCTGAACCAGGGGTAATTGACCCATGCGTTGTAAGGCACCATGACTTGTTTGTTGTCATTTATGCGGTTACTGAATTCTATGTCGTCGCCTGCCTCAAAGTGGCACAGGTAGGAGTAGGCATGATAGCCGTATGAATCCCCACCGTGATAATCTGTCAGTTCGTAGTTGAAGGGGTCGAGAGCTATGTCCTTCTGGCCGTCCTTATATTCCTTGATGGTACGTAGGTAGCCTGTGCCGTCATCGCGGAAGCTTATTACCTCGGTGATGCTGAAGGGAAGGTTGGGGTAGAGCTCTACAATGGCTTGCTCACCCTCGAAGCCATGGATAAGGTGTTGCCAGTCGTTCCGCCAGATGCCGACTAGATAGTTGGGCGCATCGTCCGCATTCTTGATGGTTTCCACATTAAGTACAAGGATACAGGAGACAGTGCTCTCGCTATTGATCTTTTCCAAGTCGTCGTAGGAGACGAAGGGATTTCCTTCGCTGTCGTATATATTGAACATAGAGCTCGACAATAGGCTAGTCATGTCATAATATGTCTTGCCATTATACTCCAAGCGGAAAAGTTTGGTCAGACTCGCCATACCCCACTGGTAAACTTTTTCCTTGATGGCCTCCGGCAATTGCTCCATCGGGACATGGCTGACAGGTACGGACCGTTGCGAATATTTGGCTTCGGTGAAGCGTCTGGTAATGTCAATAACGCGCAGCCTGATACCGTTTCTTTCAAATTGTCCGATAACTGTCGCGTCATCCCTCATGCTGGCATCTCTCGTAAGCGTTAGGCCTACAGCAGCCCAGTCGTCCTCTACAGTTATACCCTCGTCACCAGACGAACAGCCTAGGAGCGCTGTCAGCAACAACAGCATTGAAGTCATGCACATCAATCTTGCTTTTTCCATACCTTTATTAATTATTATTGCAAATGTAGTTGTTTTTATCCATATAGTGTCGAGAGGTGTGAAAATACTGCACGAAGAGAGCCCGATTTATGATTTATTAACACCGAATTGGCGATTTAACCTAAAGATAACATTTAAATAACCTTAAATGCATGTAGTTTTTCATACCTTTGCAACGTCTAACAGGCAAAGTTTAATTTTTAAAGCAAAGAGTTATGGAATCAATTATCACTATCGCAACCGTTTTAACGATGTATTTCAACGCCGCTAACGACGTTAACTCTCAGTATTTGTATAACTCAGACCTGGAAGACGGTGTGATCCACAAGATCGAGGTCTATGAGCAGAAGGCCGATGGCCAGATGTGCGCCAAGATGGAGTATCGCTACAGCTACGACGAGCAGGGTCGCCTGACAGCCCGCGAGGTGATGCGCTGGGACAACACCAAGCACCAGTGGGTAAACGATTTCCGTCACACCTATAAGTATTATAAGAATGGCTACAACATGGAGACCAGCAAGTGGGATACAACCCTCAATGCCTATGACGTTCCCGCTGAGGTGACACTCTACCGCGAGATTGCCCCAAGCGTGACTTCCGTCAGGACTTTCAGAATGAACGAGGCCAAGAACGATATGTATCTCACCAACAAGATGCTCTGCATGGAACCTCTCGAGCTGATCAGCGACAGGCTGATGGCCATCAAATAATAAAAACACTTAAATTGGTAGTATAATCCGTGATTTGGGTAACCAGATTACGGATTTTTATTTGTAACTTTGCACACGATAATATACGCAAAACAATGGAACTGATCAAAGACAAGACTTTTGGAGGCGAGCGACCCCTGTTCGCTACACACGACCTTCGTTTGGAGAACATCACCATTACCGACGGTGAATCCGGCATTAAGCAGTGCCAGAACATGGAGTGCTACAATAGTAAGTTTTATGGCAAATACCCTTGGTGGCACGTGGATGGTGCCTATATCGAGAACTGCTATTTCGCGATGGATTCGCGTTCGGCCATCTGGTACACCAACGATCTGGTGATGAAGAACTCGCGCATTGACGGTCCGAAGTTCTTCCGCGAGATGAAGAACCTTGAACTGGAGAATGTGGAGATTACCGATGCCGACGAGACGTTCTGGAAGGTTGACGGCATCAAGATCAGGAATGTGAAGCTGCATGGCGGCACTTACCCCTTCATGTTCTCCAGCAATATCTATGTCGACGGACTGGAGAGCGATTCGAAATACGTGTTCCAATACTGCAAGAACGTCGAGGTGCATAATGCCAAGATCCTCACGAAGGACTCTTTCTGGGAGTGTGAGAACGTCACCATCTACGACTCTGTGCTCGACGGCGAGTATCTGGCCTGGCACTCGAAGAATGTGCGGCTCGTGAACTGTCACCTCGCAGGCGAACAGCTGCTCTGCTATGTCGACCACCTCGTGCTCGAGAACTGCACCATCGATCCGATGTGCGACCGCATGTTTGAATATTCCAACGTCGAGGCCGACATCAAGGGGCATATCGAGAACATCAAGAACCCCACGAGCGGACACATTATTGCCGATTCCATCGGTAGTATCACTATCGACGAGAACGTGCGCCAGCCGAATAACTGCATCATTGAGACAAGAAAATGAAATACGATTTCGATGAATTGACCGACCGTCGGGGCACAGGTTGTGTGAAGTGGGACGAAAGTCCCCGCGAGGGTATGGATCATGTCAGCGACCTGATTCCCCTCTGGGTAGCCGATATGGACTTTAAGGCTGCTCCCGCCATCCTCGAGGCCGTCATACGGCGCGCTGAGCATGGGGTGTTCGGCTATACCGTCGTTGAGCAGGAGTATTACGAGGCGGTGATCAATTGGTTCCAGCGCCGTCATAACTGGCGGATTCATCGGGAGGAAATCCTCTATACGACGGGAGTAGTGCCTGCGATGTCTGTTGCCGTCAAGGCGCTGACGATGCCCGGCGAGAAAGTGCTCATCCTGTCGCCCGACTACAACTGCTTCTTTTCCTCCGTGCGGAATAACGGCTGCGAGGTGCTTGAAACAGCGCTGAAGCCTGTGGGCGATTCCTTCGAGGTAGACTGGGAGGATTTCGAGGCGAAGTGTGCCGACGAGAAGACCACCGTCTTTCTGCTCTGCAACCCTCATAACCCTACAGGCCGCGTCTGGACGAAGGCCGAACTCTCGCAGATGAACGATATCTGTCTGAAGTATCAGGTAAAGGTGGTGAGCGACGAGATCCATTGCGAACTCATCATGCCTGGCCATCAGTTCCAGCCCTTTGCTGCTGTCAGCGACCTCTGCCGTCAGAACAGCGTCATCCTCAATTCACCCTCCAAGTCGTTTAACATCGCTGGTCTCCAGGCGGCCAACATTATCTGTTCGCAGCCTGAATGGCGCCGCCGCCTCGATCGCGCCATCAACATCAATGAGGTGTGCGACCTGAACCCCTTCGGCCCTGTAGGTCTGATTGCGGCCTATAACGAAAGTGAGGACTGGATCGATGAACTCAACCAATATCTCTGGGGTAATTACACCTTTTTGCGCGATTTCATCGGTAAGAACATCCCCCAATGGAAGGTTTGCCGCTTAGAGGGTACCTATCTCCCCTGGGTGGATATTTCCGCGACGGGCATCTCTGAACAGCAGCTCTGCGACCGCTTGCTCAGCGAAGCCCATGTGTGGGTGAATCCAGGCACGATGTATGGCCCGGAGTCAGGACGAGGCTATATCCGCCTGAACATCGCCACCCAGCGCAGCCGTCTGGAAGAGGCCCTCAACAGAATCGCAGGCGTCTTGAAATGACAAAAGTGGCACCTATCCGAAAAATAAGTGCCACTTAATTTTGCCATTTCGCCTTTTATCACTACCTTTGCACGCGAAAACCACACGCCCTGATAGTTAAATGGATATAACAAGGCTCTCCTAAAGCTTAGTTCCGAGTTCGATTCTCGGTCGGGGTACCATCTGTAATGCGCCATTTCTGTGAGGCTATAAAAGCTTCTCTAAATCTTCCACTGATGGCAGTAATTTCTTCAGTCGATCATCCATATCTGCATAGGTTTTATAGGTAGCTACACCCATCGGGCGATCATAGTCCTGGATTACATACTCCACAAACTTCTTGTTGGCACTCTTGCAGAGCACGATACCAATTGATGGATTTTCATTGGGCTTGCGTACTTCATCATCCAGTATTCTCAGATAACCAGCCAACTGTCCTAAATAAGCGGTTTTGAATGGCCCATCTTTGAGTTCCACGCAGACGAGGGCTGACAACTCCCTGTTGAAAAACAGTAAGTCTGGGAATTGCTCTACACCAAACTTCTCCAGATGGTATTGGTTGCCAACAAAAGTGAAGTCCTTACCAAAAGTCATGATGAAGTTCTTCACATTGTTGATAATACCCTGTTCTATCAATTTCTCATCCCTGTCCTTGTCCCTAACGAACAACTCTTCAGTATTGATATAGTCCAACAGATACTCGTCTTTGAACATCGCTATAGTCCGATATGCCAGCAATTGGTCAGGTATGGTCTTCTTGAAATTGTTGGGTAACTGTCCCTGATGATTGTATAAGCCATCTTTCATCAACTGCTCTAAATCCTCTGACTTTACTTTGTAGTCTGCCGCAAATTGGATGTAGAACTTACGTTCCTCATACGATTTCACTTGCGAAAGAATGGCTGTGTGGTGAGTGAAGCTGATACTGAGAAAGGCCACAACTGGGAAATCAGGTAAATTCGTCAGTTGCAACTGGCGAATTTCGTCATCCGCTTGTAATTCGGCAGTTTGAACTGCCGAATTGGTTGGCATTTCGTCAGTCCGACCTGACGATTCTGTGTTAATTTCTGTAAATTCGTCAGTTTGGACTGACGAATTATAGTTCTCCAGCATCCTCCACTCTTCATAGAAGATGCGCATATTCTTTAGGTTTGTTGCCGAGAAACCTTTCAGTCCTGGCAATTCCTTCCTCAGTTGTTCACTAATTGCAGTCAAAGCACCTTTACCCCAGTTCTTCTTTCTAGTGTTGGCCGAGACATAGCGTCCAATCCCATAGTAAAGGGCAAGCTGTTCTTGGTTAATGGCCTTTAATGCCCTCTGTTGGCTCTGCAATATGGCCGTCTTAATCACCTGCACAGCATTTGCTGTAGCATCCATTGTGATTAACTCTTTCTTATCTTCAATTTCTTCCTTCATATTTCGTTTGCAAAGTTACATATTTTTATTTATATAATTCGCAAAACCTTGATAAATATGGGTTCGTGAAGAGGGGTACTCCTGTTATTTCACGACGATTTTCTTGCCTAGTAGAAACAAAAATCCCCGCCATGTGTTATATGGCAGGGATTATGATGAATGATTAGAGGGCGAATTTGTAACCGACGGTCAGCTGGAATACCTGGTTCTTGTAGTTTGTGTCGCCATCCTTGTTGATGTTGGTCAGACCGAGGTTGTAACGGCCATCGATGTAGATGGGAACAGTGGGAACCTGGTAAGAGATACCAATGGGAATTGCAACGTCGAACTTATTGCAACCATCCTTAATGTCCTGGCTGTCATCAGATTTCTTAATCAGCTCGCCAACCTTAGTCTCGGAAGATGCCTTATACTTTGCGCTCAGCAGGAAACCAAGCTGAACACCAGTCTTGATGGCGAAGCCTTTAAAGAGATAGAAGTTGGCTACGATGGGGACGTTCAGATACGTAAGTTCCATCTGCAGATCCTTCACCTTGGCATAGTCGTTACCCCTTTTGATTTCGAAGTCTTCCCACTGGCAACCCTGCATAGCAAAGTTAAGACCAGCAGCAGCACTGAATACGTTAGAAACCTGATACTCGGCCTCGCCGCCAATCAGTCCGCCTACATAGAAAGATCTGTCAATATCGATGTTGTCACCTAACAGACCGCCGAAGTTCAGTCTAGGCATATTGCTTACCTTACTGATAGTACCACCCAATTTGGGCTGCAGAGAGAATGTTCCTGGTTCAAACTGTGCGCTTGCACTCAAAGTTGCTACCATCATGGCAGCGATCATCATTAACTTTTTCATAACTAATACCTTAATTTAACAATATATTAATAGTCACATGTTCTATTCTGGGTGCAAAGGTAGGATAAAATTTGTTAACGTGCAAGCTTTTATACTAAAAATGTGCAGTTTGGCGCGCAAAAGCGTGCGTTTTGTTGAGTGAAATCAAGCAGCGTTCCTCCGTTTTGCCTGATTTGAGGTTACATAGTCGGCTAGTCATCGAAGCCTCGGATGAATTGGTATGGATCGTTTTCTCCCTGTGAGAGGATCGCCAGGTGACATGCATTGTAGATAATGGCATATACGCCTTGATCGAAATTCCTGAAGCAGCCAGGCCACGAGCCGCCATCGGCATCGGGAGTGATTTCCACCTTGAATCGGGTCTCCCATCCCAATGTCGGCATTTGCATTTCGTCAGGAGCGTCATACTTACAGGTGTAAGTGCCTTTGAAGTGGGAATTGTCGTATTTTCCCTCCACCGTTCCGTCGGGCATGAAGCGGATATAATGACGGTCGTTGTGCCTGTCGCCCTCGCGATTCACTATGAGGCCGGGAATCCGCGTCACAACCCATTTGTGGCAGAGATCCTCCTCTGTCATCGTCCGGTTGATGTCATCGCCATTCACCCAATATTCCTCCTGATGCGCTTTGAGCTCTTCGGCAGTCATGCGCCTGAGCTTGATGTAGAGGTAGATCTTTGAATCGTCGCCGCCCCTGATGCCGCCAGGTTTCACGATGGTGATCTCGTCGTCGGAAGCAGAAATCACGGTAAAAGCCTCGTTATCGCCGAAATATACCTTGCCTGAGGCTTCATCGTAGCGCAGCGGGCGCTCGTAAAAGACCGATGCAGGAACAGCATCGAGCCAGACGAACCGCGTAGCGGTATTGCCGCTGAAAGCGTAGGACGAGGGGGCTCCGCCAACCCTGTTATTCCAGTAATCCTCCGACTTCCACTTCCCGTCGCTTGTCACCTCGTGGGTCTCGGCCTCGAGCCAGCCGTAGCCGTCGACGATCCTCTGGAACTCATCCTTGCTTGGCGGATTGTTGCCCTTCACCACGAAGTCACCATTGGCATTAAACTCGCCCAATTCATCGCTGCTGCAGCCCGTCATCGCCACAGCCGCCAGCAGCACTATTAAAAATGCAAGATTCTTTTTCATATTTTGCGCTTTTTGTTGAACCGTTTTATCTATTAGTTTGCCTGCAAGTCCTCGGCGTATTGGAGCTCTTTGATCTTATAGTCCACTGTGGAGTTGAAGGTGTAGGTTGAGGTTCGGTCTTTTGAGGGGAACACAAGCCCATTGAACTTGAGCGTGATAACGCTGTCCTCGCCAAGCTCCTTCTTATCGATTACCTCAATTTGCCCAGAAACACATCGTGATCCACGTAAGACCTCCAAACCATCTGTGCTTCTAAAGTATGCACAGGCATTGAACTGACTGGCGTCATAAGCATCGCCTATCTGCATGTCGCTGAATTCCTTTACAGGACTCTCTCCGTCAAAGCAGAACCCAAGCATGTCAAAGACTGACGAATCCTTTATCAAGGCTCCGAATTCCAGATTCGTTTTTCTATGAATGGTTGTGCCGTCATTGCCAACGAGATTTTCTCTTAGCTTGTAGCAGTGGGCGTTAAACAACTGGCAATCTTCCTCGCTATCATCTGATTTGATTTGTAATGGATAGAATACAGCATCAGGGTAAGACCAGTTGAACATAATGTCGTTATACTCATCATCACTGATTTGCTGTAGTACGAAAGTTGCAGGTATATGGTCAGTCTTATATATTCCTTTATAATGCAGTTTCAATTCTAGTCCTTCGATTGTATAGGTAAAAGGAGTGTTGTCGATGTAAACAACAGGAAGGTCGTCAATGGTATTCGTATCCTTATGCCAATCCATCTTTTCGGTATTCCAGTTAGCCAATGTCATTGTAACCTTTCCCGTTGGACTGAAATCAACGAGGGCACCCTTAAAGGCATCCTCATATCCATCCTGATGAAACCTGCGAGGTCCGTCTTTCACTTCCACTAATTGCCATTTACCGATTATTTCAGGTTGGATAAAACATATAGCAATCTGAGGTTCTTTCTCATCGCTGCTGCAGCCCGTCATCGCCACAGCCGCGAGCAACATCATAAACAATGCAAGATTCTTTTTCATATTTCGCGTTTTTTGTTGAACCGTTTCTATATACTAAACCGCAAAAGTATGAAAATACTGCATCAGCCGGAGAATAATTAACATATTTTAAATCGAGAGCATGGAAATCTCATAGCTTTTTTATTGTGCCTTTATGCTGCGTTTTGCATAAATATGCGGGTTTGAGTTAGGGCGTAACAAAAGGGCGGTCAATCGTAAGGAAAAGGGGTGTTTCATTACGAGAAAAGGCTGCTCAGTCGTAAGCGGATTCGGGTGGGGGATTTCTGCTGATATTTATACAACGTCACGTATATTTATGCGTAAGAAGGGAAAGCGATATTCACAGATTCACAATTCACAGTTTATTTTTGGTGGCAGGGGGTGCAGACTTGCGTGGAGAATGTTAATTTATGTTTATATATGTATATAAGTATATATAGAAATAGGTATAAAAGGAGGGGGTGCCCTTGGAAAAGAAACTGTGAATTGTGAATCTGTGAATAAGCCAGTGAATTGATGAGGAAAAATAAATCGAGATTTGTTTTGTATTTCGCCCGATTTACGCTACCTTTGCGGTCAATAACAAGAATCGTAGAAGTATGAAATCAAAGCTGCTGAAACTGGATGCGCCCTATAACGTGATTTACGCCGGGGGCTTGGTTGGTCGCCACATCGCCACGATGGTGACTTGGAAAGAGGACGAGGAGGGCGAGATGATTGACACCGTATCATATCCCGTCATCGATATGGGCGAGGAATATCCCGCCGGCAAGATGGTGCTGACCGACTTGGACGATTGCCGCACGCTCTGTCCTGCCGGCGGCACAAACCTCATCTGGGTAGCAAATATCATCGAGTATGACTTCCAGCAGTTGGACCCTGCGGGGCCTGGCTATATCCTGGAGCGCATGAGGCTGCTGGACTGCAAGATTGCGATGCCCAAGGAAAAGAATGCCGACGGCGAGGAGCTGCAACGCATCCACTATACAGCCACACTGGCTATCACGCCCCTGAACGGCCCGTGGGATAAGCCACGCTACTATCGTGTGAAGAGCAACCGCTACGAGGGTTTCTATTTTGAGGCCGAGGGCACTGAAGAGGAAATCTACCAAGACCTGTCGGAGCAGAAAAGTGCCTATATGAACTGGTTTAACGATGATATCTGTTCCATCAAATTCCGTACTCATGATATGGAACTCGATGATGTCATCAAGCGCCTTAACAATACTGAGTTCTAACTGACTATGGAGACGACATTGACACAATTGCAGCCTATCCCGGTGGAGTTCGTGATAGGCCATGCGGTGACGAAGAATACCGAGATTCAGCGTCGCCCCTACGTGGAACTCATCACGCAGTGGGCCGAGCACGAAGGCATGGAGCCTGAAGGTCTGGCAGCTGCGCGCAGGATAACAGGTCAGCAGAAGATCGACGCCCACCACATGCCCAAGGAGTTCTATCAGACGTATCGTGAGGGCGAGAAGGCTGAGAGGCTGATTGAGATGATCCAGGATATTGACAAGAAGATACAGAACAATGAGGAACTGTGGACCTGGGCCCACGTGATGAGGGTGATGGTCGATGAGAACATCCTGCTGGCAACTGTCTCCACCAACCGCTTCGATAACATCATCACTTCCATGATTCCCGGCAAGGGGATTGACAATGTGCGTAAGAACGGTGACTACAGGACCATCATGAAAGACAGGGGATACTCTTATCACTCATGGACGGAAAACAGTCACATCGACCCTACGCAGGCCTCTAACAAGGAATTGTGCCGTCAGATCGCAGCGTTCTTCGCACCCATCCTGGGCCGCAAGAATTTCGCCTCAATCTCACAATAGGGACAGGCCCTTTTGTGAGGTTTTACCCAAAAATCCACCAACGATTTCCCGACGAAAGCCAACACTTTTCCGAAGGATTCCAAGCCCTTTCCGAAAACGTTCCGAAGGGGCAAAACGCTTGTTTCGCACTTTTTTAATTAGTAACTTTGCATTGCGGATTTGACCGAGAGGGCCCTTCGGTTGATGCCCGCAAGAACTTAATGTTTTACTTTTAAAAATGTGTTTTTATGAAACAAAATGTAACTCAGATGGGCTTTGCCCAAAGCGTCTACAGCAGCGTGACGACCTGCACACTTGAGAATTTGTATGCCGCTATGGACAGTCTGACGACAGCGCAAATTTGCGCCGACATCGAAGATGGTCTCGAGAAGGTGAAGCGAGGCGAGATGAGCCGTGAGGACTTTGAGACCTTCAAGCGTGAGAAGAAAAAGGAACTGATGGTGCTGACGCCTCATGCCACTTACTCCGACGGCCATCGCTCGAACGAATCGGCTGTGCCTTCAGGGCTGTCTATGTACGACGTGGACCACATTCCCGATCCTCGCGGTTACTTCAACAGTCTCGTCAAGGACCGTTGTCGTGAACTGGGAATCGTGATGGCTTACATGACTCCTTCCACCGAGGGCATCCGCCTTATCTTCGAGGTGCCCGAGGGGATGGGTCTTGCCGAGGCCCAGAAATGGATGTCGGAGCAGTTGGGGGATACCGGCTACGACGGCTCCGTGAAGGATTATGCCCGTAGTTCGTTCATCGTTCCTCGCGCGTACCTCTTCTATATTGATGAAGAGGAACTGTGTAAGGAGCGTAAGGCGAAGAAGGTGGAGGCTCCCTCGGTAAAGGAAGTTCTGCCTGAACTGAAATCCCAGCCCTGCACGGCAGCCTCCGAGCGCCACCTGCGAATCTTCGACCTCTGTCTGGCTGAGGCAGGCCTGAAACTCGAGGAGATTGACCAGATGGGTGTCTACAACTGGCACAACACCCTCGTCAGTATTCTCTCCGTTGGCATCTGCCGTCTGATGTCGCAGGACGAGTTGAAGTCCGTCCTCGCCGTGAAGATGCCAAATTACTCGAAGGAACATGACTGCCAGCGCCTCGTTTCTGACTTCTACAAGGATTACACCAAGATGAATGCTCCGATGAGTCAGCGCCTGCGTGCCATCTATGCCGAAAGCGTAACTGGGCAGAAGGACAAGCCTCTCACTACTGATGACGTTCTTGGCGACGAGCCTCCAAAGATGCCCCGACGCCTGCCCAAGTCGGTCAAGGTTATGATCTCCAAGGAGCCCGACATCTACAAGCCCGCATCGGCCATGGGACTCTTCCCTGCCTTGGGAAGCCATCTCTATCAGGTGCAGTTCCCCTATGCCGACCACACGCTGCATGAGGCCACTTTCATGAGCAACTGCATGGCTCCGATGTCGTCTGGCAAGTCGTGTGTCAATCGTGTCTGCGACCCCATCATGGCCGACATTAAGGCCCGTGACGATGAGAACCGCCGCCGTGAGGACGAGTGGAAGGAGGAGTGCCGTTCGATGGGTGCCAACAAGCAGAAGCCCAAGCGCCCTGACGATCTGATTATTCAGATGATGTCGAGCGATCTGACGAATGCCGCCCTCGTCCAGAAACTCCAGGATGCCCAGGGGCATTTCCTCTATGTTCAGGTAGACGAGGTGGAATTGTTTGAGCAGCTGAAGGTGAACGGCAAGTCAGGACAGATCGGCAAGATTTTCCGCCTAGCCTACGACTGCGGCTACTACGGACAGGAGCGTGTAGGCATCCAGAGTGTGACGGGTCGTCCTCAGATGCGACTGAACTACAATGCCTCGACCACGATCCAGCGAGGTCAGCAGTTCTTCCGACCCATGATGGCCGACGGTACCCTGAGCCGACTCTCCTTCTCCACCATCATCACCTACCGTGGTATGGCGATGCCCGTTCACGGCATCTACGACGATCAACACGCCGAGGCCATCAAGCCTTATATCGACAGGCTGAATGCAGCCAGGGGCGTCATCGACCTCCCTCAGGCTCAGCGACTGATTCAGAAACTCGACAAGGAGGCCAAGGATACTGCCTGGCTCTGCGACGACGAGGTGTATGAGAAGTTGGCTTATCGGGCCGTAGTCAGTGCCTGGCTTCGCGCAATGGTGCTCTATATCGCCGAGGGCAAGTGGTCGAAGGATATCGAGAGTTTCGCCATGTGGTCGATAAAATACGACATGTGGTGCAAGATGCACTTCTTCGGTGAGCAGATGCATCAGCAGATGGCTGGCGAGGTGGTTCGTACCCGAGGCCCGAAGAACATGCTCGACATGCTTTCTGACGACTTCACGTTTGAGGATGCCCAGTCCATCCGTATCCGCGAGCGTAAGACGAACAGCAATCCCACCCAGCAGTTGTGCATGTGGATTGAACGAGGTTATATCGAACGTGATGAAGATGGCATCTACCACAAGACGGCAGCATACCTGAAGCGCAAGAAAGCGGCCTAAACAAGAGAATGGCTCAGGGAATCATCTTCCTTGAGCCATTCACAGTTTCACAATTCACAGTTTTTATTTCTTGGCGGGTACGGGTTCGCCTTCTTCCTTGATGGTGCGGCCGAGGGTGATGTAGGCCACGGGAGCAGCAATGAAGAGTGAAGACAGGGTACCGAAGATGACACCGAGAATCATGGCGAACGAGAACGAGCGGATAGAGTCGCCGCCGAGGATGAAGATGGCGAGCAGCACGATCAGCGTCGTCACAGAGGTGTTGATGGTACGGGCCAGCGTCTGGTTCAGCGAGTCGTTGAACAGCTGCTGACGGTCGCGCTTGCCATAGAGGCCGATGTTCTCACGGATACGGTCGAACACCACCACCTTATCGTTGATAGAGTAACCGATCACGGTCAGGATAGCACCGATGAAGGTCTGGTCGATCTCGAGCGACATCGGAACCCATCCCCAGAGCACTGAGTAGAAGCCGATCACCACGAGGGCGTCGAGTGCCAGAGCCACCGTTGAGCCTACAGAGAATGCCACGTTGCGGAAACGGAACAGGATGTAGAGGAAGATGGCGATGAGGGCGATGATCACAGAGATGATGGCGCCGTAGGTGATATCCTTAGCCACTGACGGGCCTACCTTTGCAGAGCTGATGATAGAGCCGCCCTCGCGAACGTCGGGGTTCTTGAACGACTCTACGCTCTCCTGGCTGACGAAGCCGCCCTTCTTCAGCGTGTTGAAGAGGATGGTCTCGGCCTGGTCGTCGACCTCAGGATTGTTTGACTCGATATCCCAGTTGGTAGAGATACGGACGGTCTTGCCGTCGGTACCGAGGGCGATGACAGAGGTGTTGGCCTCCTTGCCCTGGTTCTCACCCATGGTGTTGATGAAGGCACCCACGAGAGCCTGGCGTACATCCTCCACGTGAGTCTCCTTGTCGAGGGTTACCACGTAGTTGCGGCCACCGGTGAAGTCGATGCTCTGGCTGAGTCCGCGAACGGCGAACGAGATGCAGAACAGGATGGCGGCAATGCCCCAGATGGTGAAGGTCTTCTTGTACATACCCATGAAGTTGTACTTGGCATTCTGCATGAGGTTCTTCGAGTAGCCGGTCACGAAGGTGAGGTTGGTCCACTTGTCCTTGCTCAGCATGTGGTCGTAGACAACGCGCGTCATGAACACAGCTGTGAAGAAGCTGACGAGGATACCGATGATCCAGGTGGTAGCGAAGCCCTTCACGGGACCTGTACCGAAGTAGAGCAGGATGACACCCGTGATGAGTGACGTGAAGTTAGAGTCGAAGATGGCGCTGAAGGCGTTGGAGTAACCCTTGTTGAGTGACTCCTTGACGCTGAGGCCCTTCTTGAGCTCTTCCTTGATACGCTCGTAGATCAGCACGTTGGCATCCACAGCCGTACCGAGCGTCAGCACGATACCGGCAATACCAGGCATCGTCAGAGCAGCCTGGAACGAGGTCAGGATACCGAGTGTGAAGAACAGGTTGAACAGCAGGGCGATATCCGAGAGGATACCTGGGATGAAGCCGTAAAGCATGATCATGTAGATCATCAGCAGCACGAAGGCTACGACGAACGAGATGATACCTTGCTTGATAGACTGTGCACCGAGTGAGGGACCGACGACCTCTTCCTGTACGATGCGGGTAGGAGCCGGCATCTTACCGGAGTTCAGCGTGTTGGCAAGGTCTTTGGTAGCCTCGATGGTGAAGTTACCGGTGATCTGAGAGTTACCGCCGTCAATCTGAGTCAGGATACGCGGAGCAGAGTAGACGGCATCGTCGAGCACGATGGCAACGGCCTTGCCGATGTTCTGCTTGGTGATCTGGCTCCAGCGGCGTGCACCGTCAGAGTTCATCTGCATCGATACTGAGGGGTGGCCCATCTGGTCGAAGTCGTCCTTGGCGTTGGTGATGACATCACCCTCCAGCGGAGCGCGGCCTGAAGGCTCGGTGATCTTCAGGGCATAGAGCTCGAAGATGTCGCCCTTGGTATTCTGGCCTCCGAAGTCCTCGGGCTGTGCACCCCAGCGGAGTTTCAGCTCGGCAGGGAAGATGCGGCTGGCGAGGTCGGAGTAGATAATCTTGTTGATCTCAGCGGTATCGCGGGCGTTGGCATAACCTACGACAGCGAGCGTGTTACCCTGAGTGGGCTGGAAGATAGAGAACAGGGGGTTCATCTTCTTGGCAGCCTCGATGGCCTTGCTGTTATCGGCCTTGGTGTCCTTCTTGGCAAGCTTGGCAGCGAGGTCGCTGGCATCAGCCTTTGTGGTGTCGGCAGCAGCCTCGGCAGTCTCGGCAGCGGGCTCTACGGCAGCGCTGTCCTCAACCACTTCGCCGCCCTGAGCGGCATAGCGCTGGTTCAACTGAGCCAGCAGCGGGGTGATCTCCTGCGAGTTGTAGGTCTCCCAGAACTCAAGGTTGGCAGAACCCTGGAGGAGCTTACGGACGCGCTCGGGCTCCTTGATACCAGGCATCTCGACCATGATGCGGCCGCTCTGGCCTTCGAGTTTCTGGATGTTCGGCTGGACAACGCCGAACTTATCGATACGGTTGCGGACTACGTTGAAGGAGTTGTCGACGGCACTCTGCACCTCAGCGCGGATAGCGTTCTCTACTTCAGAGTCGGTAGACTGTGTGCTAACCTTGCCCTTCATCTGCTGGGTAGCAAAGATGGCGGCGAGGGGACGGCCGTTGGCCTCCTGTTTCCAATACTTCACGAACAGAGAGATGAAGTCGTTCTGGCTGGTTTCTTCTTCCTTCTTGGCGAGTTCCATTGCCTTCTTGTAGGTAGCGTCTGACTTGTGGTCGGCGAGCACGTCAACCACGTCGGGTACTGATACCTCAAGAATCACGTTCATACCGCCCTTCAGGTCAAGACCCAGGCCAATCTCCATCTCACGGCACTGCTTCAGAGAATAGATGCCCATATACACCTTCTCGTTGTTGATTGAGTCGAGGTACTCCGCACCAGCCTCTTCGCCCATAGCAGCAGCCTTACTTTCGTAGTGGCGTGTTACGAACGAGAAGGAAAGGTAGAAGCAGCACACGAGAATCAGAAGCACTGCGATAAATTTTACAATTCCTTTGTTTTGCATTTTGATTTTAACTGTTATTTATTTATTATATTTTTGTTCGCGTACATTTTTAGCGTGCAAATATAGGCATTTTTTCACAATGGGGAAAATTTATTGGACTTTTTCACGCTTTTTTTATGGTTTATCGGGTAATTTTAGCCTGCAAATGATGGGATAATGGTCACTTGCGTCGAAATTGTCATCTATTTCGCAATTATAGGGCTGGATATCCTTTGAGCACAGAATATGGTCGATGCGGAAGTAGAACCCTTTCTGATTATATGACAAACCGATGCCGCAACCTGTCTCCTTGAAACAGTCTGTCAGTCCCTCAGCGATGGTGCGACGGGAGTAGCTGATGGGGTTGTCGTTGAAGTCGCCACAGACGATGATCGGGTAGTGGCGATGGGCTTCGATATAGGCATGAACAGCCTCTGCCTCAGGGGCTCGCTTAGCAGCATATTTACCCAGTTTCTCTATGAGCATCAGGGTTTCCGCCTTAGCAGTGTCGCGCTCCATCTTACCTTTCAACATCTTCTTGTAGGCATTACGGTCCTCGTTCGAGAGATGGGTGCCCTCCAGGTGGTTGTTGATCACAATCACCGTATCGTTGTTGATCTTCAGGTAATAGGCCACAGAGCCATTGCCTACGGATTCGTAGGGGATACGCTCTTTCTTCAGGATGGGGAACTTGCTATGGATACCCACACCGTTCCAGCCGTTGACACTTTTACGGAAGGTGGTGGTATCGTTGTAGGCATAGATCTTCTCATACCACTGGAAACAGAACCTGCGCCAGGTATCCACATCTTCCTGCAGACAGACGATATCGGCATCCTGCTCCTCTAAGTACTTATAAACCGTCTCGAAGCCATATTCATATTTGTAGTTGCCTCCATACTGGCACACGTTGTACGACAGCAGTTTGATAGTCCCTTCAGGTACATCCTGCTTGGTATGCAGGGGCATATAGATGGTCAGTGGCGTATAGACAATCACAAAACCAAGGATGGGAATCCAGGCTCTTTTCCATTTGAACGTCAGCCAGAAAAAGAGGAACAGCAGGTTGGCTACAAGGAATACAGGGAAGGTCATGCCCATGCAGGAAAGCACAGGAAACTCCTGGGGATTGAAGTGATCGGCATAACCAGCCAGAACCATTAATAGGATGGTGGCCACGTTGGCACCCGCCACAAGGTTGACGGTGAAAGACTTAAGTTGCTTGATCATCGCTGGTTGCTGGCGTCAAAGAGTTTTTTCTTCTCCTCCTTTGTCAGACTATCGTAGCCACTCATGCGGATCTTATCGAGAATGGCATCAATTTCCTCCTGATTCTGACGCTTACGGGCATTATACTCCTGATCCGTCTCCCGTCGTCCACCATGCTCCACATGCATGTTGGGATTATTGCGGGGTTGATGGTTTTGCTGTCTTTGCTCGAAGTTGCGCCTTAGGTTATCGAAGAACTGTTGACCTCTATTACGGTTCATGCCCGAGTTGGGATGATGGTTCCAGTAGCGTATCAGCAAAAATCCGAAGAGCATACCTCCTAAGTGAGCCGTATGGGCCACACCATCGCCTGATGATCCCAGAGCGGCAAATAGCTCGATGGCTACATAGCCTAACACAAACCACTTGGCCTTGATGGGGAAGGGGAACGGGATGATGAAAAGCCGTTCGTTGGGGAATGACATACCAAAGGCGAGGATAATGGCATATACAGCACCCGAGGCACCAATGGTTCGCCAGGTGTTCAGGTAGTCGCCTACCATCATCTGTATCACACCGTCTTCCGTCCTGACAGGGATGTACGATTCGAGTGCCAAAGCAGCCAGGTTTGCATCAGAAATATACTGTACATACTGTACTAATTCTTGGCAAAGACCAGCTCCGACACCACAGACGATGTAATAAAAAAGGAACTTCTTCGGACCCCATACATTTTCAATGACACAACCAAACATCCAGAGACCAAACATGTTGCTGAGGATATGCATAAAGTTGGCATGCAGGAATAAATAGGTGACCAACTGGTACCAATGGAAGTTGCTGGCCATGAAGAAGTGAAGTCCTCCAATGCTGCTCAAGTCGATTCCGCGGAGTTGCAGAATAGAAGTGGCTAAAAAAGCCAGTAGATTCAGAATCAGCAGATTCTTGGTGACGGTGGGTATGCGGAACATCATATGATTTGCGATTTGACGATTGATGATTCGTTGTTTACTCTTAAGCGCCTTAAAACGCTATCTGGGCGCAAAATTACGAAAAATATCTCTTTTTTATGCCAAAATAGAGCCGATTACAACTATTTTTCATAAAAAAAGTCATTTTTTCCGCTTTTTTGTTGTTTCTTTAAATACTTTGCATTATATTTGCCACGTGAATCGATAAAACTTTTTTTTATTATTAAATAACTTCATTAAAATTCTTACAATTATGAACAAAACAGAATTGATCGAGAAGATCGCAGCAGGTGCAGGTCTCTCAAAGGCAGACTCAAAGAAGGCTCTTGATGCAACAGTTGCAGCTATTAAGGATGCCCTGAAGGCTGGTGATAAGGTAGCTCTCGTTGGCTTCGGTACATTCAGCGTAAACGAGCGTCCCGCTCGTGAGGGTATCAACCCCGCTACCAAGGAGAAGATTAATATTGCTGCTAAGAAGGTTGCTAAGTTCAAGGCTGGTGCTGAGCTGACTGCTGCTCTCTAATCTCAGACTTGTAAATAAAAATTTAAGGGATCCCAATCGGGATCCCTTAATTATTTGTACTTTGTTATACTTTCTTATTTCGGCTGCTTTCCTATATAAGCAAGGATACCACCATCGACATAAAGCACATGGCCATTCACGGCATCTGAAGCATGAGAGGCAAGGAACACAGCGGGACCTCCAAGTTCAGAAGGATCGAGCCAACGTCCAGCAGGGGTCTTAGCACAGATAAAGCTATCGAACGGATGACGGCTACCATCGGGTTGTTTCTCACGGAGAGGAGCAGTCTGCGGGGTAGCGATGTAACCTGGGCCAATACCATTACACTGGATATTATACTCACCATACTCAGAGCAGATATTACGGGTGAGCATCTTCAGACCACCCTTGGCAGCTGCATAGGCAGAAACAGTCTCACGACCCAGCTCACTCATCATCGAGCAGATATTGATGATCTTACCCTCACGACGCTCCATCATCTCGGGGATAACGGCTGAAGAGCAGATAAACGGACCAACAAGGTCGATGTCAATCACCTGCTGGAACTCTGCGCGCTTCATCTCATGCATGGGAATACGCTTGATGATACCTGCATTGTTGACGAGGATGTCGATGTTACCCACCTCAGTGTGGATCTTCTCTACGAGTGCCTTCACAGCATTCTCGTCAGTGACGTCGCATACATAACCCTTCACGTTCTCAATGCCTGCCTCCTTGTAGTTAGCCAGACCGCGTGCGAGAAGTTCCTCGTTGATGTCGTTGAAGATAATGTTCTTGATACCAGCGGCTACAAAAGCCTTGGCGATGTTGAAACCAATACCGTAAGAGGCACCTGTAATCCATGCGTTCTTACCTTCCAGTGAAAATAGATTTGCCATAATTTGTTTGTTTTTAGAATATATGTATTACTTTATTTGGTTGCAAAGATACTAATTAAAAATGGATAAAGCAAGGATTTACTTTGAAAAAGGTCTGCAAAGGTTTACGGATAAATGTTGGACGACTCGGATTCGAACCGGGAATGACAGAACCAAAACCTGTAGTGTTACCATTACACCATCGTCCAATGCGGGTGCAAAGTTAGTAAATATTTGGCGATTGGCCAAATATTTACCAACATATCTTATTTTACGATGAGCAAATAGTAGTTCTTCTTGCCTTTTTGGGCCAGAAGATACTTGCCATCGATGAGATCTTCGGCCGTGATAGCACGGTTCTGATCGGTCAGTTTTTCCTTATTCAGAGAAACGCCACCACCCTGTACCATCTTGCGCATCTCACCCTTAGAGGGGAAGACTGGAGCCACCGTTGTAAACAGCTCGATAGCAGGCTGACCTAACTGATCCTTGCTGATCTCAAACTGTGGCACACCATCGAACACGTCGAGGAAAGTCTGCTCATCGAGCTTCTCCAATCCCTCCTTCGTCGATTTTCCAAAGAGCAGGTTGGATGCTTCGATAGCTGCATCGAGGGCTTCCTGAGAATGAACCATCACTGTTACCTCTTCGGCCAGACGTTTCTGCAGCACACGACGACCAGGATCCTGCTTGTGCTCCTCAACGAGCGCATCAATCACATCTTTCTCCAATGAAGTGAATATCTTGATATAGCGCTCTGCGTCATCGTCGCTGACGTTCAACCAGAACTGGTAGAACTTATACGGTGTGGTACGGGCTGCATCGAGCCAGATGTTTCCGCTCTCCGTCTTACCAAACTTCTTACCATCGCTCTTGGTGATCAGCGGACAAGTGAGCGCGAAGGTCTCCACCTCGTTGCCCAGCGTACGACGGATCAGTTCCGTACCAGTAGTCATGTTTCCCCACTGGTCGTTACCACCCAACTGCAACTTCACACCATAGTGCTGATAGAGATACAGGAAGTCGTAACCTTGCAACAGCTGGTAGGTGAACTCCGTGAAGCTCAGACCATCACGAGCTGTTCCATTCAGACGTTGCTGAACACTCTCCTTTGCCATCATATAGTTCACGGTGATGTGCTTACCCACCTCACGGGCAAAGTCGAGGAAAGTAAAATCCTTCATCCAGTCGTAGTTATTCACCATAATGGCTGCATTGGGCTCCTTCGACTCGAAGTCGAGGAACTTAGCCACCTGCTTCTTGATGCATTCCTGATTATGACGCAAGGTTTCATCATTAAGCAGATTACGTTCCTGACTCTTGCCGGAAGGGTCGCCAATCATACCTGTGGCACCACCCACGAGGATGATGGGCCTATGGCCGCAACGCTGCAAGTGGCGCAGCATCATAATACCACAGAGATGGCCGATATGGAGCGAGTCGGCTGTGGGGTCTGTTCCTAAGTAGGCGGTTACCATCTCCTTTTGGAGCAGTTCCTCGGTTCCTGGCATCAGCTGTGCCAGCATCCCGCGCCATTTCAGTTCTTCTACAAAATTCTTCATTATAATATCAATTATCTCTTTAACGATTTATTATTGCGGCACCCTACGGAACCGGATCATATCCGCTGCCTCCCCAAGGGTTACATCTCAGTATCCGCCAGATGGCGAGTGCCAAGCCCTTAATGGGTCCGTGCTTCAGGATGGCTTGCCTTGCATATTCGCTACAAGTAGGTGTGAATCGGCAGGAGGGTCCCATTAGCGGAGAGATGTACAACTGGTAAAACCTGATTGGTAGCACCAGCAACCACGACAATATGTGCCACAACTTCTTCACCTTCTCACCTTCTCACCTTTTTCAGCCTCCACCGCCATTCGCCTTAGCAGACTAACGACCCTTTTCTCCACCTCTGCTGTCGGACAGTGTTTATCAGAAAGCCAGATAAAGGCGATGGCCAACTGCTTGTTGTCAGGGACGATCTCCCAGAGTGGCTGCTTGTGAAGACGATATGCCTCGCGAACCTGCCGTTTTACCCTGTTACGGTCCACAGCATGCTTGAACCGTTTTTTAGGTACGCTGATCAGGATCTGTACTGGTGCATCACCCTGATGCCGTTCCGTTATTTGATAGACAACCCTGAGGGGAAAGGCCGCCAGCGACTGGCTTTCGCCTCCCTCGAAGAGCGACTCAATCTGCTTCTTGCTGACAATACGCTCCCATTTCCTGAAGGTAGGGGCTGCCATAATATATATAAATAGGTGGAAATATCAGTCTTCTTGCTCCAGCAGGTAGTGCTGTAGGGCACCAGTCATCGATGGGTATTTCTCTGACGGTGCTTCGATATCCAGACGCAGACCAGCCTCCTTGGCAGCCTTAGCGGTTGTAGGGCCGAAGGTGGCAATGGCTATCTTGTCCTGTTTGAAATCGGGGAAGTTCTTGGTCAGCGACTCAATACCTGAGGGACTGAAGAAAATCAGCATATCGTAGTCGAATGCCTTAACCTCCTCGGGAGTGAAATCATTGCTGACCGTCTTATACATCACACACTCTTTATGGGTCAGTTTCTTCGAATCGAGCAGGTTCGACAAGCTATCGTTATGCACGTCACTCAGAGGTACGAGGTACTTCTCGGTCTTATGCTTCACCATAGCTGGAATCAGATCGTCAATCTTACCAGTAGCTCCAAAGAACACCTTGCGCTTGCGATACTGCACATATTTCTGAATATAGAGTGCGATAGTTTCAGTGACACAGAAATATTTCATGTCCTCAGGAATGTTCACTCTCAGCTCTTTGGCCATTTGGAAAAAATGGTCGATGGCATGACGAGAGGTGAAGACTACAGCCGTGTAATCAAGAATACTCACTTTCTGTGCACGGAACTCCTTGGATGTAATGCTTTCCACCTTGATGAAGGGACGAAACACTAATTCAACACCAAACTTGCTCGCAATATCGAAGTATGGCGACTTTTCGCTCGACGGCTTAGGCTGAGAAACCAAAATTTTTTTAATCATCTGTATCCTAAAAATTTACTTTTAAAATATTCGCAATAAATGCGAGCCCGCCCCAAAGAATGGATAACGGTACTATTTCGAGGGCACAAAAGTACAAAATAATCTGCAAAACATCAGCATTTTGTTTAAAAAAGATTGTATTTGTCTTGTAAAAAGTCAATATTTTAACGAAAACCACCACTAAAATGCAATATAAGGCTGCATTTTGGGGTGATATTGAGAAATACGACAAGAGTAGTACTATGGGGAATAAGGCCACACCCTCTAATGACACAATAAAGAGGTTTGTTGTCAGTATTTTTTTATCCATTCTCCTGTCGAAGAATATTTTGTTTACAAATGAGTAAAGCGCAAATTTCAGGTAGAAGTAGGCTGTCATCACAATGCCGAAGATAGCCAGCAAGGTATATTCCGATGAGAGAATATAAGTATCGGCGATCCATGTCTTGGCGTAGAAGAAGTAAAGCAGCGAGCACATGATGCAGGTTAGGAGCACAAAAACCAGTTGCACCTTGATCTCAGTACCCGTCTCCGTGTTGTCTTCACCACGGGGATTACGGAAAAAGTCTTTGAACTGCTTGATAAGGAAAGACGACGAATGGGCAAACGTGATAACAATCAGCAGAAACGAGAGCAACAACAGACCTGTCAGCATATCGTCGTTCTTAATCGTATAGGGAACAGGGTCGCCAGCTACACCATAGCGTCCACCATCCAGCTCAGGATGGTAGAGCGAGTCTTTTGAGAAGAAGTTTTCACGATAGTACTGGGGAATATCCACTGCCATCAGATTGCGTGGCACATCGTGTCCTGGCAGATGCAACGTATCCGGTCGTTCACTATAGCGTATCTCTTGCGGCTCAAACCATGCCTGGATGGCCGAGTCTTGCTGGGCAGGTGTTGCATCCTTAGGCAACAACCGCAGCACCTGATAGGGTGTCTGCGGCTTTGCGGGTCTTTGCGGTACGGAGTCGAGTACGCCTCCCTGCGATTGTACTATGATCGAATCCTGTTGCACTTATAATCCAAATTCCTTGCGGATATCGTCTACACGATCGAGCTTCTCCCAGGTAAACAGTTCCACATCCATCACCTTAGTCTCATGGTAATGACTGGTGAACGTTTTCTTCACCACCTCACACTTACGTCCCATGTGTCCGTAGGCAGCTGTTTCACTATATATGGGCTGACGCAGTTTTAGGGTGCGTTCGATGGCCTTCGGACGCAGGTCGAACAGTTTTTCAATCTTCTTGGCTATCTCGCCATCACTCATCTGGACCTTACTGCGGCCATAGGTGTTCACATAGATGTTCATGGGCTTAGCCACACCAATGGCATAGCTGATCTGCACCAGCATCTCATCGGCTACACCAGCTGCCACCATGTTCTTGGCGATATGACGAGCGGCATAAGCGGCACTACGGTCTACCTTCGAAGAGTCCTTACCAGAGAACGCGCCACCACCATGGGCACCCTTGCCACCATAGGTATCAACGATGATCTTACGACCAGTCAAACCTGTATCTCCGTGAGGACCGCCAATCACGAACTTACCTGTGGGGTTCACGTAGTACTTAATGTCGAAGCCGAAGAGGTCGAGCACCTTCTGCGAGTGGATCTGCTGTTTCACACGGGGGATGATGATGTTAATCACATCGTCTTTGATCTTGGCGAGCATCTTCTCGTCC
>JAEEGG010002246.1_pt1 | contig 50323 bp, 43 predicted proteins | sample 9134161 | NCBI WGS metagenome assembly JAEEGG01 (sample SAMN16246543, study PRJNA631951) | gut metagenome | biome: gut microbiome; feature: rumen; material: CR-attached | host: Bos | place: Iran: Karaj | collected 2018-10
CGTACTCCTCGAACGAACCTTCGTCGAGCAGCATCTCAATGCGCTCACGGGCTGTGTACTTTCCACGTTCGTGCTGTTTCTGGATGGCTTTCTCACCACCACCGAGGCGTGCTTGTTCACGCTTCTCAATCAATTGCTTGATCTTTTCTAATTGCTTGCTCATTGTGTTATTTGACTATTTGACAATTTACTATTTGACAATTTACTCCGGGTGCTCGCAGAGTTCTGTGAGGATACCGCAGGTAGACTTCGGATGTAGGAAGGCGATGTTCAGGCCCTCAGCACCCTTACGGGGCTTCTCGTCGATGAGGCGCACACCCTTCTCGGACACTTCTGCCAGACCTTTGGCAACGCCGTCCTCTACGCAGAATGCTACGTGGTGAACACCCTTGTTGCCCTTGTCGAGCCACTTCTGGATGGTGCTCTCGGGTGATGTCGGCTCCAGGAGCTCCAGCTTCACCTCGCCACACTTCAGGAAGGCTGTCTTTACCTTCTGGTCCTCTACTACTTCTGTTGCATAACACTCTAAGCCCAGTACCTCTGTGAAGTACGGCAGGCTTTCCTCGATGCTCTGGACTGCGATGCCCAAATGCTCAATGTGAGAAATCTTCATATCTTAAAAAATTAGTGTATATTTATAAATAATGTGCAAAGGTAATCAATAAAGTGGAGAATAAGGAGAAACCGATGTTTTTTTAGGCTTTTTTTATACTAAAACAAAGATTGCCACCTTTTGGGCGGCAATCTTGGGGATTATTGGTATGTTTAAACCTTATTATTGATTCAAGAAGAGGAGCGGATATCTGTCAACACCCTCAGTACTTCTGTACCAATCCTTGCTGGCGTTCATATCCTGTGCCCACTCCAAGAAGTTAGGATAGGACTTGATAATGCTGGTGCCCTCCTTGGGATAGTTGAAGTTGGCAGGTACGATGATGACTGATGGGGCATTACCTTGGCCTGGGAAACGAATATCCTGTCCACTCACTTGATTGGTGATATAAATGCCAGCCAGGTAGTCCTCTATAGTCGTTTTGCTGTCAACAATGACGGTTGTAGAAGTACCTCCACCGGAGTTACCTCCAATGACTGTATTATAGTAGGGGGAGTCATCTGACAGATTGAGCAATTCGTGAATCTCCTTACCTTCAAATGCGGAGTTTGTATTATGAAGTGTTACATGGTCTTTCGCTCCGCAGGCCAGAAGTGTCAGAGTAATTTCTGTATCGCTGGCACGTTTTGCGGTCAGTACCACGTCGTTCATGTCGTAGTCGGCCTCATTTGGTCTGTCCTCAAAGCACATGGTATAGGCAACCGTCCTTACACTTGGAGACTCTGTGCTCTCGAGGATCTTATTTCCCTGCTTCACTTCGACAATCATATCGCAGAAGTTACAGTCGGCACCATCCTCGAAACAGAGGTAAGTGCGGTCGTTGGCGCTAAACACGGCAATACGCGGACTCTCAAAATCCATGCCTTGAGGGGTCTTTCCGTTAACTGTTTGCGTTTTGCTTCCGTCAGCTTTGTCGTAACGGATCAACTGTGATAAGTCTGTACTCATGGCTGAGAAATAGTGGCCCACCAGATGGTTCACCTCTAAGTTCAATCTTCCGTCGCCATAGGTACATCCGCTGCCACTGCTAGAAACGTCGCCAGCGTTGTTAAAGTCCTTTCGGTTCAAGAATCCAATCATATAACCTGCGGGGATGGCAGGGCTGGCCCATGTGCCTTCAGCAGGATTGTCGCCATAGTAGGGGAGAAGATACTCTTTTGTCCTCGAAAAATTATCTCCACCTGCAAAACCATTGATGGCCCTGAATTTCGGCAATCTCTTGATATCGTCAGCAGAGGTTACCTTGGCAGGATCGTAATAATAATAGTAGATAGTGTTGAAATGGCCCTCTGTTGTCCACATCTGAAGGGGTACAAGGACGGTTGGGGTACCATCACTGACAATGCAGTTGCCATAACCAGTGAAATACTCATTACTTGCGGCAGAGCTTGCCCAGTTGTTGGATTTATTGGTACCATTGGTCTTGATGGCACCACCGGTCTTTTTCAGGTAACCGGTAACAATGCCTTTAATGGTCTGCATATCTCCTTCGTCAGAAACCTTGCGGCTGATGGTACCTCCATCGATAGCCCAACCGCCATCACCTGCAACTCTCTGATGGTCCCAAAGACGGTCGTTAGCCCATGAGCCGTCCTTCCAGTTGTCATAATATCTATGAGTACCACCACCACCTGGTGTTTCGTGACTCATAAAATTATGATATTCACTATTCATGGAAGCCTCGGCGCGCTCGGCATTAAACGACTTGATGCAGCTTCCGAGAATAATCTCAGAAGGATAGCTGTCGAAAACGGATGCACGGTTACGGGCATTTGCACCTTGATTGAAATCTACGGAAGTGTTTTCGATATCAAACACCTTGATGTAATAAACACCTTTGTTGTTGACACATGCGGCTACCAGTTCAGTCAGATAGTCAGGGGCTTCGTAGGTAAGTGTCACCTGCTGGCCGGCAGAACAGTCCTTAGAAGCAAGGATTTCTGCATCCTCATTGCCGAAAGGTGACTCTGTGAGCAACTGCACCTTGACAATGTTCTCTAATTCTGCATTGGCGGTAATCGTCACACTTCCATGACGGATTGGTCTCCAATTCTGATTGGGGTCAATCTCAACGCCCAATTGGTTCTTGGCACGCTGAAGAGAGATCTCTTGATTGACCTGGGTCGCATCAAATTGATATTTGCCACAAGACGCTACTATAGCGATAGCGGCGAAAAGGAATAGATTTTTGAACTTCATTGTTTCCTAATAATTTTAATTGTTTCATTGTTTTGGGTGCAAATTTAAGAAAATCTTTTGAATTATGTCTATAAACATAAGAAAAATGTATCTAATTAACATAATTTAGAATTCTACGGTCACTTTTCCGTTAATTTGACGCCCTGTGAGGTAATTTGGCACAGCCCATTGACGTGAACTGACATCAGTCACCCAGTAGTAACTGTTGACATTGGAAATGCCGAAAAGGTTCAGACAATCCACACCCAACCAAAGGTTTTTCACGCCCTTTCCATCTTTGATGGCCCGGTAGTTCATACCGATATCTGCACGCTTGTAGGCAGGGGCTCGGAAATTCTGTCGTTCGATGCCTCTGTGGGGGGCACCGAAGGGCAGTCCGTCGGCATAAGCCAGTCGTAAGGTCATCCGCCAACGGTCGGTGCCTGGGAAATAGTCGGTAAAATGCAGGTTAATGGCCCATCGCTGGTCGGTGGGCTGGGGGAACGAAATCCCGTTCATCTTCATCTGTGCTTTCATCAGTGAGAAAGTGAGCCATGAATCGGTGCCTGGTACAAACTCTCCATACAGTTTCAGGTCCAGACCCGCGGTATAGCCTGAGGCCAGGTTTTCACCGTAGTAGGTGACCTTCACGTTCTGGATGTTATAGGGAATGAGGTTCGACAGTGCCTTGTAATACACCTCTGTGGTAAAGCGGAAGGGACGGTCGAGCATTTTAAACCGGTAGTCCATTGCGGCGATAAACTGTAACGAGCGCTGGCTCTTGATCTTCTCATTCAGTTTGGCAACCGTGATGCCGTTCTCTGTTACGGTGTCACGCATCTCTTTATAGAACGGTGCCTGATAATAGAGGCCCGTAGCAAAACGGAATGTCAGATCTTGGTTGAAGGCTGGTACGACGGCCAGTGAAGCACGTGGTGAGACAATCGTTTCTTTGCTGAACGACCAATTGGCCAGTCTTACACCGTAATTGAGGGTGAAGAAGTTCTCTCCTTTGGCAAAACGGTAGGTGTCCTGCATATATGCCTCGATGCGATGACTCTTTACATCGTTTTGGGAGGTGAGGGTATATATCAGGTCAAGACGGTCGGCAGAGTGGGGGATGGAGTAGCCGCTGGAATCGCGCATCTCGTATTCGCGGGCTTGTTCGCTGATGCGTTCTGTCTTATAGGTGATTCCTACTTCCATGTCATGCCGTTGTGTCTTGTGATTGGCCATCAACTTAAAACTGACCACGTCGGCCGTCAGGTAGTTACGGGCATGTTCCATGTAAGTTCCTACGCCGAGATGCTCTGACGACTCCGTATCATCGAGCCAGTATTGGCCCATGACATCGTAGGTTTCTTTCTCCTTGGTATGGAAGGCAGATGTCATGAATTTTATCTTGGTGGAATCGCCAAAATTGCGGGTGATGGATGCGGTGCCGAAAAGGGTGCGGAACACATCCTTCTCCTGACCATCGAAATAGACTTTGAATGACTTGACATCCTCCATCGTACCAAACGAAGTCTCGCGGTCTTCGGGTTTGAAATTGTAATGATTCTCAGAGATATAGCCGATGATATCCAAGGCCCATCTGCTGTTTGGTGTATAGATGATATATGTTTGATAATCAAAGAAATTAGGACGATACTCTCCAGTGGTTTCTAGGGAGCCAAGAAGATAGCGGTTAGTCTTATAGCGCAGACCATGACTCATGGCAAACTTCTTGTTGCTCATGCCTAAGTATCCGCTGGCACCTAACAATGAGGCTGTGGCCGTTGCCTCAAAGCGTTTGGGACGTCTGTAGGTGATGTCGAGTGCCGATGACATTTTGTCGCCGTATTTCGCTTCGAATCCACCGCTGGAAAAACCGATCTTCTCCACCATGTCGGCATTGATGATCGACAGACCTTCCTGTTGTCCGCTGCGGATGAGCAGGGGACGGTAGATCTCTACATTGTTGATGTAAACAGAGTTCTCGTCGAAAGAGCCGCCGCGGACGTTATATTGCGACGACAGTTCGTTGTGCGACGAGACACCAGCCTGTTGCTGGATCAGTTCTTCAACGGCATTGCCGGTAGTTGATGGTCCCTGTTTGGCATCTTCGATATCGAGTTGCTCGGTGGTGCTGGTCTGTCGCCGTTTCTCGGTGATGGTCACCTCGCGCAGGGCTTCCATTGGCTTCATCACGATCTGCACCGTCAGTTTGCCCTTGGGACGGCGGAATACCCGCTTGCGAGTGGCGTAGCCAATCATGGAGAAGCGCACCTCTACCGAGTCGGCACTATTCAGGTTGATCGAGAACTCACCCTGCAGGTTGGTCATCGTTACCTTGCCCTGTTCCAGACAGGATACCGTTACCAGTTCCAGTGCATTATTGTCTTCATCGATCACCTTGCCTTTTAGCGTAAAGTCATCAGCCCAAAGGGTCAGGCTCATCAGTAGCATGACCGTCAGCAGAAGATATGTCTTCGTTCGCTTCATCAGATATTATAACGCATTTTTCCGTCGATTTGTTGTGCTACTGATGAAAAAGTGGGTAAAATGTTTGGCTTTCTCGCAAAAAGTCCGTATCTTTGCCCAACTTATTAGCAACATTAGAAACCAACAATTGATGAATGATATGATTCAAAAGTTTCTTAAGACTGTCGTCCTAGGCGTCGTCCTAATGATGGCCGTGCCGGCAGCAGCCACCAAGGTCCTCGGACTCAAAGTGATCGACAAGAACTACCTCATGGTACATTTCCGTGATGGTGAAGTGCATTATCGCGATGATGGCACAGGCCCCAGCGCCTATCTGGGCCATTCCTTTGCTGAAGGCGATGATACATTGCTAGTGTTTGGTGAACGTCTTGTTGTCGACCGTGCCCAGCAGGCAGCCTTGTGGCGTATCAGTTCTGCTGATGACAAGGCTTTTGGCAACGTCCGTCCGCAGCATGTCTGGAGAAAGTCGAAGCCGATGAATTTCGACCACACCCTCACCGCTGAACTCGACCACTGGCTCTTCCTCCAGTTGCCCAAGGCGATGAAACAGGGCTGCACCTACACCGTGACCATCCCCAAGGGCATCGGTGCCGAAACAACCTCTCTTTCCGTTTGTTTCGACATCTGGAACTCGCAGTCGGAGGCTGTCCATGTGAATATCATCGGTTACGTGCCCTCCGAGCAGACGCATGCTGCCGACCTCTACCAGTGGTTGGGTGATGGCGGGCAGCGCGACTACAAGGATTTCGAGGGTAGGCAGGTATATTTATATAATGTGAAGACGCAGGAGAAACTGAATGTCGGCACAGTGAAGTTCTGGAAGCATGCTGCCGATGCTGAACAGGAGGCTGGCAAGAAAGCCCTCATCGGTACCGATGTGTGGAACATTGACTTCAAGACCGCCGCCTCAGGCCGTTACCGTTTGGTGGTCGAGGATGTGGGCTGTTCGATGGACTTCGATATCTCCCCCAACGTCTACTTTGAACCCTATCGCTACTCCGTCCGTGGTTATTATTACATGCGTCTCGGTGAGCCGAAAGATCCCGAACATGTCTGGCCTGTGCCCCGTCAACCGCAGTTCATTCCTGATGAGGATCCGAAGGAGTTGACCGTCTATAAGACCGACCTCACCCCGTGGAGTCCTGAGTGGCGCCAGTTGCGTATGGATGTCTGGGATGAGCCTCACTTCAAAAAGGCCGAGGCCTCGATCTTCTGGAAACACCGTCTGCCCGGCAATCCTGTGAATACCGTTGTCCGTGGCGGTCATTCCGATGCTTTCGACTGGGACCGTCATCTGGCTCATGTCAGTAATATCTACGACATGTTGCTTCCCTTTATTCTCTCTGATGGTCGACTCACCGATGATAACCTCGGTATCCGTGAGAGCGGCAACGGCATTCCCGACCTGATCGACGAGGCCCGAAACGAGGTAGATTTCTTCCTCTCCATCCGCGACGGCGAGGCCTATTCGCAGGGTGTCACCAATCCCTGTTCCGACTGGACGGTGATGTTCCAGGCCGGCTGTACCACGATGGCTGCTTGGGCCAATGCCGCCAACTGTGCCGTACTTGCCGAGGCCTTCCGTCTGCAGCACAATGACTCCCTCCGTACCTATTATACTACCGAGGCTATCAAGGCCTTCCGTTTCGCCTCGAAACAGGAGAATCTCCAACTTGACGATCTACAGGATATCGGTAGCATGCAGATGCGTGGTCGTGACTTCCGTCAGTTGGCTGCTGCCTTCCTTTATAATCTCACCGGCGACCAGGAGTGGGAGACTATCTTCGCCGAGGAGAGCATGATCAAGTCGCCTACATCGTCCCTCTTCAGTCGAGGCCGGCAGGGCTTCTTCGGCATCGGCGTCACCAACCGCCACGAAGCCGGTGATGTGCCCTTCTGTCAGCTGTGGGCTGCTGCCGCATACCTCATCTGTCCGCACCCCCGCCATCACGCAACCCTTTATGACAATCTTCGCGCCAGCATCAATGCACAGGCTGAGAGCTATAATATCAGTCATATGGCCGAGCGTCCTTCACGTCGCAGTGCCAACGACACTCGTTGGCAGGTATCTCAGAACCTCCAGCTTGTGATGATGGCCCACTATATGGCTGACAACGATGTCCGGAAACGTGAGCTTGAACATGTCATGATGACTGAGGCCGGATGGGCTCTCGGACGTAACCCTGGCAATATTGTCGAGATGACAGGTCTGGGTGAGCGTCATATCACTGATTGTTACACCACGGGTCGTAACGACGGTGCGCCTGAGTGCCATCCGGGTCAGACACCCTTCAACGGTACTGAGACCTGGTCGCCTGGTCAGAACGGTGGCGATGCGCAGGTCATCTTGAAATACTGCTATCCTGCCTGGGATCAGGGTTGGCCACGTCAGGAGTCCTATTTCAATCAGCGTTACTTCTGGGTCAATGGCGAGTTCACACCCCGAGAGACAATGCGTGGTAAGATGGCCTTGCTAGGCTACCTTAATGCCGTTGCCCAGCAGCAGAAGCCTATCGTGGTGCTCTATGAGAATGATATGCACTGCGCCATCGACAACTACGCCCGTCTGGCAGGTCTCCGCGAGAAGGTTGCCTCGGGTGATAGTCTTGCCGTGGCCCTCGTCAGCTGTGGCGACTATCTGCAGGGTGGTGTGGCAGGCTCCATTTCAAAGGGCCAGTACATTGTTGATATCCTCCGCCACATGCCTTATGATGCCATCGGACTGGGCAATCATGAGTTTGATTATGGTGTGCCCCGCATGCGTGAACTCCTCGACCAACTGCCGTCGCCCATCGTCTGCGCCAACTTTTTCGAGGTGGGTTCTCCCATTCCATTCTATGCGCCTTATGTCATCCGTCAGTTGGGCGGTCGCCGTGTGGCGTTCGTTGGCGTCGTCACCAGCGAAACCATGCGTTCGGAAGCCTATTCATTCTATGATGACAACGGTCTGTTGCTCTATGATCTGAAACCCCGCGAGATTGCCCGTATCGTGCAGCAAGCCGTTGACGAGGCCCGTAGTCAGGGTGCCGATATCGTGGTGCTCATCTCGCATCTTGGCGAGCAGCCTGTGACCAACCACCTCAATAGTCACGAACTCGTGGCCCGTACCCGAGGCATTGATGTGGTGCTCGATGGTCACAGTCATTCCGCCATCGAACAAAGCGAGGCACCCAATCTCGATGGTCGTATGATTCCCGTTACGCAGACCGGTACCCAGCTCCAGAATATTGGTCGGCTGACCATCGCCCCCGACGGCAAATGTACCACTCGTCTTATCCCGCTCGCTGATGCCGTCTACCAGCAGCCACGCATCAAGGCCGTGACCGACAGTGTGAAAAACCTGATGAAGCAGGTCGCCGAGCGAGAGATCATTCGCAGTCCCTTCGATCTGACCATCTACGAAGCCGACGGTAAGACACGTCTGGTGCGCAGTGGTGAGGCGAATATTGGCGACCTTGTGGCCGATGCCTTCCGTACTGTCCTGAAAACGGACATCGGATTGCAAAATGGTGGTGGTATCCGCAACTCCATTGGGAAGGGATCCATCACCTATGGCAAGGTACTCGATGCACTGCCTTTCGGTAACCCGATGATCACACTTGAGGCCACTGGGCAACAGATTGTCGACATGCTCCAGAAGTGCGCTACTTACACAGTCGAGGACGGCAGCTTCCCACAGGTGTCGGGTTTACAGTTTAAGATTACCGACCGTGCAGAGGTACGCACCGTATCCGATGTTCAAGTGCTTGACGCCGCTTCTGGTCAGTACAGCCCTATCGACCTCATGCGTCACTACACCATCGCTACGACGGAATACACCATCAAGGGCGGATTCTACGACACACTGAAATCTGCCCGTGTTATCAGTATCACCTCGCAGAGCTATTGCGACTGTCTGGCTGATTTTCTTGGCACCTTCAATGGTACGATGCCACAGTCCTATGCGAAGCCTCAGGGCCGCATTACTTTCGAGAAATGACGATATAGGTTACAATAAAAATAGGCCAGGGCGTTTTCCCTGGCCTTTCCATTTTAGTAAAGGGGCTGTTATTTATTTTGTTTTTGTGGTTTTGGCTGGTGGGGATGCTGGCCGTTGTGCGGCCCCTTCCCGGGACCGTTGGGGCGGCTGGCGTTGGGTCTGTCGCCATTCCATTTGCCGCGCTGGTTGGCGGGTCCGCGCTTTGCGAGACGATTCATCGACTGCTTCTCCAATTCATAGACGCGCTGAATCTGTTTGGCCGTTAGGAATTTGCTGTATTTGTCGAAGTATTCCTGACGAAGGGAGAGCATTTTCTGACTGTGTTCGAATTGGTCTTTGATGGCCTTCTCAGCCTCGGCATCAGTCATCTCTGCACGGTTCTTTTTCTGGCCGTGGCCTTTGGGACGTAAGGCCCACACCTCCTTCTGATAAGCGCTGTAGGTCTCGATGAACTTCTGACTGGTGGCATCGTCGAGTGCCAGTTGGCGGGCGATGTGCTTGGCTTGCATCGCAGCCATCTGTTCACGGCTCATGCGTTGTTTCTTACTAGTCTGCTGGGCGTTGGCCTCCTGTGCCGATACGGCGGTGCTGAAAACAATCATCATAATGGTTGTCAGCAGAATTCTAAATACTTTCATCATTGTCTAATTCGTTTAAGTAGTTATCTAAAAATTGTTCTTCTTGATATACCTCGAGCAGGTAGTCCTGATCGTCGGTGCTGAGATTGTTGAATGCCAGTTCCACGTTTTCGAAGTCGTCGGTGGTGGCATCACTGCCTTGCGGCAGCGCCTTCTTGACGATGAACAGCAGGGCGATGCATGCAGCGACGGCAATTACCGCGCGGACGGTCATGCGGACGATGCGGGCCTTACGAGATTCTCCTGAGGGAGTATTGCTCCCTTTCAGCTCCTTCATCACGTTCTCCTCGAGCTCGTCGAAGAATCCGTCGGGCACGGTGTAGGGCATCTGCTTGCCAATGTGGCTGAAATCATAATTCTGTTCCATATATTATATGTCGTTTGAGTTCATATACTTGATGATTTTCTCTTTCGCAAAGTGGTAGTTCGCCTTGACGGTAGCTTCCGTGGAGTCGGTGACGGCGGCTATCTCGCGGTACGACAACTCGTCGTAGTAGCGGAGGTTGAAGGCCAGCTGCTGTTTAGCGGGTAGGGCAGTGATGGCCTCTTGCAGTCGGATGGCTTCGGCATTGCCGTAGACAAAGTAGTCGTCGGCCTTTATCGTGAGTGCCGCCAGAGGCGTCTCATCGAGTGACAGCGTTGTCTTACCTTGGTTCCGTCCTAACAGACGCAGGGCTTCGTTGGTGGCGATGCGGAAGATCCAGGCCTTGAACGAGCCCTCGCCGCTATATTGGCTGAAGGAGCGGAAGATGCGGAGGAATGTGTCCTGTGTCGCGTCCTGTGCGTCAGCATGGCTCACCACCAGTCGGCGGATATGCCAATAGACTGGCTCCTTGTATTTCGCCATCAGCAGTCGGAATCCCTTTTCTGCGTTCTCCCTGATCAACGGGATGATTTGATTATCGTCTGTCATCTGATAATATGACCTTCAGAATGACGGAAAGTAAAAAGCTGAGGCGAAGAAAACTGAAATATATTTGGTTTTTCTCTCATTTCTTCGTACCTTTGCACCCGCTTATATATATAATAAGGTAAAAGAATGGCTCAGAGAAATAAGAAAAGACGCTGGCATTGCTTGTCGGGAGTTGCCCCTACGGAGATGGACAAGACCATCATGTATTGGGAGAACAAAGGCAAGGAGGTGCCGACGCGCGATCTGATAAAGACGCCGGAACAGATAGAGGGCATCCGCAGGGCTGGAGTTGTGAATACTGGTGTGCTCGATGCGGTGGCCGCCGCCATCCATGAAGGAATGTCTACATTGGAGATTGACCAGATCTGTCGAAAGTATTGTGAGGAGCACCATGCCATCCCCGCCTGTCTGAATTATGGCGGCGATGAGGATACCCAACCATTCCCGATGTCAGTATGCACTTCGATTAATGAAGTTGTTTGTCACGGTGTGCCCAAGGAGGAGGATGTGCTTGAAGAGGGCGATATCATCAATGTCGATTTCACCACTATTCTCGACGGTTATTATGCCGATGCTAGTCGTATGTTCATCATCGGGAAGACTACGCCAGAGAAAGAACAGCTGGTACGTGTGGCCAAGGAGTGTCTCGAAATCGGCATGGAGGCAGCCAAGCCCTATTCTTTCGTGGGTGATATAGGCCATGCGATTGAGAAACACTGCAAGAAATACCACTATGGTGTGGTGAGGGATCTGGCCGGTCATGGTGTGGGTTGTGCTTTTCACGAAGAGCCAGACGTGAACCACTATGGTCATCGCGGAACGGGTATGCTGTTGGTACCGGGAATGGTGTTCACCATTGAACCGATGATCAATATGGGTACCTATGAGGTGTTTATCGATGCCGATGATCCCTACGGATGGGAGGTTATCTCGGCTGATGAACAACCGAGTGCACAATGGGAACATACGCTGTTGATGACGGAACATGGCGTGGAAATACTGACGTATTAATGAATAAGGATATATATATATTAGGTATAGAGTCGAGTTGTGATGATACGTCGGCAGCGGTGCTAAAGAATGGTGTGCTGTTGTCTAACGTAACAGCATCTCAGTCGGTGCATGAGGCTTACGGTGGTGTGGTGCCTGAACTGGCATCGAGAGCACATCAGCAGAATGTGGTGCCGGTAGTGGATCAGGCCATCAAACGAGCTGGCATCACTAAAGAGCAGTTGACGGCCGTTGCATTTACCCGCGGCCCAGGACTGATGGGCTCGCTGTTGGTGGGCGTGAGCTTCGCCAAGGGATTTGCCAGAAGCTTAGGTATTCCGATGATTGATGTGAATCATTTGCAGGGGCACGTGATGGCGCATTTTATCAGAGAGCTGGAGATTCCGAGTACTCCGAATACTCCGAGTAATCAGATTCCGCCATTGCCGTTCTTGTGTCTGCTGGTTTCTGGTGGTAATTCTCAGATTGTGAAGGTGAATGCCTATAATGATATGGAGGTGCTGGGCCAGACCATCGACGATGCAGCTGGTGAGGCCATCGACAAATGTTCGAAGGTGATGGGTCTGGGTTATCCTGGTGGACCGATCATTGATCGTTTGGCGCGTCAGGGTAATCCCAAGGCGTTCCATTTCGCAGAGCCGAATATTCCTAATCTCGACTATAGTTTTTCAGGATTGAAGACTTCGTTTTTATATTCGTTACAGAAATGGGTGGCTGAGGATCCCGACTTCATCGAGAAGAACAAAGAGGATATCGCCGCCTCGCTGGAATGGACGATTGTGGACATCCTGATGAAAAAACTGAAGAAGGCCGTGAAGCAGACGGGTATTAAACATGTGGCTGTGGCCGGTGGTGTGAGTGCCAACAATGGTTTGCGTAATGCTTTCTATGATGCTCAAAAACGGTATGGTTGGACTATCTATATCCCTAAATTCAGTTATACCACCGATAATGCTGCGATGATTGGTATCGTGGGTTATTATAAGTATCTGGATGGGGAGTTCTGTGGTATAGATGCCCCAGCCTTTTCGAAAGTGACTTTTAAGTGAATAATGAACAGTGAAAAGTGAATAGTTATGATGGATTTTGAATCGAAAATGATAAGCAGGGAGGTGAGTGAACTGCTTTGGGATATGGAGAAGACGGTAGGAACGGCAGAGAGTTGTACTGGTGGACGTATTGCTGAGGCCATTATGTCGGTTCCCGGCGCTTCGAAATATTTCAAGGGTGGCATTATCTCATATGTGAATGAGATTAAGGAGTCGCTGCTGGGCGTCGATCCCCAGGTACTAGAAGAACAAACGGCTGTTTGTGAGGAGGTGGCCAAGGAGATGGTGCTGGGAGCCTGTAAGATACTAAATACCAATTATGCCATTTCTGCAACAGGTATCGCAGGTCCAACAGGAGGAACAAAAGACATCCCCGTCGGCACTATTTGGTTGGCTTGTGGTAATGCGGAAAAGGTGATGACTGTCAAAGTAGAAGAAGATCACGGTCGTGACATCAATTTGGCTATTGCTACAAATCGCGCTATGCAGTTGTTTTTGGACTATCTTAAGGCTGAGACAGTTGCAGAGGTGAATGAATAAGTTAAAAAATCATAATTGTAGCCCAAAACCGGTTTCCGGCTTTTCTTGTTTCAAAGAAAATTAGTACCTTTGCACCCTGTTTGGAATAAGTAGTAAAAAAGAACTAGTAAAAAAGTAGATAGAAATGTCTAAGGTTTGTCAAATTACAGGAAAGAAGGCACAGATAGGTTGTAATGTGTCTCACTCAAAGCACCACACGAAGAGAAGCTTTGACGTCAACCTGTTCAGCAAGAAATTCTACTATGTAGAAGAGGGTTGCTGGATTCAGTTGAAGATCAGCGCCGCTGGCCTTCGCATGATTAATAAAGTAGGTCTTGACGCTGCATTGAAGCAGGCTGTTGCCAAGGGATATGTAGACTGGAAGGACATTAAAGTGATAGGAGACTAACGACGATGGCAAACAAGAAAGCAAAAGGTAATCGCGTCCAGGTAATTCTGGAGTGCACCGAGATGAAGAATAGTGGTCTGCCCGGCACAAGCCGTTATATCACGGTAAAGAACCGTAAGAATACGGCCGAGCGTCTGGAGCTGATGAAGTATAACCCCATCCTGAAGAAGATGACTCTTCACAAGGAGATTAAATAAGCACTGAAAGTATGGCAAAGAAAACCGTTGCTACCCTCCATGAAGGTTCAAAGGATGGTCGCGCTTACACAAAGGTAATCAAGATGGTTAAGAGCCCCAAGACTGGTGCTTACATCTTCGACGAGCAGATGGTTCCTAACGAGGCCGTTAAGGACTTCTTCAAGAACTAAGATTTTGATTTTTAGATAAAAAAGAGAGGTTGCAAAATAATTTGCGACCTCTTTTTTTGTTTTCTCATCTTTTTTTGTTAATTTTGCGCTGTAAATTAGTAATATATGGGAATTTTTGGATTTTTCAATAAAGAAAAGAAGGAAACTTTAGACAAGGGACTGGAGAAAACGAAGTCGAGCGTGTTTGACAAACTAGCCCGTGCCGTTGCCGGCAAGTCTAAGGTGGACGATGATGTGCTGGACAATCTGGAAGAGGTGCTGATTACCAGTGATGTGGGTGTGGATACCACGCTGAAGATCATCGAGCGCATTGAGGAACGCGTAGCTCGAGACAAGTATGTGTCGACATCGGAACTGAATGGCATCCTGAAAGACGAGATCGCGGCGTTGTTGGCCGAGAACAATTCTGAGGATAATGACAATTGGGATCTGCCTAGCGATCACAAACCTTACGTGATATTGGTGGTAGGTGTGAATGGTGTTGGTAAGACCACGACAATAGGAAAACTGGCTTGGCAGTTTAAGCAGGCCGGTAAGAAAGTCTATTTAGGTGCTGCCGATACCTTCCGTGCTGCCGCTGTGGAACAACTCTGTATCTGGGGCGAGCGCGTAGGTGTGCCAGTTATTAAGCAGCAGATGGGTAGCGATCCTGCCAGTGTGGCTTTTGATACCATCTCTAGTGCAAAGGCCAATGGAGCAGATGTGGTGTTGATAGATACAGCTGGACGTCTGCACAATAAGGTGGGTCTGATGAATGAGTTGAAGAAGATCAAGGAGGTGATGAAGAAAGTGATGCCTGAGGCACCTGACGAGGTGATGTTGGTGCTGGATGGCTCTACGGGTCAGAATGCCTTTGAGCAGGCTAAGCAGTTTTCGGCCGTAACGCAGATTACCTCGTTGGCGATAACGAAGCTTGATGGTACTGCGAAAGGTGGCGTCGTCATTGGTATCAGTGACCAACTGAAGGTGCCTGTGAAGTATATCGGTCTCGGTGAGAAAATGACCGACCTCCAGCTCTTTAATAAGCGACAGTTCGTAGATTCTTTGTTTGACAATCAATGAAAAAGACAATCGACATCATATCGCTCGGGTGCTCCAAAAATCTTGTTGACAGCGAGATGCTGATGGGGTTGATGGAGGCTAATGGCTATCAGTGTACGCACGATAGTGATGACCCTCATGGCGAGATTGTCGTGGTGAATACTTGTGGCTTTATCAATGATGCCAAAGAGGAGAGTATCAATACCATCTTGGAATTCGCACAGGCGAAGACAGAGGGTAGGATAGAGAAACTCTTCGTGATGGGATGTCTGTCAGAACGGTATCTGGCAGATCTTGAAGCGGAGATTCCCGAAGTGGACGGCTGGTATGGCAAGTTCAATTATAGGCAATTATTGAGTGATTTAGAATCTCAGAATACTCAGAGTGTTCCGATTACTCTGAATGACTCGGATTATCATCGTCATATTACGACGCCGAAGCACTATGCATATATTAAAATCAGCGAAGGCTGCGACCGCCATTGCGCTTATTGTGCCATCCCGCTGATAACAGGCAAACATCAGAGTCGACCAATGGAGGAAATCCTTGATGAGGTGCGTTATCTGGTGAGTCAGGGCACTAAAGAGTTTAATGTGATTGCCCAAGAACTGACTTATTATGGCGTAGACATCGATGGCCAGCAGCATATCGCGGAACTGATAGACAGAATGGCAGACATTGAAGGTGTGGAATGGATTCGATTACACTATGCCTATCCCACACATTTCCCATGGGATTTGTTGCCGGTAATGCGGAAACATAAGAATGTCTGTAAATATCTGGATATCGCATTGCAGCACATTTCTGACCATATGCTTTCGAGAATGAAGCGCCATGTCACAAAACAGGAAACCTACGATCTGGTGGAACGCCTCAGGAGAGATGTGCCTGGTATTCATTTGCGTACAACACTGATGGTAGGATTCCCAGGAGAGACACAGGAAGATTTTGAGGAGCTGATTGCCTTTACCAAATGGGCTCGTTTTGAGCGGATGGGAGCCTTTGCCTATTCAGAAGAGGAAGGAACTTATTCGGAGCAGCATTATGAGGATGATGTGCCTGAGGAGATTAAACAACAGCGTTTGGACAAATTGATGCGTGTGCAACAGCGTATCAGTGAGGAGATAGAGGCTGAGAAAGTGGATTCCATCCAACGGGTCATCATCGACCGAAAGGAGGGAGACTATTATATCGGACGTACACAGTATTGTTCGCCGGAGGTGGATCCTGAGGTGCTGATACCGGTATCGGATAGGCATTTGGAAATCGGTGAATTCTATGATGTGCTCATTACCGACTCCGAAGAATTTGACATTTATGGAATTACAATCAAATAGAATGATATGAATAACAAAGACTTTATCACAACATTGGCATCGAGGACAGGTCGTTCTGTTGAGGAAACTCAGCGGATGGTGGATACTGTGATTGAGACTATGGGTGACCATTTCCAAGAGGATGATACTGTGCTTGTGCCTAATTTCGGAACTTTCGAAGTTAAGAAAAAGTTGGAAAGGGTAATGGTTAATCCTTCTACGGGTCAGCGGATGTTGGTACCTCCCAAACTTGTATTGAATTTTAAACCGAATGTAGGTTGGAAGGAACGTGTAAAGAATGGAGGAACTGAGTGATGGGAAAAATATCGTTGCAAGATTTGGCTAGTGTTCTTGTTGAACGTTGGCATTTAGGTAAGAAAGAAGCCTCGATGTTTGTCAACGAGATGTTTTTTGTGATTCAAAAATCACTCGATGAGGACAAAATCGTGAAGGTGAAAGGTTTGGGTACATTTAAGATCATCGATGTAGATGATCGTGAAAGTGTGGATGTGAATACGGGAGACCGTGTACTGATTGAGGGTCACGGAAAGATAACCTTCACTCCCGATGCTCTCATGAAGGAATTGGTAAACAAACCTTTCTCGCAGTTTGAGACAGTGGTTCTGAATGAGGGGGTGGATTTCAATGATGCGACCGCTAATCAGCCAGAAGAGACAACGGGGGACGTTTTTGGTGAGATAGAGGATAGTTCAGCGCCGTTAGTGGAATTCGTTGATGAATCTCATGATGAAAAGTCAGTAGAACCGGAATCCCTGAAGCCTGAACCTGTAGCTGTTGCAGATCTTCCAAAGGAGGAAGAAACGGCTACGGAAGATATTTCAGAAGAAATTACGGAAAGTGATGCTTCGCAAGAAACACCACAAGAAGAATCTGAAGAAGCATCAGAAGGAATAGGAGCATCAGAAGAAATAGAAGAAACCGAAGGAACAGGAGAATCCGAAGAAACAGAAGAAACTGAAGAAACAGTGGTGATAGATGATTTTGAGGAAGGTCCTGGTTTCAAGAAGTATCTTAAGTGGATAGGTCTAGTTCTGCTGGCACTGGCTGTCTTCTTAATAGGCTATCTTGCAGGAAGAGGTCCTAAGACGACACCACAGGAACCTAAGACGGAGATTGTTAAAAATGATACTGTTAAGAACTTACCGAATGATTCTGACACCGTCGATATGCAGACTGAAGTGGAAGAGGAATCATTGGAGGATGAAGAAGTTGCAGATGATGACGAGGAAACCATGGAAGATGAAGAGGAAGCCAAGGAAGAAGAAAGACCTCTGGATAAGTGGGAGGCTATGGATGCCCGTGTCAAGACAGGAGCTTACCGTATTATTGGCACCGATACTGTGGTGAAGGCCAAGGCTGGTGATAATTTGACTCGCATAGGTAATCGTCTCCTGGGTCCGGGTATGGAATGCTACTTGGAAGTCTATAATGGTCTTTCTGCAGGAGCCGTATTATCTGCAGGTCAGGAAATCAAGATTCCCAAGGTTGAATTAAAGAAGAAAAAGAGGAAAATAGAGTAATAATTTCCTACTGAATGAAAAAGTTTCTTAAAACTTAGGTTTTGGGAAACTTTTTTAATATTATTTAGATGGTAAAGTGTACGTTATAATCGATTTATTCACTACTTTTGCGGTCAAATTAAGAAAATAATAAAAAGAGTAAATATTATGGCAGAAGCAATTGACATCCGTGAGTTGAATATTCGGATTGAACAGCAAAGTGCATTTGTTACGAATCTCGTAGCAGGTATGGACCGTGTCATCGTAGGACAGAAGCATCTTGTAGACTCTCTTCTGATCGGTCTGTTGAGTGATGGACATATTCTTTTGGAGGGTGTGCCAGGTTTGGCTAAGACACTGGCCATCAAGACTCTGGCGCAACTGATTGACTCTGATTACAGTCGTATTCAGTTTACCCCCGACCTTCTTCCTGCTGACGTGATAGGTACGATGATCTATTCACAGAAGGATGAGAAATTTCAGGTAAAGAAAGGTCCGGTATTTGCAAATTTCGTGTTGGCAGATGAAATCAACCGTGCGCCAGCAAAGGTACAGAGTGCCTTGCTCGAGGCTATGCAGGAAAAGCAGGTCACCATTGGTAGTGAGACTTTCAAGTTGCCGAATCCTTTCCTCGTGATGGCTACCCAGAACCCCATTGAGCAGGAGGGTACCTATCCACTGCCAGAGGCACAGGTTGACCGTTTCATGCTGAAGGTGGTGATTGATTATCCCACCCTTGATGAGGAGAAAAAGATTATCCGTGAGAATATTGCTGGTGAGATGCCAAAGGTGACGCCTGTGACGACGGCTGATGAGATTCTCAAGGCCCGTAGTGTGGTTGGTGAGGTTTATCTCGACGAGAAAATCGAACAGTATATCGCTGATATCGTGTTTGCCAGCCGTTATCCTGACCGTTATGGTCTGAAGGATTTGAAGGATATGATCTCTTTCGGTGGTTCTCCACGTGCCAGTATCAACCTTGCTAAGGCTGCCCGTGCCTATGCTTTCATCAAGCGTCGTGGTTATGTGGTGCCTGAGGATGTACGTGCTGTGGCCCATGACGTGTTGCGTCATCGTATCGGTCTTACTTACGAGGCAGAGGCCAGCAATATCACTAGCGAGGAGATTGTTTCAAAGATCGTCAATAAGGTTGAGGTTCCCTGATGGAGACATCTGAAATTATAAAGAAAGTCCGTAAGATTGAAATCAAGACCCGTGGTCTGAGTTCAAACATCTTCGCAGGCCAGTATCATTCTGCCTTTAAGGGTAGGGGTATGGCCTTTAGCGAGGTGCGCGAATATCAGTTTGGTGATGATGTGCGTGATATCGACTGGAATGTGACCGCCCGTTTTCATCGTCCATATGTGAAGGTATTTGAGGAAGAGCGTGAGCTGACAGTGATGCTGTTGATCGATGTCAGTGGTTCGCTCGATTTCGGTACCCAGAAGCAGATGAAACGTGATATGGTAACGGAGATTGCTGCCACCATCGCCTTCAGCGCCATTCAGAACAACGATAAGATTGGTGTTGTGTTTTTCTCCGATAAGATTGAGAAATACATCCCGCCCAAGAAAGGTCGTAAGCATATCTTGTATATTATCCGTGAGATGCTTGATTATCATCCTGAGTCAAAGCGTACGGATGTGAAGCAGGCTGTGGAGTTCTTGTCGAGTGTACAGAAACGGCGTACAACGGCATTTATCCTCAGCGACTTCTATGTGCGTAACGATTTCCAACAGTCGTTGCAGATTGCCAATCGCAAACACGATGTAGTGGCTATACAGGTATACGACCAGCGTGCCCGGGAGTTGCCTGATGTCGGACTGATGAAGGTGGTAGATGCTGAGACAGGTTTTGAACAGTATGTCGATACCAGTTCCAAACGCCTGCGTGACTCCTATCGCAAGTACTGGCAGGGACGTCAGTCACAGTTGCAGGAAACCTTTAATAAAAGTAATGTAGACAATGTCAGCATTGCCACTAACGAAGATTTTGTGAAAGCACTGCTGATGTTGTTCAAACAGAGAAGTTAGATGAAGATAAAAGAAGATAATAAACGAATGAGATGGATGGTGAAGGTACTGATGGTATTATTCACTATTCACTGTTCACTATTCACTTCTTTCGCTCAGGTCTCCGTTGAGGCCAGTGTGGATCGTATCGAGATGCTTGTTGGTCAGCAGGCTCATGTTACTTTGAAGGCTGTGGTGAAGGAGAATTCAAAGGTAGAGTTCCCCAAATTTAAGCCTTCGGAATTCGTAACGCCTGGTGTGGAAGTGCTGGCTGGCCAGTCAATGGATGATAAGGAACTGGATAATGGCTGTGTTGAGAAAGCGATGGTCTATACCCTCACATCTTTCGATGATACACTTTATTATCTGCCGCCTCTTACCGTTAAGGTAGATGGTAAACCTTATCAGAGCAAGAGCTTGGCATTGAAGGTGTTGACTATTGAAGTAGACACTACACATGTTGAGCAATTTTTCGGACCAAAAGATGTTCAGGATAATCCTTTCCTTTGGAGCGACTGGAGTCTCTCGTTTTGGTTGAGCGTTTTGCTGCTAATCCTCATGGCCTTAGTATATTATCTGTATATCCGCATGCGTGATAATAAACCGATAATTACACATATCCGTATCGTGAAGAAACTCTTGCCACACCAGAAGGCAATGAAGGAGATTGAACAAATCAAGGCTGATAAGATGGTGTCATCGGAGAATCCGAAGGAGTATTACACGAAGCTGACGGATACACTCCGTAAGTATATCGAGGAGCGCTATGGTTTCAGTGCGATGGAGATGACCAGCAGCGAGATTATCGAGAAACTGACAGCCACTCAGGACCAGAAGGCACTTGCTGAACTGCGGCAGTTGTTTACCACTGCTGATTTGGTTAAATTTGCGAAATACTCAACGTTGATCAACGAGAATGACATGAATCTCGTGAATGCCATCGAGTTCATCAATCAGACGAAGTTGGAGAATGTTCCAACAGAAGAGGTTGTGAAGCCGCAGTTGTCAGAGGCGGACGTACGTTCCCAGAAGATGCGTCGGACGCTGAAGGGGGTCATCACAGTATTGATTATCTGTTGTGCTGCCCTGCTGTGCTATGTGGTCTATACTGTTTATCAACAGATTAATTAGAAAAGAAGATGGAATTTGCCAATAAAGAATATCTGTTTCTGCTCCTGCTCCTTATACCTTATTTAATATGGTATGTGATGTACAGGAAAAAAACGGAACCTACCATACGGATGAGCGACACGTTTGCTTTCCGTTATGCGCCGAAGAGTTGGAAGGTGCGTCTCATGCCATTGTCCCTGCTACTTCGTATGCTGGCATTTGTGATGATTGTCCTTGTGCTGGCCCGTCCCCAGACACAGAATTCCTGGAAGAACAAGTCTGTTGAGGGTATTGATATTATGTTGGCTATGGACGTTTCCACATCCATGTTGGCAGAGGATTTGAAACCTAATCGTATTGAGGCGGCCAAACAGGTTGCTTCTGAGTTCATTGCCGGACGTCCTAATGATAATATTGGACTCTCCATCTTTGCTGGTGAGGCGTTTACCCAATGTCCGATGACCACTGATCATGCCTCTTTGATGAATCTTCTGCAGAATGTGCGCACGGATATTGCTGCCCGAGGACTTATTGAAGATGGTACTGCTATCGGTATGGGACTGGCCAATGCCGTCTCTCGTCTGAAAGATTCCAAGGCCAAGAGCAAGGTGGTGATTCTGCTGACAGACGGAAGTAACAACCGAGGCGATATCTCTCCGATGACGGCTGCAGAAATAGCCAAGAGTCTTGGTATCCGTGTCTATACCATTGGTGTAGGAACCAACAAGGTGGCGCCTTATCCGATGCCCGTGGCAGGTGGTGTGCAGTATGTGAATATCCCCGTGGAGATCGACAATAAGATGCTTAGTGAGATAGCTGTGGCTACAGAGGGTGATTTCTATCGTGCTACGAATACGAAGGAACTGCGTAAGATCTATCAGGAGATCGACAGACTGGAAAAGTCGAAACTCAACGTGAAGCAGTTCAGCAAGAAATATGAGGCTTATCAGCCCTTTGCACTGATTGCAGTATTGGCCTTGTTGCTTGAGATTCTGCTACGTATAACCATATTTAGGAGGATACCGTAAGATGTTTAGATTTGAAGACCCCATATATCTCTGGCTGTTGGTGCTGATACCTGTATTAGCACTCGTCAGATTCATCTCTTACCGTAACCAGAAGAGAAAACTTCGCAAGTTCGGCGACCCGAAGTTACTGAAGGAACTGATGCCCGATGTATCGCGCTTCCGTCCTTCTGTCAAGTTCTGGATATTGCTGGCCGCTTTGGCACTTCTCATCGTTATGTTGGCCCGTCCCCAGATGGGAACGAAGATCAGTCAGGAGAAGCGCACAGGCATAGAGACCATTATTGCTCTTGATATCTCTAACTCTATGTTGGCAGAGGATATTGTACCAAGTCGTCTGGACCGCAGTAAAATGATGGTGGAGAATCTTGTCGACCACTTCACCAATGATAAGATTGGTCTGATTGTCTTTGCTGGCGATGCTTTCGTGCAGTTGCCTATCACTAGCGACTATGTATCGGCAAAAATGTTCCTATCGAGCATCGATCCGTCTATGATGGCAACACAAGGAACGGATATTGCAGCAGCCATCAATATGGGTATGAATAGTTTTACCCAAGAGGAAGGCATCGGCAAGGCCATCATTGTTATTACCGATGGTGAGGACCATGAGGGTGGAGCTCTCGAGGCTGCTGAAGCTGCCAAGAAGAAAGGCATGCGTGTCTATGTGTTGGGTGTTGGCTCTTCTCAAGGGGCGCCTATTCCCATTCCAGGAACGGGTAATTTTATGAAGGACAATACCGGCAATACCGTGATGTCGGCCCTCAACGAGGATATGTGTAAGCAGGTGGCTGCGGCTGGTGGTGGTGTCTATATCCATGTGGAGAACAACAGTGCTGCCCAACAACAGTTGGACAACGAACTCGATAAGTTGTCGAAGAAAGAGACATCTACCACTGTCTATAGTGATTATGATGAGCAGTTCCAGGCCTTTGGCATTTTGGCGCTCCTCTTGCTGATTATCGAAATCTGTATCTTGGATCGTCGTAATCCGCTGTTGAAGAAATTGTCGCTCTTTGGTAAGCGAAAAGTGACTGTTACTATTTTGTTAATGCTGGTGGCTATGAGTGGTATGGCCCAGACAGACCGTCAGTATGTACGTCAGGGTAACAAACAGTATCGTGCAGGCGACTTTGCCAATGCTGAAGTGTCTTATCGTAAGGCTATTGAGAAGAATCCCCGTAATCCTCAGGCTGCCTATAATCTGGGCAATGCATTGATGGCCCAGAAGAAAGATTCTGCTGCTATCGAACAGTATCAGAATGCTGCTAAGTTGGAGACGAATCCCATGCGTAAGTATCGCGCTTTCCATAATATGGGTGTGATCTGCCAAGGACATAAGATGTATGGTGAGGCCATTGAGGCTTATAAGAATGCACTCAGGCTGAATCCTGAGGACAATGAAACACGTTATAATCTGGTTCTCTGCAAGCATCAGAAGAACAAGCAGGATCAGAACCAACAGCAGAATCAGCAGCAACAACAGCAAGACAAGAAAGACGATAAGAAAGATCAGGATAAGCAGGATCAGAACAAGGATAAGCAGAAAGAGCAGAAGCCTCAGATGAGTAAGGACAATGCTGAACAACTGCTCAATGCAGCCATGCAGCAGGAGAAACAGACGCAAGATCGTCTGAAGAAGGCTCAGCAGCAGCCCCAACGACGTCAGGTTTTGAAAAACTGGTAGGAATTTGAAGAAGATAAAAGAAGATAGATGAAGATAAAAAGAGATATAAGACGAATGTCTTGGATGGTGAAAATACTGCTGATACTATTCACTATTCACTATTCATTATTCACTGCTATTGCCCAGACATTGACTGCCTCGGCTCCCTCACATGTGGGGGTGGGAGAGCAGTTTCGTCTTACCTATACGGTAAACACACAGAATGTCAGCGAGTTTAGGGCAGGAAACATTCCCGATGAACTGGAAGTGCTTATAGGGCCTAATCGTTCTATGCAGTCTAGTTATCAGATAGTCAACGGACATACCAGTTCCTCATCATCTATTACTTATACTTATATAGTGGTGCCTACGAAGAACGGTAGCTTTACCATTCCCCCTGCTCATGTCATTGTGGATGGTAAGAGCATCGCCTCAAATGCCTTGACAATTAAGGTTAGCGGCTCGTCACAGGGTCATGCGGGCAATGCGACTTCTCCCCGTCAGCAGCGCCAGCAGGATAATGAGCCCGAGTTGAGAGATGCTGGCAGTCATATCTCTGGATCTGATCTCTTCATCAAGGTGAGTGCCAACAAGAAGCGTGTTTATGAACAAGAACCTATTCTGCTCACCTATAAGGTCTATACCCTGGTCTCTCTGACGCAGTTGGAGGGTAAGATGCCTGACCTGAAGGGTTTTCATACTCAGGAGGTGGATCTTCCGCAGCAGAAGAGTTTCAAGATCGAGACTCTCAATGGTCGTCCGTATCGCACGGTGACGTGGAGCCAGTATGTGATGTTTCCTCAGTTGACGGGTAAGTTGACAATCCCCAGCATCACCTTCAATGGCATTGTGGTTCAGCAGAATCGTAACATTGACCCCTTTGAAGCTTTTTTCAATGGGGGTTCTGGCTATGTGGAGGTGAAGAAGCAGATTATCGCTCCCAGTATTGATATTCAGGTGGATCCGCTGCCTCAACGCCCTGCCAATTTCTCGGGTGGTGTTGGAAAATTTAGTATTTCAGCACAACTTGATAAGACTGAAGCCAAGGCCAATGATCCTATCTCCTTGCGTGTGATCGTTAGTGGTGTGGGTAATCTGAAACTCATCAAACAGCCACAAGTGGCGTTCCCTAAAGACTTCGATAAATATGATGCTAAGATTACGGATAAGACCAAGTTGACGGCCAATGGTGTTGAGGGCTCGATGATTTATGATATTCTTGCTGTTCCTCGTCATCCTGGAAAGTTTGAGATACCACCCGTTGAATTTGTGTTCTTCAATACGGCTACTCAGAAATATGAGACGGTGAAGTCGGAAGGTTTTACACTCAATGTGGCTAAAGGCTCTGGTAGTGCGAAGGTTAGTGACTATACTGGTCAGGAAGACTTGCAACTGCTGAACAAAGATATTCGTCATATTAAGACGAATGCCAGCAAGCAGCACCCACTCGATGATTTCTTCTTCGGTTCTACGGGCTATTGGTGTTCTCTCATCATTCTGGCCATCATCTTTATTTCGCTCTTCGTAATTTTCCGTCAGCGGGCCATTGAGAATGCCAACATCACGAAGCAGCGTGGCAAGCGGGCTAATAAGGTGGCTACCAAACGCTTGAAGAAAGCCTCTCGCCTGATGGCAGAAAATAAGCCCGGTGAGTTCTATGACGAGGTGCTCCGTGCTCTATGGGGTTATGTGGGCGACAAGTTGGCCATCCCTGTTGAACAGCTCTCACATGATAATATAAGTCAACGACTCACTGAACGTCAGGTAGATGAGCAGACTATCAGTGAGTTTATGGGTGCCCTCGATGAGTGTGAGTTTGAGCGTTATGCTCCTGGCGACCCGAAGGGCAATATGAACAAGGTTTACGATAAAGCCATGAATGCGATTGAAAAGATTGAAGAGGTGATGAAGAAGCGGCGCCCAGCCAAGACGACGGCAGTCGTTTTGTTGATGCTTTTGCTCCCGTTGGGAGCTCAAGCCATCACCAAGGCTGAGGCTGATTCCGCCTACATCCACGACGAATATCAGAAGGCGATCGACGGCTATGAGGCATTGCTTAAGAAGGGTGTCTCTGCCGAGTTGTACTACAATCTTGGAAATGCCTATTACCGTACGGAGAATATCACCAAGGCTGTACTCAACTATGAGCGAGCACTACTATTGTCGCCTAGCGATCCGGATATCCGATTTAATTTGCAGATGGCACGTTCGAAGACAATCGATAAGATTGTGCCTGAGCAGGAGATGTTCTTTGTTACCTGGTATCGGTCTTTGGTTAATTTGGCTAGTGTCGATGGCTGGGCGATGATTGCGCTCGTTTGTCTGGGTCTTGCCATTATCTTGGCACTGATATATCTCTTCTCCAATCTCATTTGGCTGCGTAAGGTAGGCTTCTTCGGGGCCTTCCTGATGATAATTATCTTCGTATGCAGTAATATCTTTGCCCATCAGCAAAAGAATCAGTTAGTCAACCGCACAGGTGCCATCATTACCGAATCGGCTGTTACGGTGAAGAGTACACCAGCCAAGAATGGTATCGACCTCTTTATCCTTCATGAGGGAACGAAGGTAACCATTATCGACGCTTCGATGAAGGAGTGGAAGGAGATACGTCTGGCCGATGGAAAGGAAGGTTGGATAGAGACCCGTCAGATGGAGGCGATTTAACCTAATATAAAGACAGACTGATGGACTTTCAACCGATTATAGATTTCGACAAGCAGTTGTTACTCCTGCTCAATGGCAGTGAGTCGCTTTTTCTCGATTCTTTGGTTGTCACCCTGACGAATGCCTGGACATGGGTTCCACTTTATATTAGTCTTCTGGTGGTTGTCATCAAGAACAGCGAATCTGCCTTGAAGGTTTTGCTGATTATGGGATCTGCAGGTCTTTGTGTGCTCTTTGCTGGAACTATCGATGATACCATCGTCAAGCCCTTGGTAGGCCGTTGGCGACCCACTCGAGATCCGGAGATTGGTCTTTTGGTGGATATCGTCGATGGTTATCGTGGGGGCAATTATGGTTTCTTCTCCGCCCATGCTGCCAATACCTTCAGCATCGCCATCTTTTTCTGCTGGCTGATACGCAGTCGCCTGCTTTCTATAGCACTCGTCCTATGGTCGTTCACCAATTGCTGGACGCGCCTCTACCTGGGTGTTCATTTCCCTGGCGATATCCTTGTCGGCCTTTGCTGGGGTGCACTTGTGGGAACGGGTGTGTATTTCCTCTATCGTCATTTCACTGCCAGATTCGTTTGGACTACGTCCTATACGTCACTCGCATATACCAAGACGGGCTTTAATCGTAATGATTCCGATATCCCGGTCTGTGTGTTGGTATTCACACTGATTTATGCTGTGTTGCGTGCATGTCTCGCATAATTTTTTGAAACAAACCATGATCAATCCCAAGCACATTCATATCAGCGACTATCAATATCCGCTCCCGGACGAGCGTATTGCCAAGTTCCCCATTGCCCAGCGTGACCATTCTAAACTATTGGTCTATCGTCATGGCGAAGTGGGAGAGGATGTCTTCTATCATTTGCCTGACTATCTTCCAAAAGACAGTCTGATGGTATTCAACAATACGAAGGTGATCCAGGCACGTATGCATTTCCGCAAATCGACGGGTGCCTTGATAGAGGTGTTCCTTCTGGAACCTGCAGAACCTTCCGACTACGAACTGATGTTCCAGACAACAGGCCATTGCGCTTGGTATTGTCTGGTGGGTAATTTAAAAAAATGGAAGGAAGGTACGCTGACGAGAGAATGCATAATTAATAATGCACAATGCATAATAAGTGCTACGCGCGGGGAGATTCACGGCACATCCCATCGCATCGATTTCGAGTGGACGGGTGGTGTTTCCTTTGCAGAAGTGATTGATGCAATGGGTGAACTGCCGATTCCACCCTATCTGAATCGTGAGACGCAGGAGAGCGATAAGACTACTTATCAGACGGTTTATTCTAAGATCAAAGGCAGTGTAGCGGCACCTACGGCAGGTCTTCATTTTACTGAACAGGTGTTGCATACTATTGATGCTGCAGGGATCGACCGCGAGGAACTAACGCTGCATGTGGGTGCAGGTACGTTCAAGCCTGTGAAGAGTGAGGAGATAGAGGGGCATGAGATGCATACGGAATTTATCAGTGTGCGTCGTTCCACTATCCAGAAACTCATTGATCATGATGCTTCTGCCATCGCTGTTGGCACTACGAGTGTCCGTACCTTGGAGAGTCTCTATTATATGGGCCTTAAAGTGATGCAGGATCCCGATCTTTCCGAAGAACAACTCCACGTGGCCCAATGGGAACCGTACGAAGGAAGATGTAAGATGGCGCTCGGCGAGCACAGCGAGACGCTTGCTACCGGAGGGACGCAAGAAGAAGGAAGATGTGTCAGCAGTCTGGAGGCCATAAAAGCGCTGGCAAAGTGGATGGATGCCCATCGGTTAGAGGTTCTTCATAGCAGTACGCAGATCATCATCGCCCCAGGCTACGACTATCATATTGTCAAGATGCTCGTCACCAACTTCCACCAACCGCAGTCAACACTGTTGCTGCTGGTAAGTGCTTTTGTAAAGGGTGACTGGCGAAAGATCTATGATTATGCTTTAGCTCACGATTTTCGTTTCTTGAGCTACGGCGATTCTTCGTTGCTTATTCCTTAGCCCGCAGTTGCCAGAAGGCGACGGCAGCTGCTGCGGCTACATTCAGTGAGTCAACACCGTGTGCCATCGGTATGCGCACCACATAATCGGCTCCGTTGATGGTTTCCTGAGGTAACCCATCACCTTCTGTTCCCATGATGATGGCCAGTCTCTCTATACTGGCTACCGTAGCATCATCGATGGATACCGATTGGTCTGTGAGTGCCATCGCAGCCGTCTTAAAACCGTAGTTATGCAGCGTGTCATAGCAGTCCAGCCAGGTCCAAGGTACGAGAAACACACTGCCCATCGATACGCGGACAGCCCTGCGGTTCAGCGGGTCGCAGCTGTTTCTGGTCAGCAGTACGGCATCGATGTCGAGGGCTGCTGCCGAACGGAAGATCGCACCGATGTTCGTGGTATCCACCACACCGTCGATCACCACAATGCGTTTCTGTCTGTGTGCAGACTCTGACCCTGTAATGGCTTGCAGCAGTTCGCTGGCGCTATGCTCCTGGGGCCTTCGCATGGCGCAGAGCACACCCCGTGTCAGCGTATAGCCCGTCAGCTGCTCTAACAATGCCCTCTCGCCGGTATACATGGGAATCTCTCCGCATTGATTGATGATGGCCTTGGCATCGCCTTCGATATGGCGTTGTTCACAAAGCAGTGCCACGGGTTCATAACCGGCATTCAGTGCCACCTGTATCACCTTAGGACTCTCTGCGATGAAGATGCCTTTCTGTGGCTCAACCTTGTTGCGAAGTTGGGCTTCTGTCAGTGTGGAGAACAACTCTACACCGGGTTCCGTCAGTGATGATATCTTTATGATCCTTGCCATCAGATGATTAATTACGGAATACTACGCATGCCCAGTCGTTGTCTTCTTCCTGCGCCACCAGCTTCATTCCCAGACTCTGTGCTTTTTCCGTGAGCATCGGGATGTCTGCGGTATAGAATCCGCTTAATATCAGCTGTGCGCCTGGTGCCATCTTCTCATGCATCATCGGCATATCAGCCAACAGAATATTTCGGTTGATATTCGCCATCACAAGGTCGAAGGAACCTTCCACCTCTTTTAATATATTGACATCACCCAACAGCGAGGTGAACCTGTCGTCCACGCGGTTAATCACAGCATTGTGGCGGGCATTGTCTGCGCTCCATTCGTCGATATCATAGCCAACAGCCTCGCTCGCTCCTAGTTTCAACGCGCATATCGCTAATATCCCCGTGCCTGTTCCGCAGTCGAGGACTTTTAGAGGTGAGAGCGGAGAGGTAAGAGGTGAGAGATTACCGAAGAGGTCGAGTAGGGTAGAACAGATCATCCTTGTTGTCTCGTGGGTACCGGTACCGAAGGCCAGCTTCGCATCGATTTCTATTGTGATGTCTTGATCTGTGATGTTAACAGGCAGATGCCTTCCATCGTGTATAATAATACCTCTTCCATCTTCCATCTTTCTTCTTACTTCTATCGGTTCAAACCCTTCCTGTTCCCACTGCTCGTTCCAGTCTTTGTCTTCTGCCTCGCGAACATTATAGTTAATACTAATACCATCGAAGGGGAAATCCTCTATCGTCTCTTTGAGTGTCTGTTCGTTGAAAAGTGCCTGTTGCACATAGCCCGTCAGACCATCCTCCGTCTCCATGAACGTCTCAAACCCCAATTCTCCCGCCAATGCTGCCAACACATCGCAGGCATCGGTAGAGTAGGGGCTCAGGGTGAATGCTACTTCGAAATATTTCATATCGTATGTTAAATTTTGGTGCAAATTTACAAAAAATAGGGAAAATCCTATCGTGGTTTAGGGTTTTTCCTTATTTTTGCAGTAAAATTGTGAGTAATTTTGCATCGTGAACAATTAAAACATATAGAAAATGAAGAAACTGATCCTTATCTCGTTACTCATCGGGGCCCTGCCTCTTTCGATGGTGGCCCAAGATGACGATCTCTACTTCGTTCCGAAAAAGAAGAGCGCAGTAGAGAAAGTGAACGACCATTACGGTCTGCCTCGCGAGACATATTATAGCGGGAGCAACCGTAGTGTTGACGACTATAACCGTCGGATGAGTACATATGTGCCCATCGACTCCGCTCTGTCAGATACGATTGCTTTCAGTGGGGAGTTGGGTGTCTATCCCGATTCTCTCGATGACTACCAGTTGACACGTAAGATGGAGCGTTTTGACGACTATAGTCTCTCCGACAATGCTGCTTATTGGGCAGGCTATCAGGAGGGTCGCCACGATCTGTGGTGGCATTCGCCTTGGTATTATCGCACCTATGGTTGGTATAACTGGTATGATCCCTGGTATTACACCAGCTGGCGTTATGGTTTCTATGATCCTTGGTATTATGGTCCAATAGGTTGGTATAATGGCTGGTATACTGGTTGGTACGATCCTTGGTATTATGATTACTACTATATGTGGGGCTATCCCTATTATCGTTACGACTATGCTTACTGGGGTGGAGGCGGCCGCATTGGAAGTTATAACAACCACGCAGGCACTATCCATCTGGATCGTGGCAACATGAATGGTCGTATTTACTCTTCTAACGTTGCAGGTGGTAGTCATAACAATGCCAGTACACGTCTTGGAGCCCAGCGCACCAGTAGCTTGCGCAACCGTACTGTGGGCAACCATAGTGCCTATACGCCCAATACCACGAACAGTCGTACAAGTCGTACTGCAGCCGAAACTACCCGTCGTGCAACCACAACTTATACACCGAGTAACACCAGTAGCGGTGGTAATATCGGAGGTGGTGGCTTCAGCAGTGGCGGTGCCCGTTCTTCAGGTGGAGGCGGTGGCTTCAGTGGTGGCGGTGGAGGCCGTTCTGCTGGTGGCCATGCAGGTGGACGCAGATAATATGAATAATGAACAGTTAATAGTGAATAGTGAGAAATAGTATGAAGAAGATATTTTTCGCAGCTTTGGCTATGGCAGTCGTCCTGCCAGCCGCTGCACAGGATACTTACGAAAGTGCCCGTCTGCTGGGTGGCGACCTCAACGGTACAGCCCGCTATGTGGGTATGGGTGGTGCGATGGAGGCTTTGGGAGCCGATATCTCCACCACGAGTTCCAACCCTGCTGGTATCGGTCTGTTCCGCCACTCTACCATGAGTGCAGGCTTCGGATTGGTGTCTCAGGCAGATGCTAAGGAGTTTGATGGTCGCAGCACCACCAACATGAGTTTCGACCAGGCAGGCTTCGTTTATTCGATGCGTATGGACCGCTCGTCGTTCCTCAACTTTGCGTTCAACTACCATAAGAGTCGCAATTTCAATCAGATCCTCTCTGTGGCTGATCATGCGATACGCAATGCATCCTCGAATGCCATCACGGCCGAGAAGGATATACAGGGCTATTATAGTCTTGGTGTGAGCACTGATGGCTATCTGTTGGGTTATAAATCACCCACCAGCTCGCAGCGCACGCTTAACTTCAGCCAGCTCGACTATCTGAATGCCAACGTACTGGCTGATGAGGTGCCTATCGAGGAAACCGAACGGCTCTCTTACGACCTGGTGCTTTACGGTATGGATGCCGATGCCTATAATTTCGACCGCGCCCATCGTGGTTGGATCAATGAGTTCGACTTCACCCTCAGCGGTAATTCCGATGATCGTTTCTACTGGGGTGTCACCGTTGGTATCTACGATGTGAAATACAAGGGCTATAGCGAGTATACCGAAGGCCTGCGCTTCACCGACGGCACCGATGGCGGTATCGTCAGCTATGGTGACTATCGTAAGATCAATGGTACGGGTGTCGATATGAAGTTTGGTATCATTGCCCGTCCTGTGGAATATTCACCCTTCCGCATAGGCTTGTATGTCAATACGCCCACTTGGTACGACCTGACCACTGAGAATACCACCGCCCTCATAAATCAGAGTGCGCTTGGTTCGTGTCTTGATGGCACTTATATCGAAGGTGGCGACATCGACAACTCCTACAAGTTCCGTTTCTATACCCCTTGGAAGTTTGGTCTCAGCTTGGGACATACCATCGGCAAAAACCTTGCTCTTGGTGCCACCTACGAGTTCTCCGACTATGGTGCCAGCCAGAACCGCGTGAAGGACGGTCAGGATGACTGGGGCTACGAAGATTCTTATAAGGACAACGTCATGAAGCAAAACACTGAGGATGTACTGAAGGGCGTTTCTACGCTGAAGGTGGGTCTCGAGTATAAGCCCATTCCCGAATTGGCCCTGCGTGCAGGTTACAACTACATCTCTGCAGCCTATGCTGAGAATGGTGTGCGCGACCAGACGCTCGATTCCTACGGTGTGATGTATGCCTCTACCTCCGACTATGTCAACTGGAAGGCTACCAACCGCTTCACTGTAGGAATAGGTTGTAAGGTAGGTAATATGAATCTTGATGCATCTTATCAGTACAGCACTACCGATGGTGATTTCTATCCCTTCCAGCCCAATATCGTTGGAGGTGTAGCACCCGCCAGTGTGAGCAACAAGCGTCATCAGGTACTCTTCACGCTCGGATATACCTTCTGACAAAAAGAGGTTCTTGAAATAGTTCAAACTAAAAACCCGTCGATTGGCGGGTTTTTTTGTGTTTTTCTTGCTAGAATCACTAAAAAATACTACCTTTGCAGGCAGAAACTTTAATCAGACACAGAAATGAAAAAGCTTTTATTAGGAGATGAGGCGATTGCACAGGGTGCGTTGGATGCAGGCCTGAGTGGTGTCTATGCCTATCCGGGCACTCCCTCTACTGAGATTACAGAGTATATCCAGGACTCTCCGCTGGCCAAGGAACGCGGTGTACACAGCCGTTGGTCGACTAACGAGAAGACGGCTATGGAGGCCGCTCTCGGTATGTCGTACATGGGGAAGCGGGCACTGGTTTGTATGAAACATGTGGGATTGAACGTTTGCGCTGACCCGTTTGTTAACTCGGCGATGACAGGAACCAATGGCGGTATCATCGTGCTGGTGGCCGACGATCCCTCGATGCACTCATCACAGGACGAGCAGGATTCGCGTTTCTATGGCAAGTTTGCCATGATCCCCACGCTGGAGCCCAGCAGTCAGCAGGAAGCCTACGATATGATAGCTGAGGCTTACGAGCTGTCGGAGCAGATGCACCTGCCCGTGCTGATGCGTGTGACTACCCGTATGGCACACTCCCGTGCTGTGGTGGAAGTGAAGGATACACCCCGTGAGCAGAACGAGCTGAACTACGATGCCCAGGCCTCTAACTGGGTACTGCTGCCTGCTTTCGCCCGCAAGCGTAATGTGGTAGTGACGGGTCAGCAGCCCATTTTGGAGCAGATGGCGGTAGACAGTAAATATAATAAGTATATAGAAGGCAACGACCATAAGCTAGGTATTATCGCCAGCGGTATCGCCTATAATTATCTGATGGAGTGCTTCCCCAACGGTTGTTCTTATCCCGTGCTGAAGATCTCGCAGTATCCGCTGCCCAAGAAGCTGATTCGTCGTATGACAGACGATTGCGAATATGTGTTGATTGCTGAAGAAGGTCAGCCGTTTATCGAGGATCAGGTTCGTGGTGTGATGCCGGGTAATGCCGTTATCAAAGGTCGTCTCACGGGTGAGCTTCCTCGTACGGGCGAACTCAATCCTGATTTCCTGAAAAAAGCCCTCGGTATCGAGAGCGGTGAGAGTTATGCTCCCTGTGAGGATGTCACACCCCGTCCGCCTGCATTGTGTCAGGGTTGTGGACACCGTGATGTGTATACCGCCCTTAACGAGGTGTTAAAGGAATACCCGCAGGCTCGTGTGTTTGGTGATATCGGTTGTTACACGCTCGGTTTCTTGCCGCCTTACAAGGCCATCCACTCTTGTGTAGATATGGGTGCCTCGATTACGATGGCGAAGGGTGCCTCGGATGCCGGACAGTGGCCTGCTGTGGCCATCATCGGTGACTCAACATTTACCCACTCAGGTATGACGGGCTTGCTGGATGCCATCAACGAGAACGCGGATATCACCGTGATTATTTCTGACAATCTGACCACCGCTATGACTGGCGGACAGGATTCGGCAGGTACCAATAAGTTCGAGGCCATCTGTAAGGGCTTGGGTCTCTCTGAGGATCACCTGAAGGTGGTGAATCCCATCCCCAAGAACATGCCCGAGATCACGCAGGCCATCCGTGATGAGATCAACTATCACGGTGTGAGTGTGATCATCCCTCGTCGTGAGTGTATGCAGACACTGCAGCGTCACCTCAAACAGAAAAAGGCCGCTGAGAAGAAGTGAATAGTGAATAGTTAATAGTGAATAGTTTTATGAAAACAGATATCATTCTTTGCGGAGTAGGAGGACAGGGTATCCTCTCTATCGCCACCATCATCGGTGAGGCCGCCATGAAGGAGAACCTCTATATCAAGCAGGCCGAGGTACACGGTATGTCGCAGCGTGGTGGTGATGTGCAGTCCAACCTGCGCATCTCCAGCAATCCTATTGCCAGCGACCTGATTGCCCTCGGAGGTGCTGATGTGATTATCTCGATGGAGCCCATGGAGGCCCTGCGTTATCTGCCGTTCCTGGCTAAGGACGGATGGATCATCACCTCGAGTGCACCCTTCGTGAACATCCCCAATTATCCTGACATTGAGCAGATCAAAGCCGATCTCGCCAAGATCAAGAATGTGATTGTGCTCGACATCGAACAGGCTGCGAAGGACAATGGTGTTCCTCGTTCTGCTAATGTCATCCTGTTGGGTGCTGCCCAGAAGGCCCTCGGTATTGAGTACGACAAACTCGAGGATGCTATCCGTCGTGTGTTCGGACGTAAGGGCGAGGCCATCGTCGAAGCGAATATCAAGGCATTAGCCATCGGTAAACAAGCGCAGAAATAATGAATACTCCTATAGATAAGAAAATTGTTGACGGCCTTGTGGCTGATCTCGGTATCAAGGACTTCGCCAAGGCCACGATTCGTGAGGTGAAGCAGGTAGCTGCGAAGGCTGAGAAAGCGAGTGGGGTAGAGTTCATCAAGATGGAGATGGGTATCCCAGGACTGCCTGCTGCTCAGGTGGGTGTCGATGCCCAGATACAGGCTTTGAAAGACGGTATTGCGCACTCGTATCCCGATATCCAGGGCGCCCCTGTGCTGAAAGAGGCTGCCTCGCAGTTTGTGAAGGCGTTCATCGGCATTGATATCAAGCCTGAGGGCTGTATCCCCGTGAGTGGTTCCATGCAGGGCACCTTCGCCTCGTTCCTCACCTGTTCGCAGCGTGATAAACTGAAAGATACCGTGCTTTTCATCGATCCGGGATTCCCCGTGCAGAAGATGCAGTTGGAGGTGATGGGCGTGAAGTACGAGACCTTCGATGTGTACAGCTATCGTGGGGACAAACTGAAAGCCAAACTCGAAGGCTATCTTAAGCAGCGTAACATCTGCGCCATCGTCTATTCTAACCCCAATAACCCCTCGTGGATTTGTCTGCGTGAGGAGGAATTGCAGGTGATTGGTGAGTTGGCTACGAAGTACGATGCTATTGTGATGGAAGACCTCGCTTACTTCGCTATGGACTTCCGCAAGGATCTCTCCACACCGTTCCAGCCACCTTATCAGGCTACTGTGGCCCGTTATACCGATAATTACATGCTGCTCATCAGCGGTTCGAAGGCATTCAGCTATGCTGGCGAACGTATTGGTGTGACTTGTATCTCTGACGCTCTCTTCCATCGCCATTTTGATGCGTTGTCGGAGCGTTATCAGGGACTGCCCTTCGGACCTGTCTTCTCCACGCGTATGCTTTATGCCCTGAGTTCAGGTACCAGCCATAGTGCCCAGTATGCGATGGCTGCCATGTTGAAGGCTGCCTATGAGGGGAAGTATGACTTCCGTAAGGAGATCAGTGTCTACGGTGAGCGTGCCAAGAAATTGAAGGAGATCTTCTGTCGTCATAACTTCTACGTGGTCTACGACAAGGACCTCGACGAACCTATTGCCGATGGTTTCTATTTTACCATAGGCTATCCCGGTATGACCTCCGGACAACTCGCCCTCGAACTGATGTACTATGGTGTCTCTGCCATCTGTCTCATCACCTGTGGCTCGCAACAAGAGGGTCTGCGCGTGTGTACCTCGTTTATCGAGGATCATCAGTACGACCTGTTGGAGGAGCGCATGCAGATTTTCGAGGCTAACAACCCCAGATAATTTTCCTGTACACAATAAAAACTAAAAAGACTATGTGTGGAATCGTTGGATATATCGGTAAGAAAGAGGCTTTCCCCATTCTGATAAAAGGTCTCCGCCGTTTGGAGTATCGTGGTTATGACTCAGCCGGTGTGGCGCTGATCAATGATGATGGTGAACTGAATGTCTATAAGGCCAAGGGTAAGGTGGATAATCTCTGCGAGTACTGCAGCGACAAGAACGTAAGCGGTACCGTTGGCATCGCCCATACCCGTTGGGCAACACATGGTGAACCCTCTTCGCGCAATGCCCACCCCCATTACTCGCAGTCGCACAATCTGGCTATTATCCACAACGGCATCATCGAGAACTATGCCGATATCAAGGAGAAACTGAAGGAAAAGAATGTTCAGTTCAAGAGTGATACCGATACCGAGGTATTGGTGCAGCTCATCGAATATGTGATGGTGAAGAAGCATCTCCCTCTGTTGGAGGCTGTTCAGGTGGCCCTCTATCAGGTGATCGGAGCCTACGCCATTGCCGTACTCGATAAGCGTAATCCCGATCAGATTGTGGCTGCCCGTAAGCAGAGTCCGCTGGTGGTGGGTATCGGCGAGGATGAGTTCTTTATCGGTTCCGACGCCAGTCCGATTGTGGAGTACACTGATAAAGTGGTGTATCTCGAAGATGGTAACATCGCGGTGATCAAGCGTGGTGAGGAGATGCATGTGCTGAGCATCCTCGGTGAGGAACAGGAACTGAAAGTGAAGACCGTCGACATCGATCTCGGACAGATAGAGAAGGGTGGTTATCCCCACTTTATGTTGAAGGAGATCTTCGAGCAGCCCGAGTGCCTGACGAACTGCATGCGTGGGCGAGTGAATCTTGAAGCAGACCACGTAACTCTCTCGGCGTTAATTGATTACCGTCGTGAGATGTTGAACGCTAAACGGGTCATCATCGTGGCTTGCGGAACCTCGTGGCATGCAGGACTGATCGGTAAACAGATGATAGAAACCTTCTGTCGCATTCCCGTTGAAGTGGAGTATGCCTCAGAGTTCAGATACCGTAATCCCGTCGTCGGAAAGGGTGATGTGGTGATTGCCATCTCACAGAGTGGTGAGACTGCCGACACGTTAGCAGCCGTACAACTGGCCAAGGATCGCGGTGCCTTTATCTATGGTATCTGTAATGCCATCGGTAGCAGCATCCCCAGAGCCACCGATACCGGTACTTATATCCATGTGGGTCCTGAGATCGGTGTAGCTTCTACGAAAGCCTTCACGGGTCAGGTGACGGTGCTCACGATGATTGCTTTAGCAATGGGTGAGGCCAAGGGTACCATCCACCGTGACGAGTATCTGCGTGTGGTGAAGGGCCTGAGCGAGATTCCCGTGAAGATCCGTGAGGTGTTGCAGACCAACGACAAGGTGGCCGACCTTGCACGTACTTTTACCTATGCCCACAACTTCCTCTATCTGGGACGTGGTTACTCCTATCCCGTTGCTTTGGAGGGTGCCCTGAAACTGAAGGAGATCTCGTATATCCATGCTGAGGGTTATCCTGCTGCGGAGATGAAACATGGTCCGATTGCACTTATCGATTCGGATATGCCCGTAGTGGTGATTGCCACCCATAACGCCATGTATGAGAAGGTGCTGTCGAATATTCAGGAGATCAAAGCCCGTCAGGGTAGGGTGATCGCACTCGTTTCGAAAGGCGACGATACCATCTCAAAGGTGGCTGATGAAGTCATCGAGCTGCCTGATGTCTTAGAGTGTCTCGAACCGTTGGTGGCTACTATTCCCCTGCAACTGCTGGCCTATCATGTGGCAGTATGCAAAGGAAAGAACGTTGACCAGCCCAGAAACCTCGCAAAGAGCGTCACTGTGGAGTAAAATCGGCCAAAAAATGGCCTAAAATTAAAAAAAGTAATGCAATTATTTGGAATTTTCAGATAATTGCATTATTTTTGCATTTCGAAAAGGTATAAAGCTACCAACTATCTATATGGATACAGGAGAATCTCTAGTTTCAAATATAAACTGTCCGGATTTTAAGATTCTGATAGTCGACGATGTGATGAGCAATGTCTTGTTGCTTAAAATCCTTCTTACCAATGAGAAATTCCAGGTTTGTACCGCTAACTGCGGTAAGGCCTGTATCGAGCAGACTCGCGCGGAGCATCCCGACCTGATATTGCTCGATGTGATGATGCCGGATATGTCGGGTTTCGACACCGCAGTCATCATGAAGAAGGATCCTGAGATGAAAGACATACCCATCATCTTCCTCACAGCCCTAAACACCCCGCAAGACCTGGTTCACGGATTCCAGGTGGGTGCGAGCGACTTCTTGACAAAGCCCTTCAACAAGGAGGAGTTGTTGATGCGTGTGAAACAGCAGATATCACTGGTGGCTGCCAAGCGTATCATTGAGAAGCAGAATGCAGAGTTGAAGGCCACGCTGAGCAACCGCGACAAGATGTATTCGGTGATTGCCCACGACCTGCGTTCACCGATGGCCAGCATCCGTATGGTGCTCAATCTCGTGGTGCAGTCGGCATCGCCAGAGACCGTAGGTCCTGAACTGTTTATGTTGCTCGACCAGGCAAACCGAGAGTCTGAGGAGGTTCACGACCTGTTGGACAACCTGCTGAAATGGACGAAGAGCCAGACGGGTCGTCTGACGGTGGTATTGCAGGATCTGGATCTGATGGATATCATACCCGGTGTGGTGGAGATCTTCGAGATGATTGCCCAGACCAAGCATATCACCCTCGAACTGGTAAAGCCAGAGGCACCGTTGAAGGTGAATGCCGACAATGATATGTTGAAGACCGTACTGCGTAACTTCATGTCGAACGCCATCAAGTTCTCACCTGAGAATTCCACCATTCAGATCATCATGGCTCAGGAGGGCGATTTCGCCAAGGTGAGTGTGAAAGACCAGGGTGTGGGTATCGCAGCCGATCGTCTCGATTCCATCTTCCATAAGGGCGAGACCACTTACGGTACTGGTGGTGAGGAAGGCTCCGGACTGGGCTTGCAGCTCTGTCAGGACTTTGCCCGCAAGAATGGTGGTGACTGCTACGTGGAGTCTGTCGAAGGTCAGGGTTCTACCTTCAGCTTCACCGTTCCACTCAAGAAAGACTGATGGCTACACCTATTTATATTATAGAAGAACAGAAACTTCGCCGCAACCTCAGGCTTATCTCTGACGTTGCGGCGAAAGCCAATATAGAGATCATCCTTGCCTTCAAGGCCTTTGCCCTGTGGAAGACGTTCCCCATCTTCCGCGAGTATATCCATGCTACCACCGCCAGTTCGCTGTCGGAGGCCCGTCTGGCGTTCGAGGAGTTCGGCGCACCTGCCCACACCTATTCGCCTGCCTATACCGACGACGAGATCGATGAGATCATCCGTTGTTCATCGCATCTCACCTTCAACTCGCTGTCGCAGTATCAGCGCTATCATGAGCGGGCTAAGGGTGTGTCACTGGGATTGCGCGTGAATCCGGAGTATTCTGAAGTGGGCACCTTGCTGTATAACCCCTGTGCGCCAGGCACACGTTTTGGTGTCACAGCTGATAAGCTGCCTGAGCAGTTGCCTGCGGATATAGAAGGGTTCCACTGTCATTGTCATTGTGAGAGTGGGGCAGATGTGTTCCAGAGAACGCTGGTGCATATCGAGGAGAAATTTGCCCGCTGGTTCCCGCAACTGAAATGGATCAACTTTGGCGGTGGCCATCTGATGACGCGCAAGGACTATGATGTCGATCTGCTCATCCGGATGATGAACGACTTCCATCAGCGTTATCCCTGGCTGAAAGTCATCCTGGAACCCGGCAGTGCTTTTGCCTGGCAGACGGGACCCTTGGTGGCGCATGTGGTGGATGTCGTCGAGGACAAGGGTATCAAGACTGCCATTCTCGATGTAAGCTTCACTTGTCATATGCCCGATTGCTTGGAGATGCCGTATTATCCTGATGTCCGTGGGGCGGAGCATTTGGAGGAATCTTCGGAGTACTCGGAGTATTCCGATTATTGCTACCGCCTGGGCGGTAACAGCTGCCTGAGTGGTGATTTCATAGGCTCCTGGCAGTTTGATCATGAATTGCAGATAGGCGAGGAGATCATCTTCGAGGATATGATCCATTACACGACTGTCAAGACCAACACTTTTAACGGTGTCACCCATCCCTCGATCGCACTGTTGCATGAGGACGGAACATTGGAGGTTTTGCGTCGATTTGGCTACGAAGACTATCGAAATCGGATGGATTGAGACTTCCGAAACGCCGTTTTTTCGATAAAATGGCACTTTTTCAGAAAAAAAATCCTCAAAAAGTTTGTCAGTTCCAAAAAAAGCATTACCTTTGCATCCGCATTCAGGGGAATGCACCTGAAAAGGGATAAAATTTGCGGAAATAGCTCAGTTGGTAGAGCACAACCTTGCCAAGGTTGGGGTCGCGGGTCCGAGTCCCGTTTTCCGCTCCATTTATTGAACAAAAAAGAGACATGTCGGAAATGGTCCGCATGGATAAAATGCCCAGGTGGCGGAATTGGTAGACGCGCACGTTTCAGGTGCGTGTGCCGCGAGGCGTGCAGGTTCGAGTCCTGTTCTGGGCACTCTTTTTTATTCAGTATCATTTATTGCTGGAGAGGTGGCGGAATTGGTAGACGCGCTACTTTGAGGGGGTAGTGTCAATTGCGACGTGGGAGTTCGAGTCTCCTCCTCTTCACATTCAAATTGCGGAAATAGCTCAGTTGGTAGAGCACAACCTTGCCAAGGTTGGGGTCGCGGGTCCGAGTCCCGTTTTCCGCTCTTTTTATTAGGAAAACAACGAATCGTTCTTACATGAATTTATATTTGAGATATTTCGACCGTGAAACACTTGTACGCACCGTCGACGAGGCTATTGCCTTTTTAAGCGAAATTGAGGAAGTGGAGATGAATCCCGTTCTGGAGGCTGATATCCGTGAATATGCAGCCAGTGATGTGTATTATCCCAAGCGTTATAAGGTTCGCCCGCGTATCTATTTCATTATTATCAAGACTGAAGCAGAAACTATGCAGGATTTCAAAGATAAGAAAGCTGTGCATGCTACGGCAGTGGCAGCGAGTGCAGCCAAGCCCACCGCCCCTGTGTTGGTACGTCTCAACGAGGAGCGTCCGGGATGGTATGAGGGCATGATAGATTTCAAGCGCGTGCTGTTGGTGCCCGGAACGGGAAAGTACCAGTATCGCGACACCCAGTTCATTGCCAATGTCAAGGCCAATTCGGGTATGGACTGCTACAACCGCATCGTCGATTATCTGCGCGAGCGTGTCGATGAGCGCAGCCAGTTCCCCTCTGCAAAGGGTAAGAATTTCAAGTTCCGCTATTTGGGTTTAGCCAAGTAGTATATTTTTCAACCTTTTAAAACTAATTATTATGAACAAAGTAATGTTGATTGGTAACGTGGGACAGGATCCCGAGGTACGTTACGTGGATCAGGGCGTTGCAGTAGCACGTCTGCGTCTGGCCACCACCGAGCGTGGCTACACCCTTCAGAATGGTACCCAGGTGCCGGATCATACCGACTGGCATAATGTGATCCTCTGGCGTAAGCTGGCTGAGGTCGTAGAGAAGTATGTGCACAAAGGCGATAAACTCTATATCGAAGGTCGCATCCGCTATACCACCTATGATGACAAGCAGGGCCAGCGCCGTTTCGTCACAGAGATCTGGGCTGACAATATGGAAATGCTGACACCGAAGGCCACAGCGCCTACATCTGTTCCGCAACAGGACGATGCCGCTGCGCAGCCTCAGGACATCGCTGCAGAGGCCCCTGATGGCGCATTGCCGTTTTAATATCTGAAAATGGACTATCTTCAACAAATATTCAGTGAAGTAACTCTCATGGCTCCCTCTGCGGGAGCCATCTTCGCTATCATCTTAGCGGCTATTCTTCTGCTCTTCTCCGGTTTTGCATCCGGATCTGAAATCGCCTTCTTCTCGTTGTCACCCAATGACATCAACGAACTGGAAGAAAGCAATTCCGACAAAGACAAACGTATCCTTGAGTTGCGTGAGGATTCCGAGCGTACACTGGCCACCATCCTGATTGCCAACAACGTGATCAACGTCACGATCATCATGCTCTGCAACTATTTCTTCATGCATGTGGTCGATTTCGGTTCCGCTGTGTGGTTGCAGTTCGTGGTGATCACCGTCCTGCTCACCTTCCTGCTGCTGCTCTTTGGCGAGATCATGCCGAAGGTCTACTGCGGACAGCACGCCCTGAAAATGTGCCGTGTGTTCTGCGACAGCATCTTCTTCCTCCGCAAGTTGTTCCGTCCTTTGGCCAATATTCTCCTGCGCTCTGGCGCCTTGGCGGGAAAGGTGGTGCAGACCGAGAACCACGTGCTGAGTGTCGACGATCTGGAACAGGCCCTTGAACTCACCGACGAGGAAGACCTCAAGGAAGAGAAGAACATGCTCGAAGGCATCGTGCGCTTTGGCGACGAGACGGCCAAGGAGGTGATGACCAGTCGTCAGGATATCGTCGACCTCGACTTCAAGAGCAAGTTCCATGAGGTCATCAAGTGTGTCGTCGAGAACAACTACTCCCGCATTCCCGTCTATCAGGATTCGATTGATAACATCCGCGGCATCCTGTATATCAAGGACCTGCTGCCACATCTCTCCAAGCCCGACACCTTCCGTTGGCAGTCGCTCATCCGTCCCCCGTATTTCGTGCCCGAGACCAAGAAGATCGACGACCTGCTGCGTGAGTTCCAGGAGAACAAGGTGCATATCGCCATCGTGGTCGACGAGTTCGGAGGCACCAGCGGTTTGATTACGATGGAGGATATCCTCGAGGAGATTGTGGGTGAGATCAACGATGAGTACGATGAGGAGGAGAAGCCCTATGTCCGCATCAATGCCAACACGTATGTCTTCGAGGGCAAGACGCTGCTGAGCGACTTCTTCAAGCTCCTCGACCTCGATGATGAGACCTTCGAGGAGGTGGAGGGCGATGCCGACTCGCTGGCGGGACTGCTGCTCGAGATCAAGGGCGACTTCCCCGAACTCCACGAACGCATCGACTATCAGAACTTCACCTTCGAAGTGACGGAGCTCGACGAGCACCGTATATCAAAAATAAAAGTGGTGATTCACAGTTGAATCACCACTTCTTTTTTTACCATCCTACTGAATTATACCCCGCGGCGTAATACCAGCCCATCTTCTTGATCAGCACATTGTCGGTATTCTGCAGTTTCCACTGTGGGATAAACATGCTCACGCCACCGAAGTACTCCTCCGTCATATCAAAGTCAAAGAAACTCACATGGTTCATCGTATCCCATTTCTTGGCGAATTTCTTGTAGACGACCGCCTTGTCGAACGCCTGTTTCCAACTGTTGTATTCCGCCTCAGTGGCGTTGGTCTTGATAAAGTGGTTGGCATCATACAGGTTATGATCTAGATAATAGATCAGGTTGCTCAGATTGGGATACTGCTGCAGATTGTCGGCAGCCTTCATCGACTGCAGCACGGTTTTCGTGGCAGCAGCCAGCTGGGCCATCTCACTCGACTTCACCACAGCCAGGGGCACATTGTTGTTATAATACTGGGCATAATTGTCACAGATCGACTTGTAGAACGTCTCTTTCTCCATCATCGCGGGCACCACCGTGTTATAGGGTGCACCCTTGCCAGGAATCTCTGCTGGCGAGGCGATGAAGTAGTCGCACACGTCCTTCAATTCGTAGGCGCACTCGGCACACATCATGTTACAGCAGTCGGCGAAGATGAACTTCAGGTGGGGTACGGTCTTCAGGATCTTCGCCAGCGTGGGGATATTCATCCACCTGTCGCCAGCGCCCTGATTCGAGTTGTTGAGGTTCGAGCCGCCATAGGCCCTTTGGCGGGCGGTATAGCTGGCGATGCTGTCGCTCTTGAACAGCCATCCTGAGGCGTGTCCCCAGAGCACCAGTCCGTAGTCCTTTGCGGGATAGTCGGTGAAGACGCGATTGATCACGTTCTTCATCATCGTGGGATCGCAGGGCACCATGGTCGAGTCCAGGGGAACCGAGTCGCGCAACTCGCCCTTGCGGTAGTGCAGCAGATAGGGGTTGTGGTCGTCGTATCTGGTGACGGGGTCCTTGGCCTTGTCCACGAAGATCACCAGATGGTTGTCGCCCAGCTTGGGAATGGCCTCTTTGATCTCCTCTATGTCGCTCTGGGCAAAACGGTGTCCGCTGCCTGGCCAGTACGACAGATTGTTCTGTGCCGCCATATAGATGAGCACCGTGCGCTCGGCCTGCGGGTCTTCCGGTTCATCGTCGTCCTTGTTACAGCTCACGAACGTCCAAGCCGTCAGGGCCATTATTCCTATCAATATTTTCTTCATAACTCCAAATTTTGTTGCAAAATTACTAATTATTGTGGAAATATTGCTATTTTTGCAAAAAATATATGATTTTCATGAAAGGAATTCACAACTTTGGGTACTAAGTGGTTGAATAAACTCTTAAACAGATGAAAGAATTAGAACAAGAATTTACCAAATTGGTTCGGGAATACCGTAAGACAATCTACACGGTATGCTACTTCTTCTCGAACAACCCCCAAGATGTGGATGACCTTTTCCAGGAAGTGTTGGTCAACCTCTGGAAGAGTTTTCCGAAGTTCCGTGGCGACAGCAGTCCGAAGACTTGGATCTGGCGCGTCAGTCTGAACACCTGCTGCAACGTGGAACGAGGCAAGAAGCGGAAAGTACCAACCGTTCCGCTGGTCATCGACAAGGGTGTGATGAGTGATTCCGATGAAGGTGGCAAACAGATCAAGATGCTCTACGACAGGATCAACCGCCTTGAGTTGTTCGACCGCGCTATCATTCTTCTGTGGTTAGAGAGTATGCGGTATGATGAAATCGCCGCCATCGTGGGTCTCACCCCCGCGGCAGTCACCAGCCGCCTGTTCCGCATCAAGGAACAACTCAAATCAATGTCAAACAATTAAAAAGTACCAAAGTTATGAATGAGAATATTTTAGAACTCCATGAGTTGGATGAGCTGAAGGCCGCCTATAACCAGATGGATGAGCGTCTGGAAGGTCAGGAGATTGTTTCCGATGAGAACCTCCGCGAGGCCATGTACAATAAATTTGCCAATTTGCGCCAGAGTGCCAAGGAAGGACTCGTCTATTTTAATCTGATTTTTGTACCAGTGATATTATGGAGAGACTGGTCCAATCAAACCATCACTCTGTTCGGTACCATCGTAATGACTGTCTATTGGGTGGCTTCGCTGCTGTTCAGGATGTTTATCCTGAGAAAGTCGAAGAAAGAGGATTATGGCACTTACGACCTCAAGACACTTACCGAGAAGGAAGCCCGATACCAAAAGTATCTCAAGTGGGGCAATATCGTGTTTGTCCTGTTCTGGGCAGCGTATTTCGGGCAGATGCTTTTGGTAAAGGGAACGACAGCGTTCTTCGTATTCCTGGTCTTGTTCCTTACCCTTCTGATGCCAGTCCTTATACGCTATCTGATTATCAAGTACAAATACAATGGTGAGGCCATCGACCCCGCAACAGGTCAGCCTCGTAAGCTCACGTCAACATATTTTCAGGTGCTCGGTCTGGTCTTTTTGGGTATCATCTCTTGTGCCATCCTGACAATGTTTGTTTTGGGCCTTATTTATGCCGAGGGCTTGTATGATGTGCTCAACGTGATGAACGTATTTCCAATGTTCGTCGCTTCAGTCGCATTTTTACTTTCTGTACTCCATGTGAAGAAAAAGATCACGGTTTCCAGCAAAGTGATTATTACTCTTATCGCCATCGCCATCGTCATGTCATTGGCCATCATCGGCATAGGTTATTTCATGAACATTGGCATCAGGACCGGTACGAACTTCCTGTTTTCGGTCGCCTGCTTCTCCATCATGGCACATTATTTATATAAAGCGAGGAAATAAGCGACTGCGAACTATTGCGAACAGCTTGCAAACAATTGAGAATAGAAAAGTTTGGAGGCTTGGGAAAAAAGCCTTAACTTTGCAACCGAAATTAAAATTTATCACAGATATGAAAAAGAATTTGATTATTGCAGCCCTGATGCTGGCTGCGCTGCCCACAGAGGCACAACAGGTAAAGTATACCATCAACGGTATCAGTAAGGACAACGGAAAGACGGTCAGTCTGATAGACCGTCGCACCAATCAGCCCGTCAACACCGCAACGGTGGCCGATGGCAAGTTCTCGATGAGCGGCAATGCTGATAAGGATGCCCTCATGGCTATCGGAATCAGGGAGAACCCTTGGGCCACCATCTTCTTTAACGACGGTACGCCTATGACCATCAATCTGAACGACAGCACGTTGAAAGGCTCTCCCCTGAACGAGCGCCTCACACGCTACGACGTAGAGATCAATGCACCCTACGGCAATTATATGCTGAAAGTACAGAGCATGTCGGAAGAGGAGCGCGAGAAAAAGAAAGTGGAACTGGCAGGTGGACTGATGATCGCTGTGATGAAGATGATGACAGGTGTGGAGAAGGTCTTCAAGGAGGAGCGTGAGACGCTGATTCCCGTAGCCTTTATCGACGAGTACCAGCAGGTGCTCGGTCAGGAGAAGTTTGACAGCGTCATCGCCACCAAGCCCGCTTGGATCAATCATCCCATCGCGAAGAGTCAGGTGGAATTTTTCGCCCAGCAGAAAGCCGTGGAGGCAAAGAAGAATGCCTACGTCGGAAAGCAGTTCACCGATTTGGAGGAGGCTGATGCCGATGGTAAGATGCACAAGCTGAGCGAATATGTGGGCAAAGGCAAATGGGTGCTCGTGGATTTCTGGGCTTCCTGGTGCGGCCCCTGTATGCAGGAGATGCCGAACGTGGTGGCTGCCTATGAGAAATATCATGCTAAAGGCTTCGATGTGGTCGGTCTGTCGTTCGACAACAAGAAAGAGCCTTGGTTGAAGGCCATCGCCGATAAGAATCTGTCTTGGATTCACCTCTCCGACTTGAAGGGTTGGAAGACAGTCGCCTCAGAGGTCTATGGCGTGAACAGCATTCCCGACAACCTGCTCGTCGATCCTCAAGGCAAGATCGTGGCCCGCGGCCTCCGTGCACAGGGACTACAGAACAAACTGAAGGAGATATTTGGCGAATAAGTCAGCGAGGCTTTTGCATATTGATGTAAGGCACGCATCGACGGATGTCTACAGGGATGGTTTCCACTTGGAGACCATCCTTTTCTTTGGTGACGGTGAGGCGCACGATGCAGGCCTTGCTGTTGAGGGGCTTCGTGGGGTCGAAGATGAAGTTGCCGATGCTGTAGTAGATCTTGTGACCGTGATAGTCCTCGATGGTCTGGAGGGTGTGGGTGTGATGGCAGATGAGCACATCGGCTCCAGCATGTACCAGCATGTGGGCATCGTGACGCTGTCGAGGCACAGGCTCCAGCGTATGTTCGCCTCCCCAATGAAGCGAGACGATGATGACCGCTGTGGAGTCCGCCCGCCTGAGGCGCAAGACGCGCGATAGCAGCGAGTCCATCGGTTCCTGGCTCACGCAGGGTTTATCGGGCAGATAGGCATAATTCTCGAGGGCGAGGCGCAACGAGGGCACGAGCCACACCTTGCGAGGCTCAGAGGCTAAGAGCACAGGTTCGGAAGCCTGTTGCATGTTCTCGCCAGCACCCAAGGGCACCATACCCGCTGCGACGATATTCCGATAGGTATCCATAAGTCCCTCGCGCCCCTGGTCTATCGCGTGGTTGTTGGCGAGATTCAGGTGGGTGATGCCATGCTGTTTCAGCGTATCGAGCCATTCGGGCTCTGCGCGGAAGATGAACTGTTTGAAGACGGGTGCCTTGATCTTCGTAGCCGGGCATTCGAGATTACCCACGACGACCTGGGCAGAACGAAAGACGGAGTCGATGCCATCCGAGAACAGATGGTCGACTCCGTGATGATTGATGACTCGGCGCACCCCGCGATCGAGCAGGATGTCGCCTGTGAAGACGATGCTTAATGTATCAGCACATCGCGCAGATACATGAAACAACAGGCTAACAGCCAGAGCTATAGTGATATTCCTCATTATCCTCGGGCTCCGACTCCAGTGGTACGGTGATGCGCTTCATCCACTCAGGCACGCCCTTGCGGGGATTCTTCTCCAGCTGCTTCTGCCATTCCTCATCCGTCAGACGGGGCATATCGAGAGGCTGGATGAACTCACGATAGCTCAGCACAGCACCACGCGTGAGGTACAGATAACCGTCGATTTCGACTACCACGTAGATCTCGTCAGCATCGCCCACAGCCTCGAAAAGGATCGACTTCTCAGGGTTGTTGTTCGCATTGGCGGTGTAGACATCAGCCACGAGGGCCACTTTCTTATCGGCACCCTGCACATCGTCCCAGCCCGTCAGCTCCTGGTCTTTCTGGCGCACCAGATCGAGACTGATGTTCTCGAAGGTGGATCCGATGCACTCTATCTGTCCGTACTCCTCATCGGTGAGGGGCTTGCCAGCCAGTTCCTTCTCACTGATGGCCAGCAGGAACTCAGCCTCCTCCTTCAGTCGGTCTGTGGCACCGCTGATCTTATCGGTCATCATATTCTGCTCCTTCAGCAGACGGGCGGTGTTGTCGAGCAGGACAATGGCTTTCCGCCAGAAACCGACATTCGGCTCCACGTAGCCCTTCACGATAGGCTCTGGGGGACCACCGCCTCCGCACTCGGCTCCGAAGGGCTGCTTGGCGTAGAGGATGGCGTCGTGCTTCAGCTCTGCCCATGAGGCCAGCATCGCGTTGAGGTCTTTATACTCCCACTCTGGGGAAACCATGAAGTAAGGATAGTTCAATTGTGGGTCGCGGTCGCACATGGCCCTGAGGGTGCTCATCCACTGGGTAGCCGTCGTCTGGTTCCAATTGATGCCCTGCATGCGCATCTTCATTTTCTCAAGCATTTTGCCATAGTCTTTCCACTCGGTCTTCTCCTCCATGAGGATGCGCTCAGCAGCGGGCACGAGCATCGCTGCGAAGAAATCGAGGCCCTTTGGTGTGGCGCGCTTCGTGGGTTTGCTGTCGTAGTCGACCATATTCAGCAGCACCTCCGCATCGGGCTGATAGCGCTGGGGCATTACTTGGATCTTGTTGTGGCTCGTATTCTCATACTTCGGACGGATTCGCGTCTGCGTGTTGCCGATCTCGTTGAGGGTAGCGGTAATCTTGGCGATGGCATCGTCGTTGTGTATGAGGTCTTCCATCTGCAAGCCGGTCTTCTCCACCTCGGCCATCACCTGAGGCAGACTGAGGTCGTCAGACTCGCCCATGAGGTAGGTGATGAGTTCGTCGAGCGTGCGGTAGTTCTCCTGTGATTTCTTGTCGAGTTTCAGCGCACAGGCCTGCATCACAGCAGCCAGCACATCGTCTTTGTGGTCCAGTCCGAAGCTGGCGGTCTGCAGCCACATCATTCCCCTGAAGTAGCGCTGCAGCTTCTCTGTGCGGGAGTAGTGGCCTCGCGGACGGTAGAGGCTGTAGGCGAACGTTACCCCCTTGAAGTCGGTCATAAAGGCGCTAAAGTCGTCTTTGGCTTCCATGATCTTCCCGACTTCCTGTGCCTCGACATCGTCTTTGCCTGGCTCGGAGATATACTTGCCAGTGA
>JAEEGG010002248.1_pt1 | contig 50321 bp, 49 predicted proteins | sample 9134161 | NCBI WGS metagenome assembly JAEEGG01 (sample SAMN16246543, study PRJNA631951) | gut metagenome | biome: gut microbiome; feature: rumen; material: CR-attached | host: Bos | place: Iran: Karaj | collected 2018-10
CCTTCATGTGGTTTCTGCTCGGTATGGTGGTGGTGTTGCTGGCTGTCATCATTACCGCTATAGTAATTGTGATCAAAATTGTGAAGACTTCCTGAATGAATCGGGGAGTCTTCTCCTTTTTTATGTCACTTCGTCCGGCTTGGTAGATGGTTTTAATTAATCCTCAGTCGGCCAAAGGTTGCGGGGTAGGGCTTCACATCTTTTAGGAAGCTTATTGGCCGCAACCTTTGTCCGCCTTCGGCTAATTGTGGGTTTGCGTTTTCCCGCTCTCGTTTCTCTCCATCGGTCTAAATCCGCAATCCCTCTCCAGCAGTTTAATCGATTCGGAGGGCTGCCTGGCTGTCAAAGGCTGCGGGGTCGGCTTTCTCCCTTTTGGGGCAGCTTTTTGGCCGCAGCCTTTGCCATCCAGTCAGGCTCCAGCTGGGAACACCTTTTAGGGCTTGTGGCGCGATTTTCGGCACCAGGCGTGTCTTCGCCTTGCCCTTGCCTCAAAAAATCTATACTGCCCGCCTGTGGTGTTCTAGAAAATCCCTATCTTTGCGCCCGACTCCGTAGCCATAAAATGGAGTTAAATGTTGCCTGGAAGCCGGAAGCTATTTCGGCTTCCTTTTTTGTGAAATGAAAAACGGGTCGATTGCCCTGGCAACCGCCCCGTTTCGTTCTTAAAGAGACTTGATCATCTTCTTCTTGGTCTCATCGCTCACCTTGCGGTATCGCGATATGGCCTTGCTGCCTTCTGCGTGTCCGCTCATCGAAGCGATATCCGAATCTCGGAAACCTGCCTCATACAGGTTGCCGCAGAAGTTCCGGCGCCCCATGTGGCTGCTGGCCACCTCCGAAAGCTTCACCTGCTTCTCCAGCCTGGTCACGGGGTCCAGTATGGTAACGACGCGGTCTAACTTCGGCAACAACTTGAAAATCTCCTTGATGGCATCGTTATATTTCTGGTCTGAAATGAAGGGCAGGATTCTATCATCATCGCGGTCCTCATATCGTTTCAAGATTTCAATGGCGGTAGGGTGGAGGGGAACCGTGACGATTTTCCCGCTCTTGTTCTTTGTCTTGCCTGCTACATACTGCAGCATTTCTCCATCCACGATATTTGAACGCTTCAACCTCTTCAGGTCACCGACACGGCATCCCACGAGCGACTGAAACACGAAGATGTCCCTTTGCACGGCAAGTTCTGGTCGCTTGCTCAAATCTGCCTTATACAGCTTCTCCCTGTCCTTGTTGGTGAAGAAATAAGGAGTGCCATAAACGGACTGGTCAAGATTGAAGTTCTGGAAGATGTCCTCAAGGTTTAGCTTCTTGACGTTCAGAAGCCAATGCCAAAAGGCAATCAAGTACTTGATTTCGACTACTACATAATTCAAGCTCCGCTTGTTCACTCCGCGCTTCTTTACGTACTCGTAGCCATCATAAAGAAAGTCGTACTTCTTTTTCGGCAGATACTGAAGCTTCATTTCTCCATTCGCGTCAGGTTCAAGCCTGTTCTCCCACAAATCACACTCGTTGAGGATGAAATGCCTGTAATCGTAAATCAAGGAAGTCGTGACCTCATTCAGCTTGTAACGCTTGCATTGGTACCGCTCCATCCTTTCCCAAAGTCCATGAGCAGTGTAATATGATCTGTGACGGCAGTCGCCTATCACGCCAATCTTATACTGCTCTTCAATGTAGTAGCTGAAGACATCGAGGAAGTAGCGATTTTCCAACTTGGTGCGCTCGTTCTTGTGAATGGCCTTCACTTCGCTCAGGCGCTTCTTGCTGTCAATCGTCCATCGTGTGGCTTTGATTTCTTGCCCGTTCACGTAGATGGGTTCTGATGTGCTGCCCCATTCGATGTCGTTCATCCATTGGGTCAAGGTGTCCGGCTTTAATTCGCTTTCCTTCGTCTCGTCCCAGCAGCGCAGTAGGAAAGAGGTCAGCAGAATCAGCCGGTCCCTGATTTCCTCCAATTTGTCGCCGTACTTGTTGTTTTTCTTGCTCTTGGGCATTCCTTTTTCAGCGTCCCAGTTACCAGCGTAGAGGTGGATTCCTGTGGCCGCTCTTTTCACGAAATTCCGGTTGCCGCTGAAGCGCAGCTGGATTTCGCTCCATTCATCGTCATTCTTGACGTACCTCGAAAGGTAATACTTGACTGTAGCCATACAATAAATGTTTAAGTAATACGTTAATTAAATGTTGCCTGCCTTTAGAAAGGGGTCAACGTTACCCCTCGAAAAAAGGCAATGCAAAGATACAAAATCCGTGTCAACCACGTGTCAACCGACCCCCAAAAAATTGCACACTCATAGAAATTTGTTATCAGTCTAAATAACGCACTAAACACATAAATAGCAGAAAATCAACAAACTATAAAAACAAAAAAACGATGAAACTTTCCAACGAAAATCAAATGACGTTAAATATAGTACCCCTGTTCGGGGCACCCTAAAGACAAAAACCTAATTGATTATCAGTCAGTTAGGTTTTTTTTCTTCTTTTGGGTAAAACTTCCCTCTTTTTTCCCTCTATTTACGATTGCAGTCGAAAAAAGCGCCCTGCATGGCGGTATTACCGCCCTGTTTGGTTAAAATCTCCCGATTGATGATACACGGATTTTGCTATTTCAAATAATGGCTCTGCAATACGTTGAAGACGTATCTCTGGCCATACTATCTTTTCTGCTTTAGCAGCAGTCTCAATAATTAAAGGATCCTCTATTATTTTGTGGAAGCTAAATACGACACCATACACTTCAATGTAGATACATTTTTCATCCATGTCATAATAACACCTAATATTGTCATATCGATATTTGGAGATAATAATCTTAGCAATCAATAAAGCCTTCCTTTTAATGAATCCATATTTCAGTTCGTTTTTGTATTCTTTTTGTTTGATTGCTGCATTCAACAAGTTAATTGCTGACACTAGTGTCCACTAAAAATTTGGACGATTAAAAATTGAATGTTTAACTTTAAAATAATAACAGTTCACTATTATCGATTTGTTCTTTGACATCGTGGTAATCAGTTTTATCGAAGAGATCCCTAAGCGGAGTCTTGTCGGTTAGCGAGATGCTCAGTATCTGAAGGACCTCGTAGGTCGAGCGTTCGAGTCGCATGTCGTGTTGGACCACGGCCACAAGGCAGAAAGTGATGATGGCGACATATATCTGCGTCTTCACGGCGTTCTCCGAAGTACCCCAGAACTTCTTGATTTTGAGGTGCTGTTTCAACCACTTGAAGAACAGCTCTATCTGCCAGCGGTTCTTGTAGAGTTCCGCAACCAGCAAGGCTTTAAGGCCTATGGCGTTGGTCAGGAACATGAACTCACGTCCCTGCTCCTCGTCCCAGTACCTGATGAGCCTCATCCGTTCCGGATAGTTTTTCGACGGGTAGTACCCCGTCAGCTCTATCTCGGCATCCGAGAGGACGTTCTTCGGAAGTCGCCGTTTCCACTTGACAATCTTGTACTTGAGGTTGCCCTTGGAGCGGATGACGAAGAACGACTTGAGCACATTGATGCGGTACAGTCGCTTGAAGTCGTTGTAGCCTCGGTCGAAAATGTAGAACGAGCCCGGCTCGTAGGGTATCACGTCCATCGCCTTCACGTCATGAACCGCCGCCGGTGTGATGTGGACGAAGGTCGGAACTTGGGTCTCGACATCGTACATCGTGTGAACTTTGACACCGCCTTTCGTGGTCCGGAACTTCGCCCATTCGAACACGCTCAGGCACAGGTCGATGGTGGTCGAGTCGAACGCATAGACGCTGCCCTCAAGCTTGAAGATGTCCGTACACCTCTTTTTTCTTGCTTCGTCTATCATGTGGTAGGCGAAGTCCTCGAAGATGCGGCAGTCCCTATTCTCGTTGGCCTTGGCCAGGTTGCTCCTCGTGATATGTTTCCCCATTCCAAGGAAGTAGCACTTGCCCCGATGGGCTTCCAGCGCGACTATCAAGTCCCGTAGACTTTCACGGTTGGACAACTGACCAAACATCAAGACAAGAAGTTGGTTCCAGCATGTGAAGTGTTTGACGTACTTGTCGCCATGATACTTGCGAACGTAGTCGTTGAACAGACTTCTGTCAAGGAGCGAGGTGAGTTGGGAGAAAACGTACTTGTCTTTGTTCATCTGCCGAAGGTTTTCGGCAAAGATAAATTCAAATCCGTTTCACTTCAAAATCTCTGGGATTAACTGATTTTACTACTATTTCAAAGAACTATATCGATTTTTTAGTGGACAGCAATGAATTGCTGATAGATATAAAAAGGCCTCACGTGCGCGATAGATTTTCAATGTGCGCAGTATTGTAATCGCTTCTTCAACAGAATCTCTATTGATGTGCGCTATTGGAGCTTCTGTATCAATCTTTTGGTATTCCTCAATAACCTTATCCAAAACAAATCCCATACAGTCTTTTGATTTTTCTTTTATCTTTATTATACAATGCAAAAAGTAGTGTTATTAAGTGTATTGTGGACAGGTCGTATGGTGAACGATTATGCCCAGCGCGCTCGCAACCCTCTTCGTAGAGCGGAGTCCAGTCGCGCTCACTGATGAGGTTGATGATGTTGGTCAGTTCTTCTTTTTTCATTTGATGGTATTATTATTGGCAATAGTACTAACTAAGTGTTATTTCGAAAGAACGTTCTTCTCTACACAGATGGAATCTTCTATCTTTCTTTCAATCATCCCCGGGAAGGGTCGGGCAAACACCTTCGGGAACGGCGTCTCAAACTCCATGTCTTTTTTCTTGTAGGGATGATGGAAGCAGAGTTTGTAAGCGTGCAGGCACAAACGACCCAATGAGTTGTCATAATTCCCTGACTCTGAAACGCCGTATTTCGGGTCGCCCACCACGGGGTGCCCGATGTCGGCCATGTGGACGCGGATTTGGTTCTTGCGACCCGTCTCCAATTGCAATTCAACCAAGGAGTACTTTGGGTTGGAATACAAGGTCTCGTAATAGGTCTCGGCATATTTGCCTCCGTTGTCGGTGGGGCTGGAGTAGGTGATGAAGGCTTTGTTGTCCTTCAGCCACGATGAAACCATGCCTTCTTTTTTCTCCATGCAGCCGCATACCACAGCCACATAACGGCGGTCGTAGACGGTGTTTTTCCAGTCTTCCTCAAATGCCAAAGCTACTTCCTTGCTTTTGGCGAAGAGCATCAATCCGCTGGTGTCACGGTCGAGGCGATGGATGGTGTGGGCGCGACAGCGTTGCTGTGTATAGATGAAATAGTCGTTCAGAATGCTTTGCGCTGTGTCTTTCTCTTTGGTGGGGCTATTGGTGAGCAGTCCTTCCTTCTTGTCAATGACGAGCAGGTATTTGTCCTCGTAGACGATGCTCAACCAAGGGCTGTGGAAACGCTCCTTTGCAGTAGGCTTGCCGATTTCGACGGCCATGCCAGGCTCAAGGGCGAAGTCAAACTGGGTGGTGCGCTTTCCATCGACCGAAACGACTTTGTTGGCCAGCATACGTTTGACTTTGTTGCGGCTGATGCCGTCCATCTTCCGCATCAGGAAATCCATCAACTGGGTGGGCTCTGTGACGTTGAATTTCAGCGGATTGCTTTTGGAATGGGGAACTTTATTGTTTTTCATTTAAAGATTTAAAAATTTAAAATTTAAAGATTGGGTTTGAACTTTGATCCTTTGATATCCGAGGTCTGGAGATAATCGATGAAGTTGCTTATTGATTTGGAAATTTCTTCAGATTGAAGTTTTAAGACTTCGAATTGTTCTTCTGACAAAAAACCATAGTCAAAAGCACGATAGAGTTGACTCCTTGATTCACCGCATGATCCTTTTGCGACATATAAAAACTGCTTAAATTCTCCATTCCCGTTTCTCTCAAAACCTTCTGCAATGTTATCCATTATAGAGCCAGATGAAGCTCTGATTTGAGAACATAGGCGAAACTCTTTTGAAAATTCGCCTTCTTTTGAAGCCCAAAACACCTTTTTGGAGAAATCACGAGCTTCTTGCCAAATGGGTAAATCTTCAAATCTCTTATAACTTGCCATAATTTTTTAAATCTTTGAATTATTAAATTTTGAAATTAGAAGGGGTTGGGTTCGTCGGAGGTGATGGAAGGATTATAGGACTCCATGCTGTCGTCGTCGTTCATCTTGGAACTGAACACTTGAGGCTGGTAGTTAAACTGGCTGTTGGGGCCGATGGAGGTGAAGCCGCTATTGTCGAAGCCTCGCTCAAGTTCTTCGAAACGGGCATATTGGCCGACAAATCTGAGTTCCACTTCACCCAATTTACCGTTACGGTGCTTGGCGATGTCGATGATGGTGTAGCCTTTGGGTTTGTTCTCGTCATCCATGCCTTCTTTGTAATATTCGGGACGATAGATGAACATCACCATGTCGGCATCTTGCTCGATGGCGCCCGACTCACGTAAGTCGGAGAGGATGGGCTTCTTGGAACCGGGACGTTGCTCCACGCTACGGCTCAACTGGGACAGTGCCAACACGGGGATTTCTAATTCCTTTGCTAAGCTCTTCAGCGAACGTGAGATAGTGCTGATTTCCTGCTCACGGTTGAGACCACGGTCGCCTTTGGCGGTCATGAGCTGCAGGTAGTCGACGAAAACCATCTGGATGTCATGCTGTTGCTTCAGTCGGCGGCACTTGGCGCGCAGTTCGAAGACGGAGAGCTGTGGCGTGTCGTCGATGAAGATAGGGGCATCGGTCAATGGGGTGACTTTGGTGTTCAATTGTTGCCATTCATATTCGGCCAAGTCGCCGCTACGCAACTTGTCGGCGGTGAGTGAGGTCTCGGTCGAAATCAGACGCGTAACCAACTGAACGGATGACATTTCCAATGAGAAGAAGGCCACTGGCCTGTTGAAGTTGACAGCAGCGTTTCGGGCCAGATTCAATGCGAAAGCGGTCTTACCCATACTGGGGCGGGCGGCCAAGATGATGAGGTCGGACTTCTGCCAGCCTTGCGTGATACGGTCGAGTTCGGTGTAGCCCGAAGGCACGCCGCGCAGTTTGTCGTCAGCATTCTTGGCATTCTGGATTTCCTTGATGGCTTTGCTAACCAAGTCCTGCATCGAGTCGTAGCTGCGGCGCAAGTTGTTCTCGCTGATTTGGAAGAGGTTGTTCTCGGCCTTGTCCAACAGGTCGAACACATCGGTGGTGTCCTCAAAAGCCTCGTGAATCATATCGGACGAAAGCAGAATCAGCTGACGCTGAATGTGTTTCTGCATGATGATGCGGGCGTGATATTCGATGTTGGCCGCAGAAACGACGCGGTTGGTGAGTTTTGCGATATAATAGGCCCCACCGACCATTTCCAATTCGCCTCTTTGTTTCAGCTCGTTAGTAACGGTCAGGATATCAATGGGTTCTGACTTCCCAAAGAGAGCTTTGATGGCGGCAAAAATCTTCTGGTGCTTGTCCAAATAGAAGGCTTCGGGTGACAAGATGTCGATGACTTCGTTGACGGCTTCCTTTTCCAGCATGAGGGCACCGAGCACGACTTCTTCGAGGTCGGTGGCTTGGGGAGGAATGCGTCCTTGGTTGGCGAAGACTTGTTCGGGGGTCATCAGATTGCGTTTCGCAGTGTCGCCGAAAGGTCGGCGGGTAGTGGTAATGGTATCGTTTGGCATATAAAAGGATTTCTTTGTTCGTTTTAACTTCGTTGAAATGCCCCGCATTAACTTCGTTGAATCTACGATTTCGGCGGAGCCAATCTGCGATTTCGAAGGGCAAAATTACAGATAATTTTGTGACCCCATTGGAAGCAGACAAGGAAGTTATCAACTACTTGAAAAGGAGTTGATAAGTTTTTGCAACTATTTCATTTTCAGATATTAAGTCTTCTCGTGCCTGTTGATAACCTATGAGGTCGTTGCTAGTGGCTTCGAGCAGAATTCGGCTGTGTTCGAACAGTTTAGCCTCGGGAAAAAGTGCCGTTTCAAGGCGTTGCAGGGTGAGTCCCCGCTTGATGGCTGGATGGTAAAAATGGGCCTCTTGGAGTACCTCGAATAGGTTGATGACCTTGTAGCCGATGGTTTGGTTTTGGATAATCTCGTGGCGGAGCAAGGTGGTGCTGAGGTTTTGTGGCGTGAAGCATACAATCTGCTCATAATGAGAGAGTTTCTCAATGAGTAGGGGAATGGACTCTTTCCAACGGCTGTGGTCGTCGAAACAATCCCAAACGAAACAGCCTTCAGCAGCCATGTCATCCCAGCGTTGGCTTGTGTGGAGGTTGGGATCTATGGCTGATGAAGACTCGTGCTCACCTTGCAATGCGAAAGCCAGAATCATCTCCTCGTAAGGCTTCGTACCATCGAGTTCTGGCACTGCGGGACGGTGGAGCAAAAGGTTCAAGTAGGCTATGGATTTGGGCTTGGGCTGTGGAGCTAGCGAATAAAGTATCTTGTAATCAATATAATATGAGTTAGTCTCCAAAGCCTCAATCTGATGGGCTTCCTCTGAATCGGGCTCGATTTGTTGGAGCATCTTGGTGTTGGTATTCACCCCGTTGAAATAGTTTTGGAACAAGGCTTCATCGTCCATCGCGGTGGTGAATAGGAAGCTGTTTTTAGGAATGAGTTTCCAGCAGTGACCTTGAAAATCACAAGGGTAGGGATTGTGGCATTGCGTCCCAATGTTGACAACCGGGGAATGCGGCAAGGCGACCACGGCTTTCAGCCTTTCCACATTCTTGGCGACAAAAGCTTCTCTTTCAACGACATAATCCATCACCGACTCCATCTGAAACAGCTGTGTCACATCCATAGGACCGTCTTTCACGTAGTCGCCGTTGAGGTACATGAGGCGGAAATCGCTGAGCGGGACTCCGCACCCGTGTAGCACATAGTATTGCAGGGCGGCATCATTATAATAGGTGTCGCTGAGTCGCATTGAGCTTTTTACCTCCACGGCCAACCATTTGTCGCCGTCGCGGACAAGCATATCCAGCATAATGAGCGTATCATTGTGTTGAAAAACAGCTTCATACATCACCTTAACATCGGGATTGCTAAGGTTGTCCCATGTCTCCGCAACCTTCTTTGGAAACTGAGAAGGTGAGTTGGGCGACATGTCGATGCCGCCAGGGAAGACCTTGTGGGCGAGCATGCCCACATCGGTGCCGCGCTGGAACTTGGCCCTTTGCTCGATGCTGAGTTTGTCGCGCAGATAAGGGTGCTTCTTCTGCATATACAATGCTTTCTCGCATTGCAACCCCTTGATATAGGTGGATTTGGAAAGAATGTGCATGTTCAGTTGGTGTAGTCCACGCAGTCGTCGGGGATGAGCGGCAGGTAGTGGTAGCGGTGCATGAGCTGGGCGATGGCAAGCACGTCTTTCTGGCAATAGGTCTTGATACGTTCAAGGTCGTTTTCTTGCCAGTATACGCGGCCCACTTCGCTGCCGTTGATGTCGTCCTTTGGGGTGGGGATGTCCAAGATGGCGCAGAGCAAGTCCAAGGAAGTGTAGCTCTTGTAGTCTCCGAATTTCCAGAACTCCATCGTGTCGAGGAAGTTGGTCTCCCAAGGCTTCTTGCCTGCAACTTGCAGTATCTTGGGAATTTGAATGCCGTTGATGAGCATCCTTCGGGCGATGTATGGGAAATCGAATTCCTTACCGTTGTGGGCGCAGAGCTGGGCATAGGGGGAGTCGTAATGTCTGTTCAGCATGTCGGCAAAGTCGGTAAGCAGGGCTTTCTCGTCATGTCCATAGAACGACTTCAAGCGGAAACGGTTGCCGTTGAAGAAACCCACTGAGATGCAGATGATTTTGCCGAATTCCGCATAGATGCCGGCACGGTCGTATATGTCGGCAGGCGTGAGGTCGGGGTTGTCGCGATTCAGTTGTTCGGCCTTGTGCGACCAGAGTTTCTGCATGCGCTCGGAGAGTTGGTCAAAGGTCTTCTCTTGCGAGACGGTCTCGATGTCGAGGAAGAGGATTTTTGAGAAGTCTATCATAGTGTTTAGTTGTTTAGTTGTTCAGTTGTTCAGTTACTATGGCTTATGGCCTATAGCCTATGGCTCGCTTTACTCAAGTTGTCGAATTTTGAGCATATTGTTGAAGCGGGCCATTAGCCATTGGCCATCAGCCATAATTTGAATGGTTTGAGTTTTGTCATCGTATCTCTTGAAAATCACTATATTTACCCGTTGGTGAGGCAGCCTCAATCTTCATGTTGGTAATAAATGAATAAGGTGTGCCTTCGCCGCAGAGCAGGGTGAAACGGACGAGGTCGGCTTCCTCGCCTTCAGCTTCGATGTGGACGCTACCGTCGGCACGATCGTTTTCCACATAGCCGACCACATTGCATTGCAGTCCGTAGCGGTGTACGTAACGCCGAAATCCGACATTGAACACCCGACCGTAAATCCTTATGGAATAGGCTTTTGTCATATGGCGAATTTTAATCCAGGGATGGTTCTGAGCAAGGCATAGGTGCGTTCAAGATGCTCCTTGCTCTCGATGTCGATGTTGTAGCAATAGCTAAGGTAATTGCCTTTGCCACTGCTTCTTACGTTGACGAAGCTGTGCACTGTCTGGCTCTCACTGAGGGCTTGGCTGATGTTTCGTTTGGCTTCTTCCATCGCAATCTCAGCCGCAATGATCAGCTTGATGTCAAAGTTTTGTGGGTATATTACCTTTTTGTCACTCATGGGGGATCAATTGATTTGCAAAGATAGCAATCTTATGCTGAAAATGGCATATTTTTTCTTTTTTGGCATGAAAAAACCACTAGGAATAATATTTGTTGTATTTTTGTAGCTTCGATAAAAACATCGCGGAATGTTTGCTATTTGGGATTCGATAAAAACCTTTGTGAAAGGCATGATTATGGGCGCTGCCAATGTCTTTCCTATCTCCAGTGGTACAGTTTCGTTGGTGTTGGGAGTGTTTGAACGCTTTATCAATGCAATCAATTCGCTCAGAATCAAGAATTTCAAATTGCTTTTCAAAGGCGAGTTCACCCAATTTGGCAAACGCACCGATTTCAGGTTCTTGATTACCATCGTGCTGGGTCTTCTTGCCGGTATGGTGCTGACATCCATCTTCCTGAAGCAGACACTCAACTCGTATAAGGTCTATACTTGGTCGTTTTTCATTGGCCTCATCATTGCCTCGGTGGTTTATGTGATGAAAAGCATCGATAAGGTCAACGTTAAGAACATATTGTTTGTTGTTGCGGGTATGGTGATCTCATTCTTCCTTTCCATCAAATCGAATCCCTATCCCAACGATAACTTCTTCTACCTCTTTTTATGTGGCATTATTGGTGCCACGGGTATGGTGGTGCCTGGCGTGTCGGGCTCGCATCTCATGCTGCTTATGGGCAATTATGAGTTGATTGTTACCAAAGGCATTCCTGAGATGACTAAAGCCTCGACCTTCGTCGATGGCGCCAGTATTCTCCTTCCATTCGTGCTGGGTGCTTTGGTCAGTATCGTGATGTTCTCTCATTTGCTCGCATGGCTGATGCGCGAGTACCGCGACTCGACGCTCTCGGTGTTGGCAGGTTTCATGCTGGGCAGTCTTCCCGTGGTATATCCTTGGAAGGTACCGGGCGAGTCGACTTACCTCTTTTCGCTGCCAAGTTGGAACAATGAGCTGTTCTTGTCCATCGTTATGGCGGGTTTGGGCTTCGCCACCGTATTCATCCTTGAGCTTTTGGCAAGGCACAGCAAAAAGAAGCAGCAGCAACGTTTGGAAAACCCAAAGCCCAAGAGACAGAGGAAACATAAGAGACAAAAGAAACAAAAGAGACATGGCAGGAAAACTAAGAAGAATTGATTTTGCCCTTCGTGAGGATGAAACCTTTATTCCCCTCATTAGCTTGTTGAAGGCCACCGGTGTGGTGGAGTCGGGGAGCGAAGCCCAGGAAGTGGTCGCGGCGGGCATGGTACTCCGCAATGGCGAGGTGGAAACCCGCAAACGCGCCAAGATCACTGCTGGCGAAGTGATTGTCTTTGAGGGCTTTGAAATTTTTGTTGAAGGGTGCGACTGAAGAAATACTGAGTATCATGGATAAACTGGAACAATTCATAGCGTCCATACTGGAGACGCGCAAGGTGTGGCTACTTGAGGCCAAGGAAGGCTTCTTTGCCATGCTGGAAGACAATGATGGTGAACCTTACATACCGCTTTGGGAGTCAGAGGCCTTGGCTGCAAATGCCGCACAGGGCGACTGGGAAGGCTACACGGTGACCGATATGGGTTTCTCCGAGCTAGGACATTGGCTCAAGGAACTGGCTGCCGATGACATCGATATTGCTGTGTCGCCCGAAGCTGATGGAGAGATTACGGCCATACCTTCCCAAAAGTTCAGAAACTGGCTGAAGCCTTACGACGACCATTCCTACAAGGATCAGGATGATGAAGAAGACGATTTTGACTATGGCGAAGGCTGGGCGCAACCGTGGAGTTAGTTGTTAGTTAACAGTTAATAGTTAGGAGTTGAGACGCTTCGCGTCATTGCGAGGAACGAAGCAATCCAGATAGATAGTTGTTAGTTAGGAGTTGTCTTGCGTCTCGCGGTCTCGCAGTCCCGTAGTCCCGAAGTCAAAAACCGAATAACCAATGAGAAGCAAGCTGTTTGGTGTATTGTTGTTGATTGAGGCCGCAGCCCTGTTGCTGACGGCAGCAGTGGCCTTTCACTATCAGCGTGTGGCGGGCGAAACCGATGTCCGTTGCTTCCTGCTCACCGCCGGCTTGACGGGTGCTATAGGCATGTTGCTCTATAACATTGGCAACTCGATGAAAAAGAGCAGCTTGAAAATCCGCGATTCTTTCATGGTAGTGGCCTTGTCTTGGGTGTTGTTCTCTTTGTTCGGCATGTTACCTTTCCTGATGTATGGCACCGTCGACAACGTGACGGATGCCTTCTTTGAGACCATGTCGGGTTTCTCGACCACAGGAGCCACCATTCTCAGTAATATCGACCAACAGCCGCATGGTATCCTGTTCTGGCGCAGCATCATGCAATGGATGGGAGGCTTGGGTGTTGTGGTGTTCACTTTGGCTTTTCTCCCGTCGGTGGCCAAAGGCTCGAAAAAGATCTCGCTCTTCGCAGCCGAAGCACCGGGTTTGAGTGTGGAGAAGCTCGCCCCGACTATGGGCGCCACTTCACGCCTGCTGTGGATTATCTACATTGTCTTGACGTTGTTGTGCGCTATCGCTTACCGTATTGGCCCGATGAATACCTTCGATGCGGTGTGTCATGCCATGGCGACCATTGCCACAGGCGGTTTCAGCACGCATCAGGCTAGTATCGGCTATTTCCAGTCCAACTATATCGAGTGCGTCTGCATCGTGTTCATGTTACTTTCAGGCATCAATTTCGCGATGTACCATTTCTTGTTCAGCCGCCGTTTCGATGTGATTCGCCGCAACGAGGAAATGCGTTGGTATTTGATGGCCATACTCATTTTCACCCTGCTGTTTGTGGGACGTTTTTATTTCGCGCCGCATTTCGACACGATTACAGAAGAGCAACTGGCTTCGCATCCGCAGTCGTGGTGGGAGCGTGTGCGCACTTCGATGTTCCATGTGGTGGCCTTGCTGTCGAACACAGGCTTCCAAGGCAGTAATTACGACTACGACCTTTGGGGACGGCTCTTCCTTATTCCGACAGTGTTGTTGATGGTTGTGGGAGGCTGTGCAGGCTCCACCAGCGGTGGCATCAAGATGGTGCGTGTCATCGTGTTGCTTAAGTATATCAAGAAGACTGTCAACGAGTTGATTCACTCGTCGAGCATGTATACCGTCAAGATTTCGGGGCAGATTGTGGAAGACCTTAGCTTGAAGCGTGTGCTGTCGTTCTTCTCGCTGTTCATCATCGTCTTCATGGTCAACATTGTGGTGCTTTCGGCAGTTGGTATGAGTTTCGAAGAGGGTGCCATTTCGTTCCTGACCTGTTTCAGCAACTACGGTCCAGGTTCGGGCATCACGGGGCCGAGCGGCAACTTCGATGCCATTCCCAATGCCGCCAAATGGCTTTTGTCCTTCGATATGCTGGTGGGTCGTTTGGAGATTTTCACTATCCTGTTGCTGTTTACACGGAGTTTCTGGCGGGCGAAATGAGAAAGAGTTTGATAAAAGACTAGTGCCTCCCGAAAGCACTTAGGTTGCTGATTGGCAACGCGGTATGTAACTTTCGGGAGGCGGATTTTCTTATGATGCACAATTCCTCAACAGATTGGTGGCATAGTCAATCACAATCAAATCGTCTACTCTCCCGAACCCTAAAATTCTGTTGTTGATGGCTTTCTCCTCGGCGAAGAAATAAGCCAATGCGTTTCGGGCAATTTGCCTCTTTGCTGCGTTTTCGCTTTTTTTCATCACCAGATAAAGGGTGCTTACATTTGATTTTAACGAAGGATAGTCGATTGGATTCGGCAGATCCATGCAAAAGTCTTGATAAGGATAGTCTAGATCCTTTGTCAGTACTTCATTCCCAATGATTTGTCCGACTACTTGATTGAAAGTTGTTGCAGATTGTGGCTGTTCCAAAAGAACCAATAAGGCCTCCATGTTATCCTCTTTGCCATTCTTCTGCAATAGGGTGCAATATTCCAATATTGTCCTGACGGGTACGTATTCCTCGCCCACAAGCAACAGTCCTTTTATGAAATCGGCGAAGCTGAGCGACAGCGCTGCACGGAGGAGGGCCATCGTGTTTTGTTTCTCCAGATAATGGCCTGTCTGGAACCCCTGAATGGCTTCTTGGATCAACTCGCTTTTGACCAGCCCCATCTTGTCCAATGACAAGAGAAGAATGCAAGGCCCTGCATAATCGGACAGATGGCGCGAATCGTCGATAGAAATTGTTTCATAGGGGAAATCTTTTGTTGGTGAAAGGCCGAGAATTGCTTTTGAAATGGCGATGTCGAAAGACTGGCGGAAGGACGCGAAAAGGTCATTGACGGGCACACCCATTTTCATTTGTGCCAGCAAAAACTTCCCAAGTTGTGCAATGCTATCCGCTCTGAGGCGTTTCAACATTTGCAACGTGTGAAGCAAGGAAAAACTGTAGGCATTGCTATCGTTGTTCAACTTGCTTTCAAATCGGTTCAATACCTCGTCGATTCGTTCCGTTGTGGTAAGGTCGGCGGCATGCATCATTTCATGGATCATTGTCGTCGCATACGTTCTGTCTGTCGGGTTGTCCAAAACTCGTTTGATGAACGGTTGGTGGATTTCAAATAGAAGATGGTCGTTGTTGCTTTTTTGGGAAAGAAAGGAGATGGTCATGAACTGGTTCTCATCGCTTTCCTTATTGACCAAATTCACAGTTATTAGTTGTGGAGGTGTTTTTCTGAGTATTTCTAAATACGCCAAGTTGGCGTAGGCCATAAACTCCAGTTTTATGGTCTTGATAAAGGAGTTTAACGTGGCTTCAGGGTAACCCTCTGCTTTGAGGGTGTCGACAACTTTTTGTTTGTCTCTAACATTGACTTTGATTTTCATAATTTGTTGTTTTTATAAATTACTACTAATATGCTGATTTAAAGCGTTTTTCTTTGTTAAATGAAAGTTTTTTTTAGATTACCTCAAGGAGGGGACACGATAAGACAGGGTATTGGCTCAAGTCAATTTTCAAGATGTCAAAGAACGCTTTTCACTGTAATAAGGGCACTATACACCCTCTGGTACATAGTTTTCACTAGTGCATTTTGTTAATAATCAATCTTTTGAATGATAATCAACTTAGCTAATGTTTAACCTTATTACTTCGCATATTGAGTAGTATTTGAAAAACAACAATTCGTGTGTTAATTGGATATAGTCAAATAACACGGCGTTTTCAACCCAACAGATGAATTTTTTTTGTTAGGTTTGTTTTTTGTCTTTTATCGCAAAAAGCAAAATTGAGGTTGAAGTGGCTCTATTTCAGATACTTGAAGAAAAGGAAAAATCCGATGGCCACTGCGCATATCGTGATTATTGTCCCGAGAAGGAGGTAATAAAGTACAACCGTTAGTGTGCTGCGCCAAGCCGTTTTAATAGTGCTGAATCCCATCATTTTTCTGAAACATACCGTCAAGGCTGTAATGATGGCAATAGGCTCAAAGTGAGCCATCCTTTCGTAAAAATGAGCCGAAAGGGGATAGATGAGGTTGATCAAGCAACGGTAAAGGACCAATATCACCATCGCGTAGACAATGGCGACGATATATTCGGCGCGGTTATAGCGTTTGCGGTTTTCCTTGCCGTAACATTTCCTTGCCGCAATGACGAACAAGGGCAAAGTGAGCATGTAGCACAGCGTGTAATGGTTGAGGTAGAATTTGTACCCGTCGGTAATGAGATGGGACACTTTCTGAAGTAGCTGTTTTTTTGCAGTGGAGTTGTTGTCGAGTTCCATGGTCTTGTCACCCATCTCTACGGTGAGTTCTGTATCCCACTCTTCTGGCAGAGTATTTAGTTCTATGTTTTTGGTGCCTGTGGCGGTGAAGATCAGGACATAAAGTGTCAGCGCCAGAAACAGCGTTGGGAAGGGGGAGACATATTTGCGGCGTTTTCCGTCGAGGATTTCGACAATCATTTTGCCGGGCCGTGAGAACAGATTTTTGATGGTGTATCCGATACCGCCGTCCCTGCCTAATACAGCCACAAGGAGGTTGCTCCAAATGAATCGTAAGGTAAACCGACTTGTTTTGGCATCTTGGCCGCATTCGGGGCAGAAATTCCCATGGAATTCGGTGCCGCAGTTAAGGCATTTAACTACGTTAATGGTCTCGCAATTGGCGTTTTTGGCTTCGGGTTGGGTCTCAGTCTGTGTCTCGGTTTGTATCTCGTTTTCCATGATGATTTGGGTTTGACGGGGCAAAAGTAAAAAATTATTGTCAAAATGTCGCAAATAAATCTTCTAAATTCTTGATTTAGTGACTATTTGTCATAAATTAAGCCATTATTTCACTTTCCTAGGATTGGTCAGAATTTTGATGGCCTGCGTCGCGGGTCTGCGAACTGGACAATCCCACGTCCCGTGTCCCGCAGTCCCGCGTTAAAAAGAAAAATTGAAAGGAGAACCCAAATATGAACATCAATCAATTCACAATCAAATCGCAGGAAGCCATAGGGAAGGCTCAGGAGATTGCGCAGTCGCACCAGAGCCAGACCGTGGAGGCGATCCACCTGCTGAAGGGTATGCTGCTGAGCGACGATTATTTGGTACCCAACCTGATGAAGAAGTTGGGCGTCAACCTGAATCGACTCAATGAATCCCTTGACCAGGCCATCAACTCACAACCGCGTAGCAGCGGTACCGAATTGTATTATTCCTCGGAGGTCAGCAAGGTCTTCAACGATGCCTTGGCGCAGGCCAAGAAGATGGGTGACGAGTATGTCTCCATCGAGCACTTGCTGCTGGCCTTCTTCGAGAGCAACAGCCTTGCGGCTCAGATGCTGAAGGACCAAGGCGTGCGCAAGGACGAACTGGAACAGGCAATCAAGCAGTTCCGTAAGGGCAAGAAGGTCGACTCGCAAGATGCCGAACAGAACTACGACTCGCTGAACCGTTTCGCCAAGAACCTGAATGACTTGGCGCGTGAAGGCAAACTCGACCCGGTCATCGGTCGTGACGAGGAAATCCGTCGTGTGCTGCAAATCTTGAGCCGACGCACCAAGAACAACCCTATATTAATAGGTGAGCCAGGCGTGGGTAAGACCGCCATCGTGGAGGGTCTGGCCCAGCGTATCGTCAACCGCGACGTGCCGGAGAACCTGAAGAGCAAGACCGTGTTCAGCTTGGACATGGGTGCCTTGCTCGCTGGTGCTAAATACAAGGGCGAGTTTGAGGAACGTCTGAAGAACGTCGTCAAGGAGGTCGTGGACAGCGACGGTGAGGTCATCCTGTTCATCGATGAGATCCACACCTTGGTCGGTGCGGGCGGCGGCGAAGGCGCCATGGACGCGGCCAACATCCTAAAGCCAGCCCTGTCGCGTGGCGAGCTCCGTGCCATTGGTGCCACCACCTTGAAGGAATACCAACAGTATTTCGAGAAGGACAAGGCGTTGGAACGTCGTTTCCAGAAGGTCATGGTCGATGAACCTGACGAGGCTTCGGCCATCAGCATCCTCCGTGGTTTGAAGGAACGTTACGAGACCCACCACCACATCCGTATCTTGGACGAGGCTATCATTGCCGCCGTGCAACTGTCGGTACGTTACATCAGCGACCGTTTCCTGCCCGACAAGGCCATCGACCTGATCGACGAGGCCGCCTCGCGATTGAGGCTGCAAATTGACTCGATGCCTGAGGAGCTGGAAGACGTGGAACGTGCCATCCGTCAGTTGGAGATTGAGCGCGAGGCCATCAAGCGCGAGAACGACACCAAGAAGGTGGAGGAGATAGGGAAGGAGCTGGCCGAACTTAACGACAAACGCTCCGCCATCAAGGCCAAGTGGGAGACCGAGCGTAACTATGTGGAACTTATCCAGAAGGAAAAGAGCAACATAGAGACCTATAAGCATCAAGCCGAAGTGGCTGAGCGTGACGGTGACTATGGCCGTGTGGCTGAGCTGCGTTACGGCAAGATCCGTGAGGCAGAAGCCGCCATCGAAAAAGCGAAAGCCGACTTGAATGCGGCGCAAGGCGACCACCCGTTGGTGGACGAGGAAGTCGGTGCCGACGACGTGGCAGAGATTGTGTCGCGTTGGACAGGCATCCCGGTCAACAAGATGATGCAGAGCGAACGTGAGAAGCTCTTGCACCTCGAAGACGAACTGCACAAGCGTGTGGTGGGTCAGGATGAGGCCATCACTGCCGTCAGCGATGCCATAAGGCGTAGCCGTGCGGGCTTGCAAGATGCCAAACGTCCTATCGGTTCCTTCATCTTTATGGGTACCACAGGCGTGGGTAAGACCGAGCTGGCCAAGGCGTTGGCCGAGTTCCTGTTTGACGACGAGAACGCCATGGTGCGTATCGATATGTCGGAGTATCAGGAGCGTCACACGGTGTCGCGACTCATCGGAGCGCCTCCAGGATATGTGGGCTACGAAGAGAGTGGCCAACTCACCGAGGCAGTGCGTCGTAAGCCGTATTCCGTCATCCTGTTGGATGAAATTGAAAAGGCTCATCCCGATGTGTTCAACATCCTCTTGCAGGTGCTGGATGACGGCCGTCTTACCGACAACAAGGGCCGTACGGTAGACTTCAAGAACACCATCGTCATCATGACCTCCAACATCGGCGCCAACGTCATTCAGGACAACTTCGCCCATTTGACCGACAGCAATGCCGAGGAAGTCTTTGAGAAGACCCGTAACGAGGTGATGGAGCAGCTGAAGCAGTTCATGCGGCCTGAGTTCCTCAACCGTGTCGATGACATCATCATGTTCAAGCCTTTGGACGAGAGTCAGATTGCCGACATCGTGAGGATGCAGTTCCGAAGCGTGCAGAAGATGTTGGTTGCCAACGACATCAAGATCGACATCACCGATGCTGCTATCGATTTCATCGCCAAGCAGAGCTACAACCCGCAGTATGGTGCGCGTCCCGTGAAGCGTATGATGCAGCGTGAGTTGCTCAACTCGCTCTCGAAGATGGTGCTGGCCGATTCGGTTGATAAGACGAAGACCATCATCGTGGACGTCAACGACAGAGGACTGGCCTTCAGGAATTAAAAGCTGAAGCCAAAGCATGAAGAAAGCCGTGAGGGAGTAATCCTTCGCGGTTTTTTTTGTATTGATAATGGTGTTTTATAAAACATTCACTATTTTTGCAGCAATCAAATAATTCTGTGGAATAGGTTTAGGAAGGGTGAACATAAAGGAAGTACTTTTGTAGATAAAAATGAATTGAAAGAGCATTATGGCTGAATTTAATATAGGCGATGTCGTAAATGACATTAACACCAACCAAAGAGGTACGATTGTTAAGGTCTTGCCATTTACACGAGGAGACCAGAAATACAGCGTTTTCTTTAGTCAAGATGAAACAAGGGATGTAACGGAGAGAGACCTCGAAAAGCCTATTGAAGTTAAAGACTTGTTTGATAGATGTGTGCTTGGCGACTATCGAGGCTATAACGATTTTCAGGTGTATAATACAACCTTCAAAATCGAGAACTCAAGCAACAATACTTTGTCGTCCATTAAGGCATCAAGGACGATGTTCAAAACCTATCAGTACATTCCGCTGATGAAGTTTTTGAACTCGGATCTTCAAAGGTTGCTTATTGCTGATGAGGTCGGTTTGGGTAAGACTATTGAGGCTGGTCATATTATGCTTGAACTCAAGGCAAGGCAAGAGTTGAAGAATGTCTTGGTGGTTTGTCCTTCAGGACTAAGAGACAAATGGTGTGGGGAGCTGGAAGATAGATTTGGGTTGAAATTCCAAATCATCGAAAAGAAGGATTTGCTTCGTGATGAACTACGGAATCACAATGGCCATGTGCGGGGAATTATTTCATACGATTCTTTGAGAGACACGAAAACGAAAAGTGTTCTCAAAGATATAGAGAACATGTCCTACCAATTTAGCCTGGTGGTTTGTGATGAGGCCCACAGGGTGCGAAATGCCTCGACAAAACAGCATGATGCCATAGAGCGTTTGCTTCGACATTCACAATCTGCTGTATTTCTCACTGCTACGCCAATTATGCTTGGACGAGAGAATCTTTATCATCTGCTGAACCTGCTAAATAGTCAACGTTATGATAGCCCAACTGCGTTTGAGGATGAGTCCAAGCACAATGAGCCTTTTGTTTGGGCACTTAATTGTCTGAACGGAAATGCTTCTTTTGAAGAAATAAGAACGGGTCTGGATGATTTGATTCCAGAGGATGATTATGTTAGAAGCCTACCGCTCTTTGAACCTTTGATGGAGAAACTCAAAGGTGAAGATACACCAAAACAACGGACGTTGATTCAGAGCGATTTGTACGACATCAATCCGCTAAGTTCCATTATGTCGAGAACTCGAAAAGTGGATGTTACGACAGATCTTTCACAAGCTAAACGCGACACGATTACCTTACCAATCGAATTAAGCAAGGATGAACAGACCTTGTTTGACGAGTATATGGACGGCCTTAAAGATTTGTTGCCTATAGCAAGTTCTACGCATCAGCAAATGATTGCCAGCAGCCTTCATGCATACGAAGGTGATGTGTACGGCTATAGTTCCATGCAAGATTCAAAGTACAATGCTTTGATGCGAATTATCAATGAGAATAGGACGAAAGGTAATGGTAAAGTCATCGTATTCGCTCATTTCCATAATACGATTAATTATTTGGCTGTAAAGCTTACTACGGATAAAATCGGATTCCGAGTTATCAGCGGTAAAATGAGCGATAGGTTAAGTCGTATCAATGCAGTGGATGAGTTTAAGAATGATGATTCTGTCACGGTATTGTTGTCGACAGAAGTTGGTGGCGAAGGTCTTGATATGCAGTTCTGCGATACCATTGTCAATTATGACTTGCCTTGGAACCCGATGGTCGTGGAGCAGCGTATTGGTAGAATTGACAGAATTGGCCAGAAGTCAGAGATAATCCATATCTACAATATGCTTGTGAAAGGAACAGTGCAGGAAAAGATACATAGTAGATTGCAGAGTAGAATAGAAGAGTTTAGAAAGACCATCGGAGATTTGGAGCCTATCTTAAGCCAAAAGCTTGATGACGACACAACTATTGGAGATGAATTGGAAAACAATCTTTTCCGCATTGAATTAACGGACCAGGAGCGCGAAGAGAAGTTACGGAGGATAGAACGTGCATTCCAACGTAATATGGAGGACTCTAAAAAGATAGAAAGGGAATTGTCCACCACATTCACAAGTGATTCTTATTTGCGCAATCATTTGAATGCCATAATCAACAATAAAGCATACGTTACAGAACAAGAGCTGGAGAATTATGTGAGAATGCTTTTCAGGAAGGAATTGCCAACCTGTACGATAAGTGAAACGGATGAAGAAGGCGTTGTGACAATAGCTGTGCCCCAAAGCAGGCCAAAAGAGATTATAAATCTGCTAAATACCTACACAACTTTGCTGGGTGAGAACGGAGAAATGGTCAAGAATTTTATCAACTCTATACGTGACAAGGCTTCGTTTAAGGTGACGTTTAGGCAAGATGTAGCTGAGGCAAAAAGAACTGTGCCATATCTAAGCATATATCATCCTTTCGTTATCGTGGCCAAAGAAAAGATAAAGGAGGGGGTAAATAAAGATGCTGGCGTCTTCCGTTACCAATTGAATGAGGGTGATTTGGTTACTGAAGACGGAGAGGTGATGAGTAAGGGATATTATGTGTTGGCAATTTATAATGTTACAACAGAATCGTTTAGGTATGGCCAATCAAGGAAGACACAAGAAGTTCACCCCGTCTTGTATGATGTGCAGCACATGGAAATAGAAAGCAATCAAGAGTTTATAGATGCAGTCTATAGAGCAGTACAAACGTCAGGATTGCCGTGGGATTCAAAAGATATATACAAACCAGATAGCGAGGCGGTAGATGATATGAGGTCTTGTTTTGCCGATGCTATAAGGGATTTCAGGAACGACTATAAGAATGTCGTTTCGCGCAAGCAAAGAAACGACATAGAGCATCAGCGTAATGGAATCAAAGCGAGATATAACAAACAGATTAATGACGAAAAGGAAACCATAGAGAGGTTTGAATCCAATATACGAGTTTGTGAAATTCTCATTGGGCAAGGTTATGGCGATTCAACTTATGATTATTTTGAAGATGGAGGGAAGGGTACTTTGGAAGAAAAGAAGGCCAATCTTGAAAGAGTGTTGCCTGCACGAAGAGGACAGCTTAGGAAATTGGAGGAAGAGTTTGAATTAAGATTGCATGAGTTAGACTCCGTTAGTGAGCCAACCGTGTCAGATAAACTTATGATGTTGAACCTTATAAAGGTGATATAAGATGGCTGCTGTTAAAATAGGACTTGATTTCGGTACACACTACACAAAGGTTTGTGTTGAAGACAGTACGGATAGGAGGAATAGGAGATATTCATTCCTCAAATTCTCCAATCCCAATGGTGAATCAAGTTTTGTGTTTCCTTCGGTTGTTCAACTCAACAAGGATAACACCCTGTCGTATGGATTCGTAGACACAAGCAATGCCGCTATGGTTGAAGAGCTTCCCGAAAAGGATGCTCCGTTGAAACCTGTGGAGCCGCAATATAGGAAGTATAAGTATTTTCCTGAGCCCATCAAGCCTGTTGCACCTTCTTATCCGAAAGCGAAGAAGGGTGCCATTACGGACTTTGCCGCTTTAAGAGATGCCATTAGAGAAAAAGAGCGTCAAGAAGTAGCTGAGCAATGGGCAAAAGAAGACCAGAAAAAGTATGAAAAGGCGAAAGCCGAGTATGAGAAGAGATGCAAGCAAAGAGACGAAGCAATAGCCAAGGATAAAGAAGAAGTGGATGCTTACAATCGGAATCTTCGAGAAGTCTATGAAAAGGGGTTGAAGCGATGGGAACAATTCCAGCAAAGAAAGCCAAGGCAAATTCCTGCTACTTTTAGGAGCTTCAAACAAATGGTGTTCTCTAATGGCTTCGATTGGCGTTTTGATATAGACCCTATGCTGGTTTCTATTTGGTATCTTTGCTATGTGTTTTTTGAATTGGATGCGGAATATGGGACAGAGAGTCTGGTTGTTTCTATGGGCACATCGAGCGGTAGGCACAACTGGCAAAAAAACAAGGAAAAAGCTACACAGATTATTCTGACCGTTTATGACCTAATAGAGAACGTGTATAATCATGACCAGAAGAAGTTTCTTCGTGCCACACTTGATGAGCTGAAGAGTGTTACGGTCATTAAGGAGTTTTCGCAAACAGCGAAAGATGATAACCAGATTTCCGTTTTTCCAGAAGCATACGCCAATCTTAATCCATTGGCCAAACAAAAAAGGTTTGGAGCAGGTGTAAACGCTGTGGTTGATATAGGGGGAGGTACTACGGACATCAGTATATTTGTTGCGCCAATGGGAGAGGAAGTGAAAATCTTTGATTACGAGTCTATCCCATACGGAGTGAACGCCATTGAGAAGGATGGAAGAGACGTTCATTGTCATGCTGTCGAGAGCAGAATAGATCGTTTTTCGATGAAGATTAAAAACCACGCTCAGAGTGTTGGAGTAAAACAAGACGAGGCGAGACGAATAGTGAGCAAAAGGCCAATTGTCTTCACGGGAGGAGGCTCTATGATTACAGAGCTTCGTAGGCCTTATGTAGGGTTTACGGATATTATTCACATGGGTAAAGCCGTGTCGAATAATTATTCTATCGATGATGCTATTGAGGTGACGGGGAAAATACCTATGTTGTCTACAGCTCTCGGGTTGGCTTTATGTGGAAGTGATGCGGACATTCCGCTGATTACTTATCCAAAGCTTTTTGAAATTGTTGCTGAAGCTTTTAGTAGCTCATCAGAAGAAACGGAACATGCGGCTGATTATGGCTTGGCTGATTTTTGATTAATAGTTCAATATGACGGAAGCTGTATTTATTATTAAATTGTCTTCTTTTTGCAAACAATACAAAAGTTAAACAAGCTGGATAGAAAACGCCTCAGAATAAGGAATCAACTGGTTGCCATCACGGTAATGTTTCCAAGCGTCTTCCAAATGGCTTTTGTCTATCACCTCTTGCGTGCACATGGGCTGGATTTTGGCCAAAACATCACTTAGCGTTTTCAGTTCCTGCTCACTAAATACACTAGTGTCGCATGAACTGCAACTCAAACGGGTGCTTTCCATGTCGTGCGCGACTACAATCTCTTTTTTAATGCCGTCAATGTTGTCATAAATAGTGTCGTAATGGACGGGGACGGGGCCGTATTGGATGGCTTGATATTGTAACCCGCTGATGGACTGGCCATGCAGCTTGTAGTGCAGGAAATCAGCGTAGAACATTTCCTTGTTGAGTTTCGTGGGGAACAGACCGCCTTCTTTGCAAATGAAAAACTTGACCATTTCAGATACCTTTTCCACGTTCAATTGGCCAAAGCCATTATAGACCGAACGGCGGATGTCTCGATAGATGAGCCGCTTTTGTACCTCATTTTCGGGCTTTACTTCCGAGGCCAATATCGATTGATATACCTTATTATATTCGGCTTCGTCAAATTCAGCACGGCTGTCTTCCAACAAATGAAGCATGAATTGGCGATTCATGGCAGCGGATAACAACTTGCCGTTGGATTCCGAAGGCATCTGGCCCTTTTCGTATTGCGCGTACTGATTGGCACCAAAACCGAGAATCTTGGTAATTTGCTGGTAATTCAAACCGTAATGTAGCCTAATGTCTTTGATCTCCTCTGGAAATGGAATACCGTGGTTCACGCGATACTGGGAATAGAGTTCGTTGAACAAGAGTTCATCTTGCTCCGTCGTCGTAAACCGCTCCACGGTATCTTCGCATACATAATAGCGCACATGAACCGAGAACCGCTCTTTCCGGAATTCATGCTCTTCCACGGTGCTGACTTCCTTTACTTTTCCGCCAGTAAATGGGCTTTTTATCTCGACATACTTTTCCATGTTATTCCTCCTTTTTGAATGCATAATTGATAGGGTGTTCCGCAATATGGAACGAAATGCAAATGGTACGGTCGTTTGGTCGTCCCATGGCAATCTTGATGTATAGCTCGGTTCCGTCCATGTCTCTGCCGAATACCCACATTTCATCGAAGAAATCGGCAGGCAAAGTCTCCACGTAATCGTCAGGTTGCAATTGGCGTACAATCTCATCCCTTGCTTTAGGGGTGATGCCCAATGCTTTCAAGGCTTCTTCGTTCTTGTCCCTGTCCAAATAGAAGATGCCCCAAACATCGAACTTGATGCCAAACTGATCGAGAAATGCCTCGACTTCTTGTTTTGTTTTAATCATAAACTACCTATAATCACGGTGCAAATATACACAATATTTTATTTAAAGTGTAAAAATATGAAAAAATTACACTTTTTAGTGGATAAATTGTTTTGTGTGATTTTCTGAATACTTTGTTGCTTATTCCCCCTCCATCTCAGCAGCGTTAATCTCATCCAAAAGCAGCATCGCTTTGTCGTAGTCTTTTTCGAAGACAAACACCGAAGCATCGCCTTGAATAGTGCCAGCTGCCCAGCCTGCCACGAGGCTCTCCTCTTGGAAGTTGCGGATGAGGAACTGGATGCCATTCTCCTCAAGCACGCTGCCGATGAATTCGGCATTGACCACCGAGCCGGAATAGATTTTCTTGATTTCGTTGTCCATGATGTTACTTTTTTGTTGATGCTGCAAAGGTATACAAAAAGGTATAATATAGATGAAAATATAAGCAAATTATGTTTACATTTTGGACGGGTTGAGATTCCCTTTGGGAATGGCGTGTTGTTGTGGTGTTAAAAAGCGGCGGCTTGTGACGCTTCGGTTCGTAAAATCTTCCTGCCGCCGCAAGTAAATGATAGATTTGTGCCATTCCCGAAGGGAATCTATTCGTTCTCTTTCCCGCTAACATTCAGCATCACAATCGCAAACAGCATCACGAAAGCAGCCACCCACTGCACTGTGGAATACTTTGTGCCGTTGACGAAATAGTCCAATACCACGGCGGTGATGGGATACATCAGTTCAAGGAAGGTGGACAATGAGGCTTTCACGTGGCGCAAACCGTAATAATACAAGAAGATGGCGCCCGAGCCTGTGGTTAGGCCGATGAGGGCGATGAAGAGCCAGTTGCGTGGTGTCACTTGCGAGAAGTCGCCAATATGGCCTGCAAACAACACGATGACTAACATGATGAGCGTGGTGAAGCCGTAACGGAAGAAGGTGGAGCTGACGAAGGAATAGTTGCCCAAAATCTTCTTCGAGAACACCGTTGAGCTACCGAAAGAGAAGGCTGCCAACAGCGACAGCAAGGCCGCATAAACCGTGGTGATGCCTTCAGTACTGAAGTCGGGCAAGGCCCAGCCGAATGTGAGGAAATAACCTCCAACGAGGGCAACGCAAGCCCAAAGCGCAAAATGTTTTTTGATCTTCTCTTTCAGTATGATGCGCGCCAGGATGACGGCAAAGACGGGTTGAAGCTTCTGCAACAGCACCACGACCGAAAGGTTGTTGAAATGCAACAGAAACAGCGACTTGACAATGGCCAAGGTGCCCAAGGCACCGCCAAACAAGGCGATGAGCAGGAAATAGATCAAGTCGGAGCGCGTCATGGTCTTCAGATGACGGTATTCCCTGAAGAAGAACACGTTCATCAGCAGGAAAGGGAAGAGGTGAATGACAAAGACCACAAAGGCCGTGTTGAGGTTGTAGAGCTGTGGCGTGAGCAGGATGCCGTCCACGCCCCAAAGCATGGCAGACAAAGCCACAGCCAAGGCTCCAATGAGCTTTGTGTTATCTCGGTTTTCTTTCATTTGAGTAGCGATTAAGGCTTGAAAACACTGAGGGCGGGTTTACCACGCCATATCGAGGGTGTTTCCAACCCCAAGATGTAGGCGATAGTGGCTGCAATATCGTATTGTACCATGGGCTCCTCAATTTGATAGCCGGAACGCACATTCTTTCCAAAAATGACATAAGGGCTTTCCATATCTTCAATAGCCAAGCTACCATGGCCTTTTTCATGACCGCCGTGGTCACCCGTGACGATGATGATGGTGTCATCGTAGATGCCAGCATCTTTTATGGCTTGGATGATGCGGCCAACACAAATATCAACGCGGGCAAGATAGTCGTAATAACTTTCTGAATACCAGCCATCGCTGTGCCCGGTGCCGTCGATGCCGTCGAAGCAGGGAATGAACAGCATGGGCTTTTTGTCAAGGATGTACTGGACAATATGGTCGCAGTTGCGTTCCACCGTTTTCCAGCCTTCGCTGAAATATTTCACATGGCTAACAGCTATGGTGTCAATGACATATTTGATGCCGTCCCATTCATAGGTACATCCTGTCTCTGCATCAGGGTATTGCTCACGGACCAAAGAAAAGACGGTCGGGAAGATGCCGTGTGTATTGGTAGCCATGGAACTTACATCGGGTGTTTTCGAATTCCATGTGGTGTAACCGTGCACCTCAGGTCCTGCACCCATAAACATAGTTGCCCAGTTGACTCCTGAACTTGAGGGAATGACCGAACGCTTGTGCAGGGTGTAGCTTCCTCCATTCATCAGACTTAACAGGTTGGGGACATCGTGTGCTTGCTCAAAGTCATGAGAAGCCCAGCCATCAAGTCCAATCAGAATGACATGTTTTGCTAGAGGTGGTGTTTGTGCTTTCGGTGTAAAAGAAAAAGCAAACAATAGTATGAAAAGAATACTAAAGCGATGCATGGCTTTATGGGTTGATGAATTTGTCATTGGCGCAAGCTTCCTTCTCCCAGCGTACGCACATGATGATGGAATTGACCAGGTAAACGACGTACATCATCGTAATGGGGAAGTTGTCGGCCTTGATGTACATGAAGATGCTGACGCAGTTGATGGCGATCCATAGCCACCACTGCTCACTGAACATCCTGACCATCAATATCATGGCCACGACCTGCATCACGGCTTTGGCTGAGTCGGCAAAAGGCGCGATGTCGTTGGTGAAATACTTCATCAGCAGTCCGAATCCAACTGTTCCTACCACGATGATGGCGAGGCTGATGAGCCGCACTTTGTTGGTGGCATGCAGTTTCATTACTTCGTGGGTCTCGTGGTTCATGTTTTTTGCCCATGTGAAGAAGCCTACAAATTGCATCACGAAGTTGTAGACGGTCACACCAAAGTCGGCATAGAGTTTGGAAATCAACGTGATGTAAATCATCAGGCAGCAGTGGATGAAGCCGAAGAGATAGTTCGATAATTTGCCTTTGCCGCCCAACACCACGTTGATGATGCCGCAGGCCGCCGCCACGATATGGATCCAATAAAACTGGTCATTCGCCTTGTCGTATTTGAACAAAATGGACATCACCGTGATGATGACACTTACCGTTACCAACCAAATGATGTCGAACGGTTTCCAACCTTTGAGTTCGTCTTTGATTAATTCGCTGAATTTCTGCATAATGTTTTAAATACATGGAGATTTTTGCGGGGCAAAGTTAAGAAAACTTGCGGATTTCGGTGGAGAACACGAAAATCTTCTTATATTTGCCGCATTATAATCATCTATCAAGTAATTGATATGCAAGGACAAATAATCAACGGATTTGAACTAAAACGGCTGCTTGGTAAGGGTGGCATGGCCGAGGTGTGGTATGCCGAGAATGAAATCGGCAAGCCTGCGGCAGTAAAAATATTGAATGAGAATCTGGCAAATTACCAGCAAATTGTAGAACGTTTCCATAACGAAGCCTTGGTGATGGTCAAACTTGACCATCCCAACATTAGGCAGGTATATGGCTATGGTTATATTGACAATCGTCACTGCATCGTCATGGAGTATCTTGAAGGCGAAGATCTTGAGGCTTTGATGAAAAAGGGCAGGCGTTTCACTGATGACGAGTTGTGCCGTTGGTGGAATCAGGCGGTTGACGCATTGGACTACACCCATGCCATGGGCATCGTGCATCGCGACATCAAGCCTTCCAACCTCTTCCTCGACAAGCGGGGTAACATCAAGTTGCTAGATTTCGGCATTGCCAAGGTGAAGGAGGAAAGCATTTCCTTGACACAAACAGGAGCTATGATGGGCACGCTGATGTACATGAGCCCAGAGCAAGTAAAGGACACCAAAAGCATCGACTATCGTACCGATATCTATTCTTTGGCGGTGACATTTGCCCACTTGGTTTCGGGCAGTTGTCCCTACGACAGTACAACAAGTGGCGATTTTGAGATTCGCGAGCGGATTGTTTATAAGCCATTGGACTTGGATAATTTGTCGACGAGTTGGAAAGGCTTTTTGGCTCCCTATTTGGAGAAAGAGCCTGACAAGCGGCCTGCCTTGAGGCATTTTGAGTCGGTGATGCCGATGGGGACGGCGATGCAAAGCGACAACCTAACCACAACCATTGCTGTTGATGCAAATAGAACTGTTATTGAGACTTCGCCTAAGCCCAAACAACCGTCGATGGTTGACAATCCGACAGTCATTAGTGCTCCTGAGGCCCCGAAAACTGATATGGCGGTTAAAAAGCCAAAGAAAAAGGTGGGACTTTGGATTGGAATTGGAGTGGCTGCATTGGTGGTTTCAGTAGTCGCGTTGGTGCTGTTCTTGAAGCTTAGGGCGGAATCCATAAAAACTGATGCCGACAACGAGGCCTATGAAGCCTGTTTTGTTATTGATGACTATCGCTCCTATATGCATACTTTCGGAAGCGACGGCCTTCACTACAATGAAGCCAAAGCCGAAGTTGACAGGTATGTAGCCGACAGCATTGCCAAGGTTAAGCAAGCCCTTGCCGAAGAGGAAGCCAGAAGGCAAGCCGAGGCCGAAGCCGAAGCACAAGCTAAAGCCGAGGCGGAACAGGAAGAGGACGAGATTTATGAGCAATGCAACACTGTAGCGGCATGCGATAGCTATTTGGAAGCCTATCCCCAAGGCAGATATGTGACGGAAGTGGAGGCCAAGAAGGCTGAATTGAAGAAAGCGGCCGAACAAGCAGCTGAGAAGAAAGAGAAAGATGCCAAAAAAGCCGCTGAGAAGAAACGGTCAGAAACTGCTGCGAAAAAAAAGCAGGAGCGCAAAAAGGAAAGCAAGAATAACAAAACTGTGAATAAGCCTAATGCCAATAAAGGACAAGGCGCTCCTAAAATAAAAAAACCTGGCAAATAACACGGGAAGGTAATGCGTGAGTCTTGTCAGATTTCTGTGGCTTTATCGCTTTAGAATTGAAACCATGTCCTTCAAGGCCCTGAATCCATCAGGAATCGGGAACATCGCGAAGGTATGGAACATGCCTTCAAACTCATGGAATTGGCCGGTTTTGCCGGCCTTTTCGTATGTCTCCTTGAGGAATAAGTCATCGGGCTGGAGGATTTCGTTGGAGCCGTAATAAACGTTGAGGTTGTCGACACCGCTGAAGTCGCCGAACACAGGGCTGACCCAAGGGTGTTTCACGGGCAAATTGCCCTGCCAGATAATGTTCAAGGTGACGATGCGGTCGTATTGCAGCATGGTGTCTTTGTCCTGTAAAGCCAGCATTTCTTTCTCCTTGGTGTGACTGAGGTCGACGCATGGCGATAGCAAGGTAGTGGTCTCGGGCTTCTGCCAGCCATTCTTGTGGGCTTCCTGGGCAACCACAAGGCAGAGACAAGCCCCTGCCGAGTCGCCTACGAGATGGATTTCATCGTATTGCTTTGATTCCGATACGCTTTGATAGTATTCCAACAGCGTCTTTACCGAATACTCGCAGTCGTATTCTGGTGACTTGGGATAGACGGGTAGCAAGGCATCGCAATGGGTGCGTAGGGCGAGGTCGTGCAAGAAACGCCAGTGGAAGAACACGGGCGGATAGATGAAGGCGCCGCCGTGGAGGTAGAAGATGAGCTTGCGTTTGGGTCGGCCCTTCGACCCTTCGACAGGCTCAGGGACCTCAGGGCTCAGGGGCCTTAGCTTTGACGGGCTTAGGGATCTTGCTGTTTCATCGTGCTTGAAAACCTGCATTTCGAAGCCAGTTGATGCGGTGAACTTCTCTTCAGTGAAAAAACCTCTGAAATAGCGCGGCACACGAACGGGGCGACGGTTCTCGCGTCGACAATGCTCCAGTTCCTCCATCACCTCTTCGGGTGTGGCGTCGCGCAACTGCTTGAACATCAGCTTTAGGTATTTTTCCGTAAAAACGACACCTGCATGCATGTGGCTTTATTTTTGGGTTTGTACGGCTGCCACAGTGTGACAGCCCTACGAATTAATGCTTCTGGTAAATCTTTAGGTCAAACATCGGTGCAGCCGAGATGATATGGTCGAAGATGTCACTTTGGATTTCCTCATAGTTAATCCATTGCTTGTCACTGCTGAAGGCGTAGATTTGCAACGGAACGCCAAATTCGGTGGGTTGCATTTGTCGCACCATCATCATAAGGTTGTGGTTCAGTTTTGGGTTGTTATTGATATAGGCCTTGATATAGGCGCGGAAGATGCCAAGATTGGTCTGCTGGCGGCCGTTCATGATTTCACTCGTGTCGATGTGATTGGCCTCGTTGTATTCGGCGATGTCCTGTTCTTTCTGGGCGATGTAATCCTTCACCAAAGCGTAATGCTTGTATTTCTCAAGCATCTCAGGTGTACAGTAGCGGATGGTGTTCACGTCGATGTTGATGGTGCGTGCGATGCGTCGTCCGCCCGACTCCGACATGCCACGCCAGTTGGTGAAGGGGTTGGAAACCATATTATAGGTCGGGACGGTGGTGATGGTGTTGTCCCAATTCTGTACCTTTACGGTGGTGAGGTTGATTTCTTGCACGATGCCGTCGGCGGGACCTGTGACAATCCAGTCGCCGATGCGAAGCATGTCATTGACAGAGAGCTGGATGCTGCCCACAAAGCCCTTGATGGTGTCCTGAAAGACGAGGATGATGACCGCCGACATGGTACCCAAACTGATGAGGATGTTGCTGATTTTGGTACCTATCGCGAAGGCGATGATGACCAAGCATGTCACGGTGTAGAGCACAATTTTACTGATTTGTACCAAACCCGTGATAGGCTTGAGTTTCGACATCTCATGGGTGTTGTAGATATCCTCCAAAGTCGTCACTATGGCACTGATAATCATGGTGAAAATGACGATTTCGAAGATTCTTACCGTTTTCGCCAGGAATGCGGCTGTCTCGGGGAAACTGGGTAACACGTCGGGTAACCAGGCTCCTATTATGAGGGCAGGGATGAGTAGGCAAGTACGTCCTATGACTTTGTTCTTGACCAGTAAATCGTCGAACTTGTTTGTGGAAAGCTGGATGATTTTATATACGGTCAGTTTCAAGATAAACTTGATCAAGAAGAAGATTGCAAAGCTCAGAATCACCAACGATATAGTGGCTGTCGTTTCGGCAATACCTGCGGAGAGTTCTTCGCTAAGCCCCATCTTAATAATGAGGTTGTTCAAGATGTCTATGTATTTCTCTATCATATTCCGCTGATTTTTGTTTTTGTATAGCCTTTTTGCACCAACAAGGCCAACACCTTTTCTCTAAAATCGCCTTGCAGCAGGATTTCACCGTCTTTCACGCTGCCACCCACACCGCAGGCTGATTTCAGTTCCTTACCCAAAAGGGCCAAGTCGTAGTCGGAGCCTTGGAAACCCGTGATAAGGGTCACTTTTTTTCCGCCACGTTGTTTCTTATCAAGCATCACACGCAGGTTCTGTTTGGCGGGTTCGAGGGTAAGGACTTCTTCCTCGCCATAGTCGAAGGCGTAGTCGGGATTGGTGGAGTAAACGGTGCCGTTTTTGTCACTCTTGTGTTTCATAATAGGCCTATTGGACGCGGGACTACGGGACGCGGGACTGCGAGAGAGTATCTTCCAGTCCCGAGTCTCGTGTCTCGTCGTCTTGTGTCATAAATAATTTGTTGTTAATCATTCTGCTATTGTATTCCTGCAGGAATTTGTATAGTTTATCGTAGATGTCGGGACATTGTAGCCTGTCGACGAGGTTGTCACTCAAAAGCGAGTCGCTGACGGGCTTGAAGATGCCGAAGGGATGCTCGCCATCGGACTGCACAAGATAGGTGCCGTCGCAGTATTGGTAGGTCAGGTTGTAGTAGCTGACAAAGGAGGGTTCGCTGAGGGTGTCGAACAAATTGCGCCCGAAGGAGAATAGTGTGTCGTTGACCTCAAGGGCGGATAGGATGGAAGGCCCAAGGTCGATTTGTTGGGCGATTTCGTTGCTTTGCAACGGTTTGATTTTCTTAGGATAATAGAAAGCGATGGGAATGGAGTACATGCCCCAGACGTTGCTGTATTCGGGTTGGAAGTGCTCGTTGTTGGAATAGTCGGCCGTGATGACGAACAGGGTGTGTTCGAACCAAGGCATCTGCGAGGCGGTCTTGAAGAAGTCCCTCAAAGAACAATCTACATAATAAACAGTTTTCTCAAATCCCGTCCAGAAATAGCTTTCTTCGGGCAGCACGAAGTCTTTGGGGACTTTGTAAGGATAACGCGACGAGAGGGTGTAAATGGCCGTGGAGAAGGGCTCGTCCACGCGGTTCAAGGTCTTGGCGGCATATTGCAGGAAGGGGCCGTCGTAGATGCCCCATTGTCCGTCGTAGTCGCTGTCGTCGCCATATTCGGTGCGTCCGAAGTACTTGCTGAATCCCGCTCGGCGCGAGAAGTCATCGAAGCCCTGCACGCCGTTCTTGCCGCCATGCATGAAGATGGTGTTGTAGCCGTGTTTTTGCAGGTGCTGGCAATAGGCGTCAAAGTCGTTATCGGCGTAGGGCGACTTCAAAAAGTCGTTCTCCATCATCGATGGGATGCTGGCCAAAATGGCAGGCAACACCTCCAAGCTTCTTCGACTGTTCGACATGCCGTTGAAAGTGAGGCTTTGGCCCAAGAGCGAGTCGAGGAAAGGCGTGAGTTCCGAACGGCGGTCGCGGCTGTAATAGCCCACCATTTCCTGCCCGATGTTTTTCAGGATGATGACGACCACATTGCTTGGAATGCTGTCAACGCTCAGACTGTCGCTCTCGAGGAAACGGTTGGCGGTCAGATTGTAATGGATGGGGGAGAAGTCGCTATCGTATTGCCCGTCGCGTTCTTTCAGCTCGGTTTCGTGGGTGGTGATGAGACAGAACGGCGTGTTCAGCAAGATAGGTGCGTTTTGCGGGTCGGTGTATTGCATGGCCGTTTCCACCGAGATGGGTTTGGCTTGGAGACCACCACGGGCAGCCACCACTGTGAGCAAAAGCATGACCGTCAGGCTGATGGACTGACGTAGAATCCAATGCGGTTTTTCTTCCTTTTCTGGCTGTTTGAGTTTGGTATGTTGGGCTACAACGATGATAACCAATACGAAGAGAATATAGATGACCAACAGGTACCAATAGTCGAAGAAGACCTGCCTGACCACACCAAACGACACCTCGTCGGAATGGATAAGCACCTTGAGAAAGTCCGTGGTGAGGTGTTTCCCGAAGAAATGGAAGCATATGATGTCCAGGAAATTCAGCAGGATGGCAACGGCATTGGCGACGATATAGATGACGTCAACAAAGGTTTGTAGCTCTTTTTTGTATATGATGCGCGATGGGAAACAATAGAAGATAATGGTCAAGATATTGATTCCGAATACGATAGGTAAGTCAAATCTCATGCCGTAGAGATATAGCAGCAAGGCTTGACCCGTATCCAATTGGTGGAAAAACTGGATGTTGAACAGATAGAGCATCCAGCGACTGATGCTGAGTGCCAACAAGGTAGCCAGCAGACGGTAAGCCAGCAACATATAAGGCGACGAAAGCCAGGCTTGGATTTTCTCTTTTCTCGTTTGACGGCGCATTGTTTTGTTTCAAAAACCGTTGCAAAAATAGGAAAAAAGGTGTATCTTTGCCCAATAAAAAATAAACGAGTGTGCAATGATGACTAAAATGCGTTCTTTATTGGTTTTGTTGGCCTTAACGGTATCCATGGGAGCTATTGCCCAAACGTATCCGAAGTACGGCAAGCCGGTTGACATCCCGATTCAACTCTCAGCCACCTTTGGTGAGCTTCGTCCCAACCATCTCCATGCTGGCCTCGACATCAAAACCCAAGGTGTGGAGGGCAAGAAGGTGTATGCTGTGGCCGATGGCTATGTCAGCCGTATCGGCGTGTCGCCTTATGGCTATGGTAACGTGTTGTATATCACACATTACGATGGTTATACCTCGGTGTATGCCCACTTGCAGCGTTTCAAGGGCGACATTGCCAAATATGTAAAGCAAAACCAATACAAAAACAAGAAATACACTTCGCAACTCTATCCCGAAAAGGACAAGTTTCCGGTGAAGAAAGGCGACTTGATTGGCATTTCCGGCAACTCGGGCAGCTCGGGCGGACCTCACCTGCATTTCGAGATTCGTCATACGGGTAGCGAGAAGCCTGTTAACCCGATGTTTTTTGGCTACAAGATTGAGGACAATGTAAGGCCGATTATCCTTGGTGTCTCGGTATATCCCATGGGCGATGAGTCGAGTTTGGAAGGTGATATCAAACCAATGTATTTCTCGCTGACTGAGGGATCAAAAGGGGAATACACCCTGCAAGAGCGGGAGTATGTCCATGGCAACGGCGAGATTTCGTTCGGCGTGTCCACCTACGATCTTGTGGGTGCTTCGACAAACAAGGATGGCCCGTATTTTTACGAGCTTTACCTCGACGACGAGTTGGCTTTCCAAGTGGAGGCTGACAGCTTCTCCTACAGCGAGCCGCGTTATGTGAACAGCCTTCTCGACTATCGTCACTATAAGGAGAAGAAATCGAGTTATGTGCGCACCGAGATCGACCCGAACAACAAGCTGCGCATGATCAAGAAGAAGAACGGCACAGTCAATGTGGCAGAAGGCGATACGGTGAACGTATGCTTTAAAGTTTCCGACTATGCAGGTAATAGCTCTACGGCATCGTTCAAGCTGGTAGGTGTGGCTCCTGTCGAAGTGGAACGTCCTGTGCGTCGTCGCAGCGAATATTTCGTGAAAGCCGATGGCTCGCTCAACAACAACATCACGATTGACGATTTCAACGTTTCGATGGAAGATGGCACGCTCTTCCGCGACGAGTGGATCCAGACGGGTCATCGAGATGAAGCAGGCTACTGCTCACGCATTTACCGCTTTGGTGATGAGGGGATGACCACCTTCAAGAAGTTCACGGTGCGCATTCGTCCCGATGAGAAATGGGCTTCCAGCTCCAAACTGTATATCGCCAGCATCGACAATAACGGCAAGGTGTCCTCTCTTGGCGGTAAGATGAAAAACGGCTGGATGGAGGTGAAGACGCATACCATGGGCGAATATGCCGTCAAGGTCGATTCGGTGGCACCGATGGTCAAGGCATCCAACTTCAAGGACGGACAATCGGTGACCAAGCTGAAGTCGCTGCGCTTCAAGATCTCTGATGACATGACGGGCATCGAGACCTACGATATCTATTTGGACGATGTGTGGGTGCTGGGTCAATACGACGCCAAGAACAACCTGCTCTATTACGAATTCGACGAAAAGATGAAGAAGGGCACCAATAACGTCAAGGTCGTGGTGACCGATGGGGTGGGGAATAAGAAGACGTTGAAGGTGAAGGTGGTTTATTAGTTTTTTGACCTTTTCGCTTTCCCTTAGCAAATTGTTTTTTAAATTTGCACCGTTCATGCTCCTCTATGAGGCGGCTGAATGAAAAAGCATATCTTAATTCAACAAATTCATACACTATGAAAAAAGCATTGATTACATTGATTTGCTTGTTCGCCATGATGGCGGCAGGCACGGGCTTGAAGGCTCAAGAAGCGATCCTTGAGTTGTACCCGGGATGGACTTGGATCAGCTATCCGAGCACCGACACGCTGGACTTCGCGACGGTGTTTGATTCGTTCACGCCTATGACAGGTGATTACATCAAGTCGCAGATGGGCTATGCCGAATACTATGAGGGCTACGGATGGTTCGGTTCCTTGACGAACTTCATGCCTTGTAAGGGTTTCATGTACAAGTCGAACCGTACCGAGCCCGTCATGATTACTGTGGGCACACCGCTTTCCCAGCAGGCTGTGACGACGGCTGAGCCGTCGGACATCACCGCCGTGAGTGCGGTGGTGGGCGGCACGGTGACCATTGGCGAGGGCAACCATATCTTTGCCCGTGGCGTATGTTGGGGCGCGGAGCCACTGCCCAATGTGGACGGCAGCCACACGACTGATGCCACCGAAACGGGTAGCCAGACCGTTACCTTGGACAACCTGATTCCAAGTACCACATATTACGTGCGTGCTTACGTGGCCACCGACAACGGCCTTTTTTATGGCGAGGTGCTGAGCTTTACGACTGAAAGCGGAGGTGGCGGCGGTGACCACGGCTACGTCGACCTCGGCCTGCCGAGCGGCATCTTGTGGGCCACCTGCAACGTGGGCGCCGACAATCCTGAGGACTACGGTGACTACTTCGCATGGGCTGAGACCCAACCCAAAGATTACTATGATTGGAACAACTATCTGTACTGCAATGGTAGCTACACCACAATTACCAAATATTGCAACAGATCTAACTATGGCTACAATGGCTATACCGACACCTTGACTATTTTGCTACCAGAGGACGACGCAGCCACTGCCAACTGGGGTGCAGGCTGGCGCATGCCTACCGAAGAGGAATGGCAGGAGCTTTATCAAAACACTACTCATATTTGGACGACACAAAATGGTGTAAACGGAAGACTTTTCACCGCCACAAATGGCAACAGTCTCTTCCTGCCTGCTGCGGGCTACCGTTGGGACGATGTACTCGACAACGCAGGCATCGGAGGCGACTACGTGTCGAGTTCGCTCGACACGGGCTACCCGAACCGTGCGTGGGGCATCGTCTTCGTTCTTGAGGAAATTTTCGACGTTGGCAACCGCAGCCGCTACTATGGACAGTCTGTGCGAGCTGTCCGCTCTGCGCCTCAGAACTAGCCTTTGTTCCGTTACGTTACGGGCACGGGCAAAAAAGTTGGCATGCAGGGCGCGCACGGTAGTGCGCTACCCAGCCCTGCTCGGCAATTTTTTCGCGGCGTCAGCCTCGTGCCGAAGGCACGGTATTCTATTTACCCCATACAGCTCTGCTGTGTGGGGTTTATCAGACTGTGCATACTAGACTGTAGACTCAGGAGAGCGTGCTGGAAGCACGCTACAGCTGTCTCATGGTGTAGAGGCTATGGCGAGTGGGGTATCTTGTGCTGTGTCGGTACTGCATAGCGTCAGGCAGGTGAGGGGCAGATTGGATGATAGACTCGTGAGAGCGTGTTGGCAAGCCCCACACTATGCCGTGTGGGGTAAATAGGAGGTCGTGTCTCCGACACGGGCCGTCACTGCACAATAGAAACGCATTATCTACGTTCCAAAGACATGAGCTACACTACATCTTACTATCATATCGTGTTCCGCACCTACCGCAGCGAACACACCATCCCTTTCGAACATGAGCGGGAACTGTATGCCTATATCTACGGCATCGCGAAAAACCTACGCTGCCAAACCTATCGCATAGGCGGCATGCCCGACCATATCCATATCTTCGTATCGCTACCCTCAGACCTGTCATTGGCCTCGTTTGTACAGAGGGTGAAGAGCAGTAGCAGCAAGTGGTTGAAGGACAACCCAAACTTCCCTGATTTCCGAGGCTGGGGCCGCGAGTATGCTGGCTTTAGCTATAGCTTACGCGACAAGGACAAGATTGTGCGTTACATCATGCGGCAAAAGGAGCATCATGGTGCTACTACCTTTGCCGACGAGTACCGTGCATTCATTGATGAGAATGGAGCCCCAATTGATGAACGTTACTTCCTGAATGACGATTGAAGACGTGTCTTGTAACTTGCATCCAAAAAACCCAGAATCATGTCATCAACAACATTGAAGCTTGATACAAAATTCACCGAGTATTAGGATTTGTAATCCTTCAAGGGCAAATTTGGCGGATGCGGTATTTTCGGGAAAATGTGGCTATGTTTCGGAATTTGTGTATTTTTGCAGTATTAAAACGGATACTATGTCTAATAAAGACCTATTGAACCAAATTGAGCAGCTTGGCAGGGAAATCATTCCTGCTGACGGACATTTGTATCTCTATGGCTCAAGAGCGCGGGGTGATTTTAGGCCTGATTCCGACTGGGATTTGCTAATCCTTTTGAATAAAGAAAAGGAGGAATATTCCGATTTCGACAATTATTCCTATCCTTTTATTTCCTTGGGATATGATGCTGGAGTGCCGATCTCAGCCCATCTTTATACAATGAGCAAGTGGAATGAAATGTCGTTTTCCCCGTTTTACCACAATGTTGAACACGATAAAATAGTACTGATATGAGCCTTGGCGACGAAGAAAGAAAAATCATGGTGGAGTTCGAAATCGAAAAAGCTCATCGACTGATAGACCAGTTCCCAATCCTTGAAAATGCCAAATTGTGGGATACTTTGGCCAATCGTGTGTATTACGCGGTTTTCCATGCGGTCACTGCTTTGCTGATTAAGAACGGACTTCACGCTGAATCTCATCAAGGCGTTTCGGTGCTTTTTAGCAAACACTTTGTCAAAGAAGGCATAATTGATGCTGAATACGGAAGGCTTTTTGCCCGGTTGGAAAACATGCGCGAGAAAATCGACTATACCTGCCTGTTTGAAACGACTGAAGAAGAAGTCTTGCCAATGATTCCCAAAGCAAAAGAATTGGTGTCGGTAATTGAAGGTTTGCTCAGTTAAGGCATTCAAAAAAGCTAAACCCAATCTTGGCTATAACTCCCGTTTGGTCGGATTTGCAATTCGACAGCATAGAACCTGCGGATTTGTAATCCGTAGACTTTTTAATCTATTGATAAACTATAAGTTGCGGATTGCAAATCCTGATATTCAGCACCAGCGGATTGCAAATCCGCTGGAACGAGATAACATCACCATACATACTGATATGCCCCTAAATCCGGCGCACCTACGCGTGAAACACCGTCCAAATCGTAAGGCACTTCGTTGCCGAACAGTGGGTTGCCCATACCGATGGCGGGCGAGGCGATGCTGTCGATGTGGCAGTCAGGCCTGATGGGGTCGGCGAAGAAAGGCTCGAGGTTGAAGAGACAATGGCTGAAGCCCGCCATATTGCCGTTGTATTTCTCCGATTTGATGAGGCAATGATCGAAGAGATAGGTGGAGTCGGCATCGGGACCGAATACGCCTTTGAATTCATCTTTTTGCTTACCGTAGATGATGCAATTGTCCATCTCCATGTGAAAAGGATAATAGAAGGGCTGGTTGTTGCCGTCGAGGGCATAGTTTGCCACTAAAACGGCGTTTTCGTTGTTGTTGTGTTCGTTGGCGTTCCAATAGTTGGCGATGGTACCGTGTACAAAGCGGTAGTCGCCGCCAAAAGCCCAAAGATTGGTGTAGCCGCAGTTGGCGATGACGAAGTTTTTGGCCTCAACGGCATAGAGGATGGAAAACAGCCCATAGCCGCTTTGGTTTTCAACGATGGTATTGTCAATGCGCAAGGCGCATTCTGTGGCTTTCAGTACCGATTGGCAGTTGATGCCGATGGTGCCGTTGCGGATGATGGCGTGGCTGATGCGATGGTCTGCACCGGCACGACCGTCCATCATCAGGATCTGCTCCCATTGTCCTGGGGTGTCGTTGTAATACGCTTCCAAACGATCGCCTTGAACAATGACGGGCTCCTCCGCCGTGCCGTCGATGATGAGCTGGCCGTCGCTCCACGAGAGGATACCACTGCCTTGGTGGCAATAGATTTGCGTTCCTTTTTCAATTCTCAAGGTGCCGTAACTGTTGATGAGGGCATAACCGTAGATGACATAGGGCCGTTCCGAAGTCCAAACCGTGGTTTGAAGACTGTCGGCGACGATGTGGTAGGGATAGGGCGTGCCACCGATGTTCACCACTTTGTCCGCCACGATGTAATTGGCATTTTGTCCCCATGCCAACAGCTTGATGGTCTGTGTGTTGCCGTTGGTGATAAACTCCAACTCATCTTCCACCACGAAAGGCGAATTGAGGTCGTTCGGGTTGATGGTGACGCGCAGGAAAGAGAAGAGGCTGTCTTCGGCAGGGATGATTTTGTCGTAAAACTCCGTGGCACTCTCACCGTCAAGGTTGAGGCGATAAGGTGAATTTTCGCCTCCGACGAGTCGAATGGAACTGATTTTCAAGTCGTCGCTACACTTGTTGTAGATCTTCAGTTCGTGTGTGGCAGAGCCTAATGAGGTAAATACCGTGTCGAACAACACCGTGTCAGCTGAGAATTCCAGCTTCAGACTGGAGTCGGGGTTGATTTGGCTGTTTTTCTTGCACGAATAGCCTCCCAAAGCCATTATGAACAGGGTGATTATGAATAAGATATGTCGATTTTTCATAACGAAATTTGAAAAAGCAAAGATATGCTTTTATTGGATACGAGTAGAAAAGGATTTTATTGTATTTTTGCGGAAAATATCACTGACTATGAAACGTATTGCAATCATAGCATCGCTTTGTTTGATGCTTTTCGGCTTTGCCGGCAAGGCCTCGGCACAGTTTCTTCCCGATGTGCCGGATATGAAGGGGAAGATAACCCTTGGTGGTGACTTTGATTTTGGAATTTATGGGAATTACATGAACCTTGCCATCGCACCTCAAGTGGGTTACCGGATCTTCAGCCCATGGGAAGTGGGCCTGCGAGGCGTTTATAACTTGAAATGCTATTTTGGCTATAGTGAGTATTACCACTATTTCGGCATGGCTCCTTATACCAACTTTCAGATTTACAAAGGCTTGTTTGCCCATGTAGAGGATGAGTACTTATATGGTTTGGCACGATACAACCATGAATCCTATGGCAAGGAATGGTATAATAGCATTTTTGTCGGTGGTGGCTATAGGTCGTATTCCTACGAAGGTAGCTATTATTATCTCATGCTGCTTTACAACTTGAGTTGGGATTATGGTAAGTTTCTCAATGATGGACTTTATCCCTACGCTTCGCCGATTGTGTTGCGCGTAGGTCTTTGCTTCAGCCTTTAATCAGAGTTGTTCAGTTTGTTTTTCTAACGAATAACTAATAACTACTAACTTCTAACTACAAACTGAAAACTAAAACCTTTCCATTCTTTCCAACTCGCGCTTTGAGTCCTTGGTTTTCAGGGATTCACGCTTGTCGTAGTAATGTTTGCCTCGCGCCAAGGCAATGTCCAACTTGGCTAGACCGTTGTCGTTGATGAATAACATCACGGGGATGATGGTGAAACCTTTCTCTTGAACTTTATTCTTCAGCTTGCGTAGCTCGCGGGCAGTGAGCAGCAGTTTGCGGTCGCGTTTGGGGTCGTGGTTGTTGTAGGTGCCTTGGGCGTATTCGGCGATGTGCATCCCGATGACAAACAGCTCGTTGCCCTTGAAGCTGCAATACGAATCCGCCAAGCTTGCCTTGCCGCCTCGGATAGACTTGATCTCTGTGCCGGTCAGCACGATGCCCGCAGTCAGTGTCTCCACGAGGAAATACTCGAACGAGGCACGCTTGTTCTTTATCTTGATGTTGTTATTTGCGATCTTTTTCTCCATTGCGGCTGCAAAAGTACAAAAAACTTGCCGATTATTTGTAATTTTGCCCCCATGAATACCATAGGACATCTTTTCAGGCTTACCACCTTTGGCGAATCACACGGCCCGGCCATTGGCGGCGTCATCGACGGCTGCCCCTCGCAGTTGAAACTCGATTTCGATTTCATTGAAAGCGAGGTGCTTAGGCGCAAGACGGCACAATCCCCAACCAGTTCCCAACGCAAGGAATCCGACCATATCGAATGGCTCTCGGGTTTGCTTGATGGCATTACTTTGGGCTCACCGATAGCCTTCATAGTGCGCAATGAGGGCTGTAAGCCAGAGGATTACGAGTTTTTGAAGGATGTTTACCGTCCTTCCCATGCCGATTTCACTTATGAAAAGAAATACGGTCTCCGTGACTGGCGTGGGGGTGGTAGGGCTTCGGCTCGTACCACTTTGCCCATCGTTGTGGCAGGTGCTATTGCCAAGCAGGTTTTGAAAGAACAAGGTATTCAAATCATTGCTGAAGTGACCTCCATGGGCGATGTGGAACAGGCTCGGAAAGAGGGTGATACGGTAGGCGGCATCGTGGAATGTTGTATCAAGAATGTTCCTGTCGGTTGGGGCGAACCGATGTTCGGCAAGTTTTCAGCGGAATTGGCGCATGCCATATTCAGTCTGCCTGCCGTGAAAGGATTTGAAATTGGTGATGGTTTTGCTTTGGCGAACATGAAAGGCTCTGAGGCTAACGACACCTTTATTAATATGGACGAGGGACATGGGACAGGAGACAAAGGACGTGGGACGGAAAACATCAGGATTACAACGGCTACCAATCATTCTGGTGGCATCCAAGGTGGCATCAGCAATGGGAATGACATCGTTTTCCGTGTGGCCTTCAAGCCGATACCGAGCCTTGCCAAACCTCAGCAAACCGTGAATAGGGCAGGGGAGTCCTGTGAAATCACCATTGAAGGACGACATGACGTATGTGCCTTGCCACGGGCTGTGGTACTGGTGGAGGCGTTGGCAGCGATGGTTACCTTGAATATGGGGATGATGGCCCGTTAAGCGTATTACCGTTCATACAATAGCACCCCAGATACCATCCAATGGCTGAAGCTTCCTCCTTCGTCCTTGCCTTGAGGGATGGCGACGCGTAGCGTATGTTTGCCAGACTTCAAGCCGCTGAGGTCGAAATAGACGGGATTGGTTGCTGTGCCGGGACACCAGCCTGAGCGTGAGTAGTCGGAGGAGGAAATGCCGTTCCAGAAGTTGCCCGACACGGGACTTTGCGCACGATAGGTGGCACAGTCGCAACGCCAAGGAGTATAGGTGAACATTTTCACACCATCGATGTAGATGGTGTTTTCCTTGGGATTGAACTCGTCGCCGTGGTCCCAACCACCGTGACCCGTGCTGATGTAGCGCAGCCTCGCGTGTTCAGCGCCTTCAGGAATCTCAAACTCGACTTCAAGACTGTCGGTAGCGAACAATCGGCCATAGTTTTGTCCCGACATTTCCATCACATTGCAGGTGTTGAACAGCGGCACGGAGTGTTGCTTCAAGGGCTTGTCTTTCCATTCGTAGTCATCAGGATAGGCGAGGAGATCCAAGGAAATCTTGTGTCCGCCCTTGTCGTAGTTGCCAATGAAAGCCCCAATGAGCACGTCGCCACGCAGACGGTCGCGCAACTCGCTGACTTCCTGCTTGTAATAGTTCTCTTCTTTCCATTCCAGACCATCGATTTGCACGCGGTCGTTGAAATGACCTGCGCCAAACGAAGTGAAGAAACGCACCAACTCGACAGGCGGCAGATAGTCCTTTTCCATTATGATGCCTTGATATTCCATGCCATCATGCCCGATGAATTTGGGTAATGCCTCGATGCCTTGTTGCAAACCGTCTTTGAAGCTGCGGGCGGTCTCGGTCGGGATAACGAAGACGGAAGCTGTGCGGTCGTAGGCATCGCCATTGCTGCGCTGATGGATCTCTGCGAAAAGTTGGTAATGCGCGGGCAGTTTGGGCAAGTTCATCCGTTTGACAATCAGGGTGCCATGGCTGAAATGGATGACCATATCGAATGGGATTTCATCAGTATAGGACTCATATTCCGCAAAATGGATTTGTTCGTCCTCGAAAACAGGGATGCGTACGACGAGTTTGTCCTTTCGCAGCTGACTCAGCTCACGGCTCGATTTGTACTCGCCTTTGTAGTCGGGAATCAAGTCAACCAAGGTGTGCTTTTGTTCTTTAACCTCTTTTAAGTCAGTGATATAGGATCCGTTTCTCATGCAACGCACCATCACGCCTTTCAAGCGCCCCAGGCCTGGCATGGGTGAGGCTTCAAATCCGAGGCCTTCCGTCATCCAGACCTCGATGGAGTTGGAGTTGATGCTAGTCTTGTATTTATGGCAATTGTAGCCCAATAGTTTTTCTTTTCCCTCGTCACTGAAAACCACGTCCTTCTTTGTCAATGAAGAGGAGCTATAATACTTCCCGTCGGCAAAATCCAAGATGGTATAGATGGAATCGTGGGTGTAGTCAACATAAGTTTTGCTTTCGGCATAACCTGGGATAGGATTGGAGAGCATCTTTTCTACTGTGCAGATTTTCAGGCAATTTGCATTCTCAATAACCTTCACTATGGTAGTGTCTTGCTCCGTAACGCCTTTGGCATAGCTTTGATAGGTGAGTTCGTGTTGGGCAAAGCCTATCTGTGCCGATAACAGAACCCATAATCCAATAAGCAACTTTTTCATATTATGCTGATTTTAAATCTTTGAATCTTTGAATCTTTGAATTTTTAAATTTTTAAATCTTTAAATCTTTGAATCTTTAAATCCTGAAATCCGGCCCTTCGACCCATTGACAAGCTCAAGGCTTTAATACGCGAAAAATCCCACCACACCCGACAAAACAATCAACAATATCGGATTCGCCTTGAAGAAATACGAGGCCACAAATGCCAAAACGCAGATGATGACGCTGATGTTGTATTGGCCGCGACCGAAATCCACGAAGTTTTGCGTGTTCATCATGGAGAGACCGGCGGCGAAGATGAGTCCGGCGATGGCAGGCTTCAAGCCTTTCAAGGTGTTGTCCATCAGCTTGTTGTTCTTTTTGCTCATGAAGAGCTTCAAGATGAAATACACCATGATGATGGAGGGCAGGCAGAGTGCGAACGAAGCCAACAACGAGCCGCCGAAGCCTGCTGTGGTGTAACCCACGTAAGTCGCCAAGTTGATGGAGATGGGGCCTGGCGTCATCTGCGAGATGGCCACCATGTCTGCGAAGTCGGTGGTGCTCATCCAAGCGTAATGGTCTACCACTTCATGCTGTATCAAGGAGAGCATGGCATAGCCGCCGCCGAAGCCCAGCACGCCGATTTTCACGAACACCCAAAGCAGTTGCAGGTAAATCATGGCTTGGCCTCCTCTTCTTTTTGACTGGAGACTGAGGACTGAGGACTGGGGACGTCTTCCGTCTTCTGTCCTCCGTCTTTTGTCCTCCGTCCTATGACTAGAGCGTAAATAAGGCTCCCCGCAATGGCGGCGAGAATGACGTAGGCAGGCGAGATTTTGCACCACCAGATGAGAAACACGGTCGCGATAGGGATGATGGCGGTCTTCCAGGTCACCTTGGCCGACTTGATCATACGTAGCGAAGGAGCGAGGATGAGAGCCACCACGCAAGGACGGATGCCCTTGAAGATGCGCTCCACCACGGGCTGGTCGCGGTACTCGCGAAAGACCGTAGCCAAGAGCAGGATGATGGTGATGGACGGGATGATGGCACCCAGCATTGCGGCAAAAGCGCCTTTCGTGCCCGCCACACGATGCCCGACATATAAGGCCGTATTGACGGCAAAGACACCTGGAAGCGACTGAACCACGGCAATCATGTCCCAAAACTCATCGTTGGGGATCCACTTCTTTTGGTCGACGACGGCCTTTTCCACCATCGACAGCATGGCATAGCCGCCACCCAGGGTGAAGGCCCCGATCTTGAAGAAAGAGAAGAATAGTTCAAACGCTTTTTTCATGCCGCAAAATTACAGAATTTTGTTCACCATCTAAAAAATACATATATTTGCAGGCAAAATGGATAAACTAAACTGAACGTATTATGATACTTACAACTACACCAAACATTGAAGGCCATACGATCTTGGAGTATAAAGGCGTTGTGTTTGGAGAAGTGATTGCCGGAGTGAATTTTATCAAAGACTTTGGCGCCAGCATTAGAAACTTTATTGGGGGGCGTTCAAGTTCATACGAATCAGAACTAATCAATGCTCGTTCACAGGCATTGAATGAATTGCAGGAGCGCGCGATGCAAATGGGCGCGGATGCTGTTATTGGTATTGATATTGATTACGAGGTCCTTGGTGAGAATAGTGGAATGTTGATGGTTTCTGCATCGGGTACGGCTGTAAAGTTGGCATAGAAATTATAAAGCAATGAAAGACAAACCGATAATTGAAGGATAAAGATGACCATATCAAAAAGAAAATCAGCAAAAATTTTAAAATTCTCTAATTCTTGATAAAATGATATTCCTTGATGCTTCCGTAATGACCTTCGACCAGCCCATAGCATGGAATTGGCTGGTGCAATTCTGCATTTTGGCTACGGCCTTGTTGTTCGGTAACGTGCTGAGAACCAAGATACCCTTCCTGCGTAAGAGCTTGATTCCATCGGCTTTGATCGGAGGTTTGCTGCTCTTGATCTTTAAGGCGATTCCAGGGTGCAAGGAACTCATCAACAAGCCGGTGATGGAGATTCTGACCTATCATGCCTTGGGCCTGGGCTTTGTGTCCTTAGCATTGAAAAACAATAAGATAGAATCGAAGTCCACTCCGATGAAGGTGATTGAGACGGGTGCTTTGACGGCATCCACCTACGTCATCCAAGGCATTGTGGGTCTCATTGTCTCCATCCTGTTCTTCTATTTCGGTCGTAAGCTGTTTTATGCGGCAGGTTTGCTGCTGCCTATGGGCTACGGTCAGGGACCAGGCCAGGCCTTGAACTTCGGTAAGATCTTCACGACATGGGCCACCAAACAGGGCATCGACTTCCCGGGTGCCGACTTCGGCCTCTCCATTGCAGCCACAGGCTTCATCGTGGGTAGTGTGGTAGGCGTCATCTATATGAACATCCTGCGTCGTAAGGGTGCGCTTTCGAGAAAGAAGCTCGCTGAGGCACAGGTGAACAAACTGGAAGACTACGAAGGCAAGGGCGAGATTCCAGATGCTGAGTCTATCGACAAGCTTTCGGTGCAGGTCTGCATGGTGCTGTTTGTCTATTTCCTCGTTTTCCTGTTCACCCGTTGGATTCAAGGGATGGATTTGGGCGACTTCGGCACCAACACTCTGAAACCCATGCTTTGGGGCTTCAACTTCCTGACTGGCACATTGTTCGGCATCTTCTTCAAGTGGCTCTTGACTCGTTTCAAGAAAGCCAAGCTGATGAGCCGCGAATACATCAACAACTATATGCTCAACCGCATCAGCGGCTTCTGCTTCGACGTCATGATTGTGGCGGGCACGGCGGCCATCAGTTTCGAGAACTTCGGCAAGTTTGTGGTGCCTTTCATTATCATCTGTACCTTGGGAGCGGCCGTCACCTTTATCTATGTGCTTATCATCTCGAAGCATCTCTATCCCAATTACAAATACGAAGGTTTCTTCTCGATGTTCGGCATGCTGACGGGCACAGCCAGCAACGGAATGATTCTGTTGCGCGAAATCGACCCGAAGTTTGAGACGCCTGCCGCCAACAACCTTGTGTTGCAGACCCTTTCGGCCATTGTGTTGGGCTTCCCCGTGTTGCTGTTGGTGGGTTATGCCCCGCAAAGCATGAAAGCCACTTGGATTACCTTGGGCATCTTGGTCGTCTTCTGGGCCGCGCTGACGGTGTTTATGCTAAGGACGAAGATTTTCAAGCGGAAGAAGAAAGAGAAAGAATGATAACCATTATCTTTGTCACTGAAACAACAGTCTAACGCCATGAAAGACACATAATAAGGGGATTTCAAATCCCCATACTCAGCCCCAGCGGATTGATAATCCGCTGGAACGGGGTGGAAGGAATGCCATTGAGCCGGGATAGAATGTTTCCTTAAAAAAGTATTGAATCATGAATTCCGAAATAAAACTATTGTTTCTGTCATTAGCAATACTCCTTGGGGTGTGTTGCTCATGCCATGAGGATGTTCCGAAGACTAAGTATTACCCCAACGGTAGTATCGAGGAAAAATGCTATCTTCGCAATGGAAAGCTTTCAGGCGATTATAAATATTATCACAGCAACGGCAATGTGTGTTCCGAAGGGCAATTCAAAAAAGGACATCCAATTGGAGTTTGGTGTCAATACTATCCGAGCGGGAAGACCATGAGCATTGTTGCATACAGTAGAAAGGGGTCTATTATCAACATAAACGCTTGGGATGAAAATGGAAAACAAGTTGTTCTAAACGGCACGGGTACATTTGTCAAATACTATTCTAACGGATCTTTGGAAAGTATTGTAACATATAAGGACTGTCGTTTCGATGGCGTTAATACAAATTGGTATCCAAATGGGAAAAAGAAGGAGGAAATTATTTATAAGAACGGCAAACCAGTTGGCATATGGCGTTTTTGGAATGACGAAGGAGAATTGGTAAGGGAAGAGAAGTATTAGAGCGAAGAGATTGCAAATCCGCTGGAACGGAAATAAGAGGAGGAATAATAATAACAAAAGAAGCTCCGAGCAACGCTCGGAGCTTCTTTTTTCGTTGTGGCTGAAGGTATTAGTCCTTGAGCTCCTTGATACGGGCTTTCTTGCCGCGGAGGCCGCGCAGATAGTAGATGCGTGACTTGCGTACAGCGCCCTTCTTGTTCACCTCGATGTTCTCAATCATCGGGGAGGCAATGGGGAAACATCTTTCCACGCCAACGTTGTTGGAAATCTTGCGGATGGTGAAAGTACCAACCTTGCCTTCGCCGCTACGCTTCAGGACGATGCCCTGGAACTTCTGCAGACGCTCTTTTTGTCCTTCGACAATCTTGTAGGTCACCGTGATGGTGTCGCCTGTCTTAAACTTCGGAAAATCTTTTACAACGATTTGATCTTCAACGAATTGGATTAATGCGTTTTTGCTCATTTTTATATATTTTTGTATATTTTTCTCCAAAAAGTGGGTGCAAAAATACAAATAATTTCAAT
>JAEEGG010002249.1_pt1 | contig 50317 bp, 40 predicted proteins | sample 9134161 | NCBI WGS metagenome assembly JAEEGG01 (sample SAMN16246543, study PRJNA631951) | gut metagenome | biome: gut microbiome; feature: rumen; material: CR-attached | host: Bos | place: Iran: Karaj | collected 2018-10
TGCAAACCTATCCAGAGAAGCTGCATCAATACAATACCTACCAGTGTAATTGTTATCAGCACCTTTACCTACAGTATTACCAGCAGCAATTACACGAAAATTCTCATGCGCTTCTATACGACCAATAGGAAAATCGAAATACCTATTAGCAATAGCAGCATTAAGAATAACTAATACCTCAGGAATAGAAGCATCCATCTCATCTAAGAAGAATACTCCTCCTTTAGTAAATGCATCATAAAATTGAGTCTTTTGATATTTGCCAGAAGCATCAATAAATCCAGTTAATTTAAATTCTTGGGTTACTGCATTAGTAAAATAGAAGTCTAAATTAAGAGCTTCTGCAACTTGTTTACAAATAACATTCTTACCAGTACCTGCTTCTCCAGTTAAAAATACTGGAATATTAGCAGATACTAACTGAAGAACCCTATCGAATTTTTCATGAGTAGTACCTTTAATTTTTGTAGTACCTGTAGAAGTTTTTATGACATGTACTTCTGGAAGTTTACCATAAATTTCTATAAGCTTTCTATCAAGTTCAGGTTTAATAGATTTTACTATTTCATCTAAACCATCTCCTACAACAGTTTCAACTATAACTTTTTGAATGGCTTCTACAGCTTTAGTTGCAGAACTTGTACGTTTCCCTTTAGGGGATGTTAAATCTTTATCTAACTCTGCTTTTATTTCTTCTATTGTTTTCATTTATTATTAATTTTAAATCCTAAATATTCTAGTATTTTTTCGACACTATAGTCATTAGACCTTATCCAGAAATTTGATAATACATACGTAGAATCATCACCAAGTATTTCTACACAAGTATCATGACTAGTTATAGTTCTACCATAACCACCTGCCCAACTAGAATTTGTAATAGTAGGACAAGTCTCTAACCATTTAAAACCAAGCCTTCTTTGCATTGAAGAATTTGCCAAAGGAAAGCAAAGTTTTAATAAATCAAATCGTTGTCCATAATCCTTCAAAGTTACTGTTGGACAAACAACCTCATTTCCACATTCAGATGGTTTAAAGCACAAATCAATTTTAACTTGTACACCAGTTCTTTCAATAATATTAAGGGCATTTATCATTGCAGTTCCTGCATTTAAATAAAATTCAGGATCTTCACAACAATTACCTCCATTGCAATAAATAACGTGAATAGTTTTCCTTTTTTGAGGAAATCTTTCAGTATTAATCATACTATTTGGAAGATTTTGTATTGCATTTGGAACATGAGGTACGTATCCAACAATACTACTTGAAGGCATAGTCTTTTGAGTAACTTGATATTTAGCACTATTTTTAATAGAAGCCCTTAAAGCTTTCTTTAAATCATCTAAAACATCAGGCCATCCAAATTTAGCAAATTCACATGCTTCTTTATAATTTCTAGTATTATACCAACTACCTCCACGACTTTCTTCTGTTTGTGAAGAATGTTCCTTCCTCATAACATGACAATTTTTTCTATTATCTATAGTAGAAATTAGATTAGCAATACTAGGAAAATTTTCTCTATATATCTCTCTAGGCATCTTTATTAAGTATATTTATAATAACATTATACACTGCTTCTAGTACTGTTTTACCATTAGCTATCTTTTCACAAGACTTTACTACAATAGTCCAATAACCTGTTCCAGAATTACTTAAAATTATATCATCTTGTCCAAATGTTGAATTTAAATATTCAAATAGATTATTCAATGACCAACATGGTATACAGGTATGACTATTTAATATGTAGGGTATAGCACAATAACAGTAAGTTTTACCATCAGGTTTAAAAAAGCTTCCATTCGCAAAATCAACTGGAAGTCCTAAACTTTGAAGTTTTTCGCAATTCTCAGGTATTAAACGCTCCATTAGCTTTATTTATTTGAATCCAATCGTGTAAAGCATCTTCATCAAATACTACATTACTTGGAATCTTTAAAGATTCTGTATAATCGGTATAGTTTCCATCTGAATCTAAATACACAAAAGCGATAGTAATAGTATCAGAAGATATATCAATAATTCCTTCATATTGAGTATTATATCCTATATTAAAACACTTTAAAGATTTAATCTCTTCAAAAGTATTGAATAAATAATCATCCAAAAACATATAATACTCTTCAAATTCTTTATAAGATATCATGTTTCATAATTTTCTGGATTATTTAACATATCTTGGAGTCTTTTTGAGGCTTCTTCCTCAGTCTTGTATTTGGTAGCATGATTACTATCTGTAGTTAGAGTTACTAAATATTTATCATTATAACAAGAATTTATTCTTAAGTATTTCTTTCTTTTAAAAAACTGAAGAAAAGATTTTTTTAATCGTATAACATATAGATACTTACTGTTTATTTTACATCCATTTATAGATGTAGTGTAACTCCAAAGAATTTCTTCAATAACAAATTTCATACTTCTTCACCATAATATTCTCTCATATAACATCTATAGCACAAATCTCCAGTATCATTAGTATCTTCTATTTCATAACCACAGTCTTCACAATATTTTATATTAGGATCATTCATAGTTACCAACGGTTTAAATTAGGATCAATTATCTTATTTTTAACAAATTGATCTAAAGCTAATGTAGCTAAATGTTTCATATCTGGAGAAGGTCTACCTGTAGTTCCTGTAATTCTTTCATCAAAGAAATGTTCCCAATCACTCATAAAACCAGTAACCATAATTTCAGTCTTAGTTCCATTTATAAGAAAATAACGGGCTTGTTCAGGTTTATAACCTTTTCCTAGCCACTTAAAATATAGTTTTTCAGATATTTTTACATCTTCTTCTAGCTCTTTTAAATCTTCAGGTTTTATCCAAACTGGTTTAGAAAAAGTTACCGAACTTCCAAATGAAGCTTTAAAGTAATTACACCACCTTTGACTTTCTTGTGCGAAACTATTATGTCTATATCTGGTTATAGATTGTGAATCAATTCTAGCACAAGTGAATTTCATAGTATATCTTTTATAATGAAATGCTGTAGGTTCACATAAATATTCAAGATCATCTTCCCAATGATTTTCTATAATAACTCTAAGATTAGTTGTTATTAACCATCCATCACATGAATCTCCAAATTCATCATACATAGATAAACCTTCAGTTGTATACACTTTAGAATATGGATTTTCTTCATACCTATATACTCCAAATCCAGAATGATTAGTTGTAATTGGAACTGCTAAATATATAGTACCATGTTCAAGCATTGAAGTATGACCATCCTTTATGAGATTATCTATCATCTTTTTTGCACTATCAGTTGTTATTTTATCTTCTGATTTATAACATGTTCTAGCACATAATTCTATATGTTTATAAGCATCTTCTAAAGAATTTCCTTGGGGAATATATTCAACAGCAGGGTCTATTAGTCTCATTTTGGATTAATTTTATCAATAGTATAAGTATAACACTCGTAACAAGGTTCTCCAGAATTTTCATTAATCCATTCATGCCCTGTATTATACCATACATAACTTGTTTTATCTCCTCGATGGTATTCTCTAGTTACATTTGACTTACCTCTAACTTTATTTTCTATATATTCTTTAGCAGCTTTTTTTGTTTTAAATATATCAGAGAATACCAGTACTTCTTCTTCTTCTAAGTCACCTCTAACCCATGCTTCTCTATTGTGATAACATTTAACTTTATACATATTTTAATCAACTTGAATTAATCTCTTTCATAATCTGTATTTAATATTATACTTTTATCTGTAAAATCATATACTTTTAATACTACTTTACAATCAACAATATTGTCTAAATTGTCTTTACATCTTATACGATCTCCTTCTGAAGGTATTTTATATTCCCAAAGAATTTGAGTAATTAAATTAAATTTTTTATCAAATATTTTCAACAGTAAAGGTTTCATTTTTTGTATATTTTTTCTTCTAATAAAACAATAAGTCTAGTATCCTTCTCAATCTGTACGCGACATTCTTTACAACGTCTTTCAAGATCTTCAAGTTCTTGCTCCCATCGATGTCTAATATCGAGAAGTTCATTTAAAATTTCTTGATCATCCATATCTTATTCCCTTTTATTAGTATGAATAATAAGGGCATTCAGCTCTATAAGTACAATCTGTTAAACATGACCCCTTATAGGAACATTCATCAAATGACCATAAGGTATTTTTATTTTTTGAATCTTCTATAGAGTTTTCATCAGATTTTTCCCATATATAACTGACTAGCCAAAAACAAATTGCTGGACCGAAAAGTAAAATTAAGCATAGTATGAGTACAATCCACTTCATATTTTTATAATTTATTTTTCTTTGAACATATTTCTAAAAAACCATCTTCTCCAAATAACCATATTAGTAGGAAAAATAATGGCCATGCAACAATTATAAATAAAGTTATTAACCAGCCAATAGGTCCCAACTTTTCAAGAGTACTATCATCTTGTGCAAATGCCCCAATTATAAAACCAACAATAAGATAGGGTATAAGAATGGGAAGTATTATTATTAAATTAATCATCACTATCTATGTTTACTTAATTTGTACTCTTTGACCAACTTGATATAAAGAGTCAGTTAATAAATAAAAATCAGTGGAAAATCCATTATAAAAAGAACTGCATTTTACTTTGCATCTGTATCTTGCATCAAGGTATTCACCATTAGCCATCTTCTTATCGCAATGAACTTTAACCTCTGTTATAATACCACCTTTTGCGTAATGATAATCATCACAAGAACAGAAAGTCAATAATAGTATACACAGCACAGTACAAACAATATCAACTATTACACACCTTGTTGTATGCTTTAATTCAGACCACTTCTTCATCTTTTTCTTCTTGTTTTAATAATTCCTCATCCGACATTTTACGGATTTTTCGTGTCAGTTTCCAACTATCAATATACACAGATATAATCATACCTATAGTAATCCACGAAAGCAAACAGTCAACAATGGCTTCCCACTTGGCAGCAGGTCTTAACCACTTTATGAAAATCCACAGTATCATTACTGTAACAACTCCAGACAAATATATGTATAGAAAAACCATACTTCACTCCTCCTTTCGTAGTTCAGCAATCAAAGCATCAGCAAGTTTCACTGCTTGCTCTGCGACTTGTTGTTCGCTATAACCAGCTCTGAGCATTTTATCACTCAATGCACAGGTTAACTTGATAGCAGCATCAATGCGGACTTGTTCCCAGTCAATAGTATTACTAAAATCTAAATCTTCATAGTAGTAATAATCATTCTCTGTTCCATATTCATGAAACATAACAATCTTACTATCTACTGACATAATAGGAATAACATTTTCTAAAAGTTTTCCTGTTGCTTTAACTCGTGCTTTCATCTTGTCCTTCTTTCTTAATCAGTCCTTGTTCAAACAGCCATAACATACCACCATATACGGCATCCATTGGATCTTTGACGTGTATGTCTTTCTGCCATATAAACCCATTGTCTTTAATACGTAAGAATGCAAAATTATTAATTATTTGCAAAGTAATTGTTGCATTTAATTTTCTCATCACTTCAAGTAATGCGCTTAAACTCCATGCTGGAACAGCGTGTGGTAGATTATTCTTGCCAACACATAAAGCCCATTCACCGAATGTTATGTTCCAATTACAATCCGCTGTCTTGGGGTCTAACCCAAGCTCTAGCAGATGTTTACTTTGTTCGATTGTTGTTGCTACCATAATGTGAATATTTATCTGAACCGCACAAATATCCTAACCAAAAACATATTCCACATGCTACAAATATTGCAATAATACCTAATATTATTATACAAGTCATAATCACTCTACCTCTCCGTCTAATATTCTATAAGATAATTTTCGTATTTTTCTTACAGCTTCGTTGATATAATCTTTAGACATTGCACCAAAGACACTGCTTCCTCTTGGATGATTTTTAATATCGTCTCTTATACTTTCAAGTTTGTGTGCAGTATCAATCAAAAGATGTACAAATTCTCCTTTGTAAAAATTATCCATAATCAGTTCTCCTTATCTTTCACACAATTCTTTGATAATTAATTCTTTTTTTGGTGGATAACACCACCATTTAATACAAATACTTATCTGAGTAATAAAGTATAGTGTATGTTGCACCAGTACTACATTTACCAAGGACAAAATCTCCAGGCATCAAACCGTTTTCGTTTAAGAAGGTACATACATCTTGCGCGTTATCAAAATGCCTGTGATACCAATTACCATCTTTATTCAATGAGGGTAACTCGCTTGCTGGATGCCAACCTTGTTCTTTAAGTTCTTTTAGCTCCTTCAACCATTCGGCTAGTTGCTTATGGTCTTCTGCACACTGGCCACAATTAGTATCAGCAACATCTTGTGCGTGTTTTATTGCTTCATCAAGTGTCATATTTTACTCCTCCTTCTATTAATAATTACCAATCGTCATATTCGTCAAGCCATTGGTATTCGTCCGCTTCTATTTCATAATTTGAGAGTGGTTTATCCTCTGAATCTATTGTGAGTGCTACACAGTTTTCACCAAATAATCGCTCTGTAACCTTACCTTTACAATAACGATTATTTACACCTCCGAGAAATATGCAAACTTTATCACTAACATTGGGTACTGCATCAGACTCATACATTCTTACAAAGACATTATCTTTATTATAAATCTTTATTGTCATAATTATTTCACCTTTCTTGTTATGTGTATCAAAAAACAAGTTGATGATAACGCATAAACAACCATTGTTACTATTAAAAAGTCAAACATAATCACTCTTCCTTCGGTTCATAACACCAATAAAACAACACATAATAAGGTGTTAATGAACGACCATTATATGTTATTGAAATAACATTAACATCATTTACTCTTTCGTTTAGAAAATCAACGAGTTTACTTTCATCGCAAAAATGCTTAGAAAAATATTCTTTTTTCATATCTCCATTGCTTTACGGTAATCATCACATAAATCATAACCATCCTCAAAGTATGAGTCCAGCCATTCGCAAGTCTTATCAACGGTATAGTTGCAGCCATAATCTGTAAAATGCTTTGCCACATCAGTCAATGTTACTTGACCTTCATTCTCTTCAATAAAGTTGTCTAATTCCGTGTAAATGTCCATTTGTTTACTCATATCAAATCAAATTTTAAGATAAATCGTAAATGTCCTCGTTTGGCAAAATCATGATGCCAAAGAACCTGAATGGATAAGAATTAACACGTTGAAACCATACTGTTTTTGTATCAGCAATCCAGTGTTGAAACCTAAACCGTTTTATGGCTTTCCCGTAGTATATCTTGAAGAACCAAGACTTCTTGCCGAAGCAAATACACGGCCATCCCATTGACCATACAAAACCATACATTCTCATAGTCAAATCAAATTAGTTAAACAATATTCCAATGCTGCTTCAATGGCATCTTCTGGCTCATCATAACCATTCTCATCAAGAGGGTCACGATAATCTATGTCATCATAATCATTGAATAATGCAATTATGGCTCTGTAAAAGATACGAGGTGTTCTATCGACATCACATCCTATTGTTGGCATAATGTGAATACCACGTTTTCTTAACCAACGGCAAGCCATTTGTTGAGTTGGCCTACTACATATATCAGTTCCTTTATTATTAAAATTAAATGCAGCTTCTGATAATTCAGGTAACATTCCTTGAAACAAGGTTACATTTGAACTAAAATATTCATAATAACTGCGGCATTCCCAATCAAACCTCTTCTCTTTAAGGAGTTCGGCTACTTCGTAACTTACATAAACCTCTTTCATAGTTCAATCACTTTTTACCTATGTGAATAGTATCACCAACTTGTAATAGGTCGTTAGTATAAAACCAATAATAATCAAACTTAGTAAGAGTACCCATACCATGTTCTTTTACACAAACTTTATACTTTGCATAAGCATGACTCTTTTCTACGTATTCAACTACTCCAGTTTCAAAGTGTCTATTACAATACTTGTGTTCTGCACATGAACAAAGACAAATAGCAATAATAGCGACAATAAGTACTATTAGATAAAATCTTCGCCAAAACTTATAGGCGTTCTTTTCTTCTCTTGTCATAATTCAATTACCAGTTAATAAATCTTTCATCGGGCATATCAGTAGTGCCAAGCAGATGTTCGTTGCCCTCAAAGGGGATGCACTGCGGATAATAGCCATAACCACTACAGATAAATAAGTTGTCTTCATCAACAAAACCGTAGAAATCAATAGCCCATGTACTCCTATTTGATTCCCTCACAAGCACCTTGTCAAAAGGCTTAAAGTTGGCAATGTCGTAGTGGGGCTTGATTTTGCGCAGTTCCTTCTTGTCGGCATCCCACTGATACCCTGCTTCTCGCATCTTGGCAAAGAGCAAGTTACGTTGCTCTTTAGTGGCGGGCTTTACATCTTTTACGCTGGTCCAGGCCTTACTTGGAAACAAATCTAACCTAATTTCTCCATTTCGAGAAACTCCAACATAAGAGCCTATAAATGAGGACTCAACATTTTTATAAGTACTATTGTAAATAAATGGATTACCAATTCCACTTACAAGTACATCCCCATCCTTGGCATCTTGGACAGTCCAAAGATGAAATGTTTTATCAATAGATATAATATTACCTAATACACAAGTTTCTGAATACCAATAACGACTATCGATAGATGAAATTTGACATATACAATGACCATCTGTAATCCAATCCCCCACTTTGAATTTGTGTTCAACGGGTGTCTGCCACCCCTCCCAAGTACGGCAATCTTTGCTGGGGAAAAGAACACATTCAGCATCTTCATAATGATTAAAGTATCTACCATATTTATCTAATTTTTCTACAGTATTATCATTTAATCTGATTTGAATAGGATAGGATTCATAAAAATTAACTGATATAAGTTTTACTTTACCGTACAAAGTAAACCATAACTCAATTCCTTCAGGAGCATCCTTTAATAATTCTGCAATATTTATCATAGTTATTCTTTACTAATTAAAGGTTTATTAACATGTACTTCTAATTCAAGATCTTTTTTCCAGTCAATATCTTGAATGAACTCTTTTACTACTTTAAAAATAGCAATAATTAAACATATAATTGCACAAATTAAAGTTAAAGGATTCCACCATCTTAGACCAAATACTGAACTATAATGAACTCCAGAGTGTATTTGATAAGGTCTTTCATCTGGACCAGCATCTTTAGTTCCACAATATTCTTTCGAAGTTTTACTCCAGCGTTTTTGTTTAATAATTCCAAGGTAATATAGAAATTTACCAAATTTATCCATTGCCTTGACATATTCTTTCTTTTTTAACCAGACATACTCTTTATTACTCATGGTTATATAAAATAAAAAACTACGGATATATAAAATACCCGTAGTTTAAGTTTGTATATTAATTATTAAAATTAGTTAAAGATGTACTTAATACCGATAGAAGCGTTCCAGCACTGACCGATGGCCTTGTTGGGAACGAAGGTCTTAGTATTTCCATCAATTGCTTTAGGAGTACTAAATAAAGCATATCCTTCACTATCACGACCCTCATATTTAAGAATACGAGCATCACTACCAATTTCAGGATTCAAATATTTTGCAACTCCCCAGTTAGAGTTAAACAAGTTAAGAACATTCTTTACATTAAATAACAACTGAAGTGTATGTTTTGCACCACTAACGTTAAATGAGAAATCATGTTTATAGCTTAAATCAACTCTATGAACCCAAGGACTGTATACACTATAACCTTCAGCTACTTTACCTTGATTATTGTTTAGGTAGTTGTTAGCATGTACATAGTCCATAAAACGAGTTTTATCACCTTCACTTACGAAGCGGAATTGGTTTGTATTAACTTCTTCATCGGTAGGAATATAAATAGCATCATAGTTATAACCATCACCATTCATATCATTACTTGTCATGTATGAATAATTATTTCCACCTCTGAATGCTTCATAAATTAAACCATAATGATTTCCACTCTTATCATTTCCAACAGCCGATAATACAAATCTGTCAGGAATTACATATTGTGAATTGTGAAGTTTAATATTGTTAGGACCATCTGTTGTAGGTACATAAGTAAACGCACTTTCAGCAGCAGAACCTGGCATACCAGTTACTTCTTTATTGACAGTATGAGTATATGCAGCCATCAAACTAAGCCAATCAGTAGGCTGTGCATTTAATGTAACATTGCCAATCCAACCATATCCTCTACTAGTATTACCAAGGACAAATGCTTTAGTACCTTGACGGAAATTCTTTGGATAAATAGGTCTGTTATCTACACCAGTAAATCTTTCAAATCCTTCTACAGAAGGAATACTCCAATCACTAATAGTTGCAGCATTTACATTCTTATTATAAATTCCTTCTACAGTTATAGTAAATGGGAATTTAACAGGAACTTGCCAATCAAATGCTAATGAAGTCTTCCATACCATAGGCATTTTAAATGAAGGATCTACAGCACTAATAGATGAAGGAACTGTACCCATATCAGGATTTACATTCTCAGGATATCCCATAGCAATAAGTTTATTCTTAAGAGCATCTACTGTAGGTTTACCCTCACTATCAACTACTAAACCTCCTGCAAACTGATTCATATCAATACCATTACGAGCACTGAGTTGTGCTTGATATTGAATCATACCTGAATTAGTTGGCATATTAGTAAAGAATACCAGAGGCAAACGACCAGAGAATAAACCAGTTCCTCCACGCATAGTAATAATCTTATTACCTACTATATCCCAATTAAATCCTAAACGAGGTTGTACAATTAAATGGTTATTTGGCCATTTTCCAGTATCAATATGACGATCTCCAGGGTAATTTAATGCTAAAATAGCATTATTAGTCATAAGGTCTTTGTTATTGAAGAATAGTCCATCAAGACGTAAACCATAATTTAATTTAAAGTTTCGACTAATATTCCATTCATCTTGACCATATACACCAAATTTATTAAATTGTACTCTAGCAGCAGGAGCATTGTTTCCACCATAACCATAAGTTAAACAAACTACTTCAGGAGCTGCTCCATTAATGAAATCATCAACACTATTATAACGATAATATCCTGTACCATTTCTCATATAGGAATTATCAGCCATTTGATGTTCAAATGATAAACCTCCAATTACCTTATGATTACCATAAGCCCATGTTAAATCATCTCTGATATTCCAAATTTTATTATGAACAGCGTTATTCCAAGTAAACAATTCATAACCTAAATCCATATAATTGTCCCTGTTACCTTCATCATCAGTCTTTGTTATATCAATGAAAGGAAACTCAGAAGAATTACTTACACGAACATCATCAAGTTTTGACCAAGTAGCTAAGAATTGATTAGATAGATTATCATTTAATCTACTATTTAAATCAAATGATAGTGAGTGTACCAGGTTGTCCATGCCATACATCGAGTTGGCAAAGGAGAAGGACTTCTGCGATACACGGGCAGTTGCCATACGAGTGCCACCGTCCATCGAGGTAGCGTTGGGATTCTGCCAGTAGCGGTTCTTAGTGTAGTTATAGCGCAGGGCCAGGTGGTGGTCATGGTTGATGTTCCAGTCCAAGCGGGCGAGAATCTTATAGTTGTTCTCGTCGGCGGGGAAGTTGGTCCATGAACCCGTGTCATAACCATATTTGCTCTTCACGTGGTTGCTCACGCGCTCCAGGTCGGCGAGCGTGGTGCGAGAGATGTACTGGTCGGGAACGGCAACACCGTTCTGCGAAGCACGCCACATGTTCACGATGGTGGGCTGCTTGGTCATTTCACCGTTCACGAAGAAGAACAGCTTGTCCTTGATGATCGGGCCGCCGATGGTAGCACCGTAGGTGGTCACCTTGAATTTCTCACGGGCCTGACCAATCTGGGTGCGCTCAACAGCGTCACCACGCATGTTCTCGTTGCGGTGGAAGATGTAGGCACTGCCACGGAACTTGTTGGTACCACTCTTGGTAACGGCGTTAACACCACCACCGATGAAGTTGGTCTGACGAACATCGTAGGGCGAGATCACAACCTGCATCTCCTCGATAGCCTCGATGCTGATGGGGTTGCCACCACCGGGCAGGTTGTCGCTCAGACCGAAGTTATTGTTGAAGTTGGCACCGTCAACGGTGAAGTTGGCAGTACGGCCATCGGTACCGGCAAAGCTCATGCCGTTACCGCCGTAGGGCGACAGACGGGTAATGTCGGTCAAGCTGCGGGATACCGTAGGCAGATTGGTGATCTGAGCGCTGTTGATGTTAGTAGCAGCACCAGTCTTCTCGGCACGGAACTTGGTGGCCGCTGCAGTAACGACAACCTCGCCGAGGGCGTTGGCATCAACACTCAGGTCAAAGTCAAGATTGGAGGTCTCGGCCAGCTGCAAGGTCACGCCTTCAATGCTGCGGGGCTCGTAGCCGATGTAGGACACGCTGACGGTGTAGGGGCCACCGGGACGCATACCCTGGATGGTGTAACGGCCATCCATGTTGGTCACGGCGTTGTACTTGGTGCCCGAGGGCGTGTGCAGGGCCGTGATTGTTGCACCAATCATCGCCTGCTGGTTCTCATCGGTCACAACACCGGACAGCGCCGAAGTCGTCACCTGAGCACTCGACGACAATGCTACCAGGAACATTGCCACCAAAGCCAAAAGCTTAACTGTTCTCAACATACAAAAAATAGTTTTTAATGAATGAATAACTAGTAATTATTAAATAATTGATTGATTAAACTATCATTTTCAAAAGAGTTCGCGCCACATTAGCGGTTGTTATCCCGTCTAATCTGGCGCGTTTGTCGCTGGATACCCTCTCTTGCAGCGGCTTATAGAATTGGCTTGCTGCCTCTCCGCCACAAGTTATCTTGAAAGGTATGCCTTATGAATAAACTGACATTTTCGTAATATAGTCCTCAATTCGGGGACAAAGGTAGTCATTTTTTTCATCATGGACACGATATTTCAAAGGAATTTTTCAACAATTTCTCTTTTATTCTTTAAATACCTCATTTTCAACCATATAACATACCAAGAAAAAGGCATATCATCATCTATTCCAGGTACAAGAGATTGTGCAATCACACGAGAAACCAATCAAGATAAACTGGTGCTATGAGGCACCTTCCGCTCATTGACAGAGTGCTGATGTCTCCCAAGCCATACACGGGTTCACTTTCTCCAGCTTGAGCCATTCCGGCCGCAGAGGCATAGCCCGCAGCCACACACATCACAATCAAAAGTAGAAACCTATTCATAAATCCATCTCAACTATAATGAATGGCAAAAAATGGGACATCGCCACTCGAATAACTATATTTTTAGCCTTGCTTCACACCAAGAGCGCGCGAACGCTCACTTTTTCACCCTATCGGGGTGCTGGGCGATGAAGGATTTCCACGACTTGGTGCCCTTGCCGGTGAAGGGTTTATTGCGCTCATAGAAATGGCACAGTGCGGCAGCCAGGGCATCGGTAGCGTCTAGCAGGGCGGGCATCTGGGCCTCGTCGATGCCCAGCGTGCGCTGCAGCATCATGGCCACCTGTTCCTTGCTGGCGGCACCGTTGCCGGTGATAGCCATTTTGATCTTGCGGGGCTCGTATTCGGTGATGGGAATCTCACGGTTCAAGGCAGCCACCATCGCCACCCCCTGGGCACGTCCCAGCTTGAGCATCGACTGCACGTTTTTGCCGTAGAACGGCGCCTCGATGGCCATCTCGTCGGGCAGGTACTCCTGGATGACGCCACTCACGCGCTCATAAATGTGCCTCAACCGCATGTAGTGGTCCTCCATGCGGCTCAGCTGCAGCACGCCCATGACGATGAGTTCGGGTTTCTTGCCGTTTACCCCCAGCAGGGCATAACCCATGACGTTGGTGCCAGGGTCGATACCGATGATGATATTCTCGTATTGTCTTGTCATCACTATGACTGCAAAGTTAACACTTTTCCCCCACCCTGCCAACAAAAAAGCGCCCATCTTCAATTAGATGAGCGCTTTTCTTTTCCCTTAGGGCATCAATTACCATCGGCCTGACAGCAGATAGTCGATCAGGGCTGTCACGTCGCTGATGTTGATGCTTCCATCTGCCTCACAGTCAGCATTGTCGACACTGATGCCTGTAGCGTTGCCGCTCAGCAGGTAATCAATCAATGCGGTCACGTCGCTGATGTTGACCTTGCCGTCCATGTCCACGTCACCCAAGGTGGACGGCATCCACTTGTTTACTATCAGTTTGCCACCCTCGAGATACAACGTCAGGTTGTACTTGCCGGTGGGAATCCTGAAGGCGTTGGAACCAGGGACAACGCTCAATTCGGTGCCCAGACGGGCCTCGTTGATGAGGAAGTTGTTGCTGGTGGCGCCCATACGGTTGCCGGCAATCGCATCCCACGAACTTGCCAATGCCGTCGTGAAGCTGAAGTAGCTGTAACCGCCGTAAGGATCAACAAAGTCGATAGTGGCAGTGTATTTCTCGCCATTGGTGGTCGTCATCTCAAAGCCGTTATTGGGAGACCAGCCTGCCGTGTTGATGTTGCCCAACACATAGACCTTCTCAAAGCTTGCGCTGCCTGCACCGCCATACTTCTCAGTCACGTCGACATAGGTGTCGGCAGCAGTGTACTTGAAGGTTGCCAAGTCGCTGTTGGGATAGATGAAGTAAGAGTCACGTTTCACGCTGATGGGCGTGGTCTGGTTCTCGAAGCCAAATTCGCCGTTGCTGAAGATGACACCCATCTCGTTGACGTCAGCATGCAGGCAATACCACTCAATGTCGTTGACGGTCACCTTGTCCAGGGTGCTGATCTTCTTGCCGGGCCAGGTGTTGCCTGTCAGGTTATCATCACCGCTCCATGCCCAGATATAGGCATTGGCCATCGAAGTCTTGACATACACGTTGAGACCGGTGGTAGCGGTTTCGGTGATAGTATAGACGTAACTCTCGATGTTCTCGACCTGGTCACCGTTGAGCACGCCCACCTTGAGGGTGGTGTTCTCGGTAAAGGTCATCGGCGTCGTAGCGGTAATCTTGGCGCTGGATGTGGTGGGCTCGCTGCCGTCGATGGTATAGACGAGCGTTGTACCGCTTGCACTGGGAGCCACGTTGAGGCTCACACTGCCCACATAGTTGCCGGCGGCCTTGCTGACCACGGGATAGCCCAGGATGCTGCCATCCTTACCGACATGCTCCCAGTCAATCTCGTAGCTGATGTACAGGTTATAGCCTTCGCCGCCTTGCACCAGTTTGTAGCCATAGGGAGTTCCGTTATACACGGCGCCGCCCAGCTGCAGGTACAGGTTGCCGCGCGTGCCCTCGGTCTCAAGGATATAACCGCCATTGCTCTCGCGCTGGGTGAGGATGTCGCTCTGGTTGTGGACTCCGGCAGCACGACGGGCTTTGATGCAGTTGTTGATCTCATCTTTATAGACCAGATAGTGCTTGTAGAAAATACAAGGAGTGCCGGGCATTGCCAGGATGAAGGCGTTGGCGGGCATAACGTTGGTCTTGAGGCAATCGTAGTTGGTGTTTTGGCCCGTGTCGTGGTTATCGACAAAGGTCACCGAGTAGCGCTGATAGTTCTTATCGGCAGCCAGGCCCTTGCTGCTTAGGGCACTCCAGTCACCACCGGCAAACGCGCTCTGCATCGGGTACTTCAACGCGAAGTCAAACACGGCGGTCTGGATGCGGTCGTCCTGCTTGGTCTCGTTCAGCCACCAGCGCAGGGTCTCGACATTGCCGTCCCAGTACTCGCCCACCGAGAAAGCGGGCTGGCTGGCCTGGTTATACAGGCCCACATAGTAGCCGGCATAGCCCTTGCACATGTCATAGCGGAAACCGTCATATCCCAGTTCGTCCATGAGGTACTTCTGGTAGGTCTTGACATTCTGCTGCACATTGGCGCTGGTGTGATCCAGGTCACGGCTGCCGTCAAAGTTCTCGCCCTCGTCGTTGGCACCTGTTACGGGATAGCCCTCTGCGACACACTCGTCGGTCTTGCAGATGTCGGCCGTCGTCCATGACACGCTGTATCTCTCGCCGGTGACAGGACCGTTAACTGTCTCGTTGGCCAAGTCCGTCCAGCTGCTCTTGCCGCTCTTGTGGTTAATGACCATATCCATCAGCACACTGGTGTTGTGGCTGTGGAGGGTAGCAATCATGTTGCGCAACTGCGACTCGGTACCGAAGCAGGTATTATGCTTCAGCCAGTAAACGGGCATGTAGCCCATGCTCTCGGCCGTGCCGCTGGCATCCACACTGCCCGAATTGGGCACCCACACCACATCGAAGTATTGTCCCAGTTCCTGGGCTTCGCTGGCCAGTTTACTCCACTTGGTGGCCTTGTAGCTGTCCCAGTAAAAGCCCTGCAGCATCACACCGCCGAACATCGCGGGCCAACCCTTGCCTGCCACAGGCGTGCTACCGCCCTCGCGGGTGATGACACAAGTGCGCTCACTGAAATTGACGGTCAGCTTATAGGTTCCTGCAGGAATGCGGAATGCCACATCCACATTTTCGCCCGGCTCGCTCATGGGAATCGCATAACCCAGCATCGATGAGGTTACCCAGAAATTGCCCTCGCTCAACGCGGTGAACCGGTAAGGCGTGATATCGTTCCAGCCAGTGCTGTCGTCAGCAAGTTTGGTCGTGAAGGAGAAATAGCTGACATCGGCGTCCTCCTCACTGTTCTCGCCATTGAAAGTGACCGTAGCGGTAAACAAGTTGCCGTCGGTCGTGTTCATTTTGACACCCACACTGGGATCCCAACTGTTACCCTCGGCTTCGCCCAAGACGTAGAGGTCGCCAGTGACGGGATCGACGGGCTCATCAATCTCACCTTCAACCCTGAAACGCTTGTTGATGGTGTCGAACTTGAATACATATTGCGTACCGTTACCCGTGAAGTAATAGGCTCCGCTGCTACTCTTCTGGGTAGGAATCCAAGTCTCAACGTTAATCTTTTGGTCACCACTCACGGGGCCGTAGCGATAGTTGTTATTGAACGTGTCCCAGTCGCTGGAAGACGACGAGCGCCCATCGGCGAACACAAAATACACCTTGCCGCTGACGGTGGCCGTGTAAGTGTAAGTCCCGTCGGGTCGGCCGGTCATCGTAACGCCGCCAGCAGGATTCCAACCGCCAAACGGCCCATCGCCCACGATATACATCGCAGCGCCGGCTTGCAGCGTCAACAACGACACCACAAGCACAAGAAATAATGTAAATCTCCTTTTCATATACCAGTGTTATTTAAGTTATAGTTGAATTTCCGGTTATTTCGATGGTGAAAGGTGCAGAACGCACCCCCTTTTTGCTTAGCGTCCCCAAAATTACTGGTTCCTCGCCACATTATTTATAGTCCTGCCCGTTACAGCCCCCAAAAATCAACGCAAACGATTGCATTTTCACCGATTCCATCCCTCTCACTACCCCATCGGTGAAAACCTGCCACAGGAGGCCGACAACTCAAAACTTTATATTACCTTTGCAGTCGAGATCAAAAGAGATTGCAACATGAAGAAACTGGTGATATTTGACCTGGACGGCACGCTGCTCAACACCATCGAGGACTTGGGCCAGGCGGCCAATCACGCCCTTGAACTGGGCGGCCACGCCACCCACTCGATGGCGAGTTACCCCTACTTTGTGGGCAACGGCGTGAGGCGTCTGATGACGCGTGTGCTGCCCGAGGATGCCCGTGACGACGAGAGTGTGGACCGCGTACTGGCCGACTTCATGGAATACTATAACGAGCACTGCACCGACTACACCAAGCCTTACAACGGTATGCCCGAACTGCTGCAGGACCTGCGCGACCTGGGCGTGGCGGTAGCTGTAGCCAGCAACAAGTACCAGCATGCGGTGGACAAGATCATCCCGCACTATTTCCCCGACATCAATTTTGTCGCCATCGAGGGACACCGCGAGGGCGTGAACGTCAAGCCCGACCCCAGCGTGCTGTTCTCGATCCTGGCCAAGGCCAAGGTCGCCAAGGCCGATGCGCTCTACATCGGCGACAGCGGCGTGGACATGGAAGCGGGACGGCGTGCCTGCATCGACACGGTGGGCGTGACCTGGGGCTTCCGCAGCAAGAAGGAACTCGTTGAATATCATGCCGATGCCATCGTCAACAACCCGATTGACATCCTTGACATCGTCGAGAACGGCATCCGCATCTCCTAATGGAACTAGAAACTAAAAACCAAAACAATAATGGACTGGCTAACTGAATTATTCATCGGCAACAGTGTGGCACACACCATTCTGGTCTATGCCATCGTCATCGCCATCGGCGTGATGCTGGGCAAGGTGAGGTTCTTCGGCATCTCGCTCGGAGCGACCTTTGTCCTGTTTTGCGGCATCCTTGTCGGCCACCTGGGCGTGACCGTCGATGGGGCGACGCTCAAGTTCATCCAGGAGTTCGGCCTCATCCTGTTCATCTTCTCCATCGGTCTGCAGGTGGGCCCCAGCTTCTTCTCGTCGTTCAAGCACGAGGGCATCGAGCTCAATGGCATCGCCATGCTCATCGTGGGCCTCAACGTCGTGGTGGCATTCGCCATCTACTTGATTGCGGGGAACATTTCCATCACCGACCTGGTGGGCGTCATGAGCGGTGCCGTGACCAACACTCCCGGACTTGGTGCCGCGCAACAGGCACTGATTGAGACCGTTGGCGACCGTGCCGGCGACCTCAACGAGTCGATGTCGCTGGGCTATGCCGCAGCCTACCCGTTGGGTGTCATCGGCATCATCCTGTCGATGGTACTGCTCAAGGTGATGTTCAAGATCAACGTCGATAAGGAAATCGACGAGATCGAACGTGAGAAAGAAGACAGCCAGCTCAAACCCCACGTCATCACCTATCAGGTGACCAACAAGCTCATCAACGACATTCCCGTGACGCGCCTGCACAACATCATCGACCGCAACTTCACCATCTCGCGCATGAAACGCGCCGACGGCACCGTCGAGATCCCGCAAGGCGAGACCATCATCTGCAAGGATGACGTGCTGCGCATCGTCATGAGCGCCCACGATCAGGACATCTTCGATGCCATTATCGGCCCACACGTGGACTTTGACTGGCAGGTAGAGACCACGCCCAAGGGCATCGTGAGCAAGCGCATCGTCATCACCAACAACGAGTTGAACGGCCGCAAAATCGGTTCCATCCGCCTGCACGAGGGTTACAAGGTCAACGTCACCCGCGTCTATCGTGCCGGTGTCGAGCTGCTGGCCAGCCCCAACCTGTCGCTGCAGGTGGGCGACCGCCTCACCGTCGTGGGACGTGAGGAGGACGTGGACCGTCTGGGCAAACGCATGGGCGACTCCTACAAGCGCCTCGAGCACCCCAACCTGTTCACCATGTTCATCGGCATCTTCCTGGGTATCCTCGTGGGCTCTATCCCCATCATGCTGCCGGGTATGTCGGTTCCCATGAAGCTCGGTTTGGCCGGTGGCCCGCTGGTTGTTGCCATCCTCATCGGGCGCTATGGCCACAAGGCACGTCTGGTGACCTACACCAGCACCGCTGCCAGCCTGATGCTGCGTGAGTTGGGATTGTGCCTGTTCCTGGCATCGGTGGGCATTGCCGCCGGTGGCAGGTTCGTCTCGACCATCTTGAGCGCCAACGGTGCGCTGTGGGTGCTCTACGGTTTCCTGATCACGATCATCCCGCTGATTATAGCAGTAATCGTCGCACGCGGCAAGTTCCACCTGAACTACTGCACCATCATGGGCCTTGTGGCAGGTGCCACGACCGATCCTCCCGCCCTGGGTTATGCCAACACCACTGCCGGCAACGACGCTCCCGCCGTGGCCTATGCCACCGTCTATCCCTTGACGATGTTCATGCGCGTGCTCATTGCCGAACTGATCATCATCTTTGCCGTGGCATAGCCGTTGAATGTGAAAAAAAGTTGTCGCGAGACGATTTTCGGGTCTTGACGATGCAGGATTCGGTGCATTTGTAGTAATTTAGCCATTTAAACCAGGGCCATAGAAAGCCCACAGACATATAACATGAAACGTATATTGTTTTTAATCAGCACATTGATGGTGTCGAGCCTTGCTCTCACGGCCCAAGCACAGCTGGCCGAGCAACAGCCGGGCCGGTTGTTTGCCTACCCGCTGGCACCCGATACCTGCTCCACTCTGGAGAGCCGCTGCAACTACATTATCACCCACTTTTGGGATAACTTTGACATCAGCAAACCCGTGACCGACGTGGAGGCGTTTGAGAACACCTTCCGCGACTTTGTCGACTTTTTCCGTTTCTCGCACCGCAACATCGTGATGGGCGTGGTGCGTGACCTGGTCAACAAAGCACAGTCCAACACGTCTAACCTGCTCAAGCTGGGCGAGATTGCCGAGCGTGCACTCTACAGCACCGAGGCCGAGTACTGGAGCGACGAGGTTTACGTGGCCTTTATCAAACCCATTGCTGCCAACAAGAGTCTGTCCAAACAGGTGCGCGACTACTATGCCGAGCAACTGACCCGCATCAACGCTGTACAAGTCGGCGCAACGCTTGATTTTGAATACGTTGGCACCGATGGCTTAAAGCATCGCTTGAGCGATCTTCCAGAGTGCGATTCCTACGTTTTGCTGTTTATTGACAACAGCACCGACAGCTCGATTGGTCGCCTGCGCCTGAGCACTGACGTGGCCTTGAATGCGTTGCTTGAATCGGGCAATGCCAAGTTGATTTGCCTGTGCATGAACAGCTATAGCAACGATTGGGCCACCACAGCTGCCACTTACTGCGACAACTGGACCGTCGGGTGCAGCGAGAACCTGATCAAGCAATTAGACCTACGCTCCTTCCCCTGCTGCTATGTGCTTGACAACCAGCGCACCATCGTCAACAAGGCGTTGTCGGTCGAGGGGCTGATGAGGGCTGTGAATCCCGGTTATTAGTATTAACACTCAATAGATTGCGAAATGACCCGATTTTTCAAGAACCTATTCCTTTATAGCGCAGGCCACACTTACAGCAATTTGTCCCGTCTGTTCCTTCGCCTGTTCACTGGCATCATGTTCCTGCAACTGTGCATCCGCCAGATGTTGAGTTTTGACCAGATTGTGCCCACGTTCCAAGGCTTCCTGGGCATGAGTCCCGAAGCGTCGATGACCCTGCTTGTGGTCATTGAACTGCTGTGTGCCGTGTGCATCATGCTGGGACTGCTCACTCGTCTTGCGGTACTGTTCCCGCTGGGACTGATGCTCGTTGCCGAGAATGTCATCATGGCAGCGCCTGAGTCAGTCACCAACCAGCTGTTCAACTTCGCACCAGGCTATCCCGTGATGTTTATCGGCATCTTTGTTTACATGCTGCTGGCCGGCCCTGGAAAGATATCCCTTGACTACTTCATTGCCGCCCATTTCACCGAGAGCGCAGCCGACGAGAAAGTCATCGATAATGCCTGATAGCCAACAACTAAAAACTAAGGACTAGAAACTAAAAACGTGAGCATCGCAGTACTTATATCGGGAGGCGTTGACAGCGCCGTTGTGGTCCACCAGCTCAAGGAGCAGGGCGAGGACTTGCACTTGTTCTACATCCGCATCGGCATGGACAACGACGAGGGCGACTGCAGCGCCGAGGAAGACATTGAGATGTGCACCCTGATCGCGCACCGCTACGGGCTGCCGCTTGAGGTCGTCTCGCTGCACGAGGAGTACTGGGACCACGTGATGGAATATGCCCTGCGCACCGTGCGTGAGGGCCTTACGCCTAATCCGGACATGATGTGCAACCGCATGATCAAGTTCGGCTTTTTTGAGCAGCGGTGGGGCAAGGACTTTGACATGACCGCGACAGGCCACTATGCCACCACGCGCGTCATCGACGGCGTGAAATACCTGGCCACAGCGGTCGATCCCGTCAAGGACCAGACCGATTTCCTGGCACAGATCACTTACGACCAGCTGTTGCACGTGATGTTTCCCATCGGCAACATGCCCAAGGAGGAGGTGCGCCGCATCGCCGAGGCCGCTCACCTGCCCAACGCACACCGCCGCGACAGCCAGGGCATCTGCTTCCTGGGCCAGATCGACTATAACGACTTCATCCGCCGCCACCTGGGCGAGCGACCCGGCCCCATTATCGAGCTGGAGACCGGCCGCAAGCTGGGTGAGCACCGCGGCTATTGGTTCCACACCATCGGCCAACGCAAGGGCTTGGGCCTGAGCGGCGGACCGTGGTATGTCGTGCGCAAGAACGTCAAGGAGAACGTCATCTACGTCTCCAACGGCTATGGCACCGCCAAGCAATATGGCCGCACCCTGCGGCTCGACGAGATGCACTTCATCTCAGGCAACCCGTGGGAGGGCACCGAAGGTCCCGTAGACATCATGTTCAAGAACCGCCACACGCCCCACATCATGCGCGGCAAACTGTCGCACATCGAGGACCGCCAGTGGGTAATCGAGAGCGAACAGGACGTGCAGGGCATAGCTCCGGGGCAGTTTGCGGTCATTTATGATGCCCGGGGCGAATTGTGCTACGGCAGCGGCATCATCACCAATTAACCGTTTTTCCCTGTCTCCACGCCATGAACGCCAGCCCAAACGACAACAGAATCCTGTCAACTCTGCGCGCCCTTGTCCGGCCCGTGGTCCAGGAGTGGCCGTTGTGGCTCACCATGCTGCTGACGCTGATACCGCAGACGTGGCAAAGCATGGAGTACCACTGGCGGTGGCTCCATGAGCTGCCAGGAGGCTTGTTTGTGGGAATGTTGAGCAACATGAGTGTGGTGGCCGTTGTGGCCACGCTGGTCGTGTGGCTGGTCACCAAATCACCACATCGCAAGGTGGTCAAGACGCTGATTTACATCGTGTTGTTCATCCAATGGGTAGTTGCTCTGTTCCTGTTGCGCAACTTCCATACGTCCTATACGCCTGAAGTGCTCCAACTGCTCGCCGAGACCAACCGTGGCGAGAGCAGTGAGTTCCTGCGTGCCTGGATTGGCGCTCCCGGCACTATACGTGCGCTGATGATTGCAGGATTCACCCTGGTCCTGGTGCTGATTGCCGAAGCCAAGCGCCGCCCGGTCGCTAATTTCCTCTCGCGTCCTGTTACGACGGTGTTGACGGCCGCATTACTGGCAGCGATGCTCCTGCAGGGCATCTGGCTGGGCCACAAACTGGTAATGCCCTACCACAACCTGTACCAGTTGGAGATGGCCGAGACCCGCTACCACAGCAACGACGTGTTCTCAACACTGCATTCTTCGCTCTTGACCCTGAAATTCCAGCGCCAAGAGACGCGCAAGGCCATCGACCTTGCTGTCAAAGAAGCTACCACGGGCCAGGCTGCCTGTGGAACCGACTCGCTGGAAATGGTGCTGGTCATCGGCGAGAGCTACAACAAGTGGCATTCGAGCCTATATGGTTATCCGCTGGAAACGTCCCCGCTGATGGCTGCCGAGCGCGACAAGGGTCTGCTCACCGTATTCCCCGACGCCATCGCCCCCTATAACCTGACCAGCGTTACTATCCAGAACATGCTCAGCCTGAACAGCATAGGGCATGGCGAGAAATGGCATGAACGGCCCATGTGGCCCGCTGTCATGCGACGGGCAGGCTGGCAAATCGACCTGTGGGACAACCAGCGCAACTTCATGGTGGGCGAGACGTTTGCCGCATCGCTCAACTCGTTCCTGTTCGCGCCCGAAATCGTGCAGCAGGTCTATCATGCCGTCAACGACACCGTGTGCGAGTTTGACGGCGACCTGGTAACGCAATACTACAACCAGTGGGTGCCTGCCGCCCGCCGGCTCGTGATTTTCCACCTGATGGGCCAGCACACCGACTATGGCTCACGCTATCCCCGCACGCCTGAATGGGAAGTGTGGACGCCCGCTGACGTGCCTGCAGCCGCGGCCCCCTATATCGATTCCCGCCGCCGAGGCATCATGCTGGATTACGCCCGTGCCACCCGTTACAACGACGCCGTGCTGGCCAGCATCATCGACCATTACCGCGACCGTGACGCCGTTGTTGTCATGCTGAGTGACCATGGCGAGGAGGTGTATGACTACCGCGACTTCATGGAGCGCGACCACAACCCACAAAAGACCGCCGAGATGGTCAGATACGAGAACGGAATACCACTAACAATTTGGTGTTCACCCATTTATAAGCAACGCCATCCTGACCGTGCCGAAGCCATCGCCCGCGCCGCTGGCCGTCCGTTCATGAGCGACAATCTGGGTCAGATGATGCTGTGGCTGGGTATGGTGGACAGCCCATGGAATGACAGCACCCGCAACGTGCTGCATCCCGCTTATCGCCCCGCCAAGAGACTCATCTATGACGGGCTGGATTATGACCGTCTGGTCACCCAAAAACCGTGAAAAGCCCCTCGAATCCCGAAAGTTATTTACAATGCTTGGTACAGTCGGGAATTCTCGCTATTTTTGCAAGCAGTTAGAAGTATTTGGAAATGGAAAACCAGAATTTGATAGCGTTGAAAGTGCTGGGTATCACCCGTAGCGAGGTGCAGCCCGGTGCCTACGCCCTGCTGCTCGAGAATGCTGACAGCACCCCCGACAAGGCCCGTCGCATCCCCATCGTCGTCGGTGCCGCCGAGGCCCAGTCCATCGCCGTGAACCTGGAGCAGGTGATGCCCTCGCGCCCGCTGACCCACGACCTGTTCGTGAGCATGTTCCATGCTTACGGCATCGAGTTGCGGCGCGTCACCATCTACAGCTTCAAGGACGGCGTGTTTGCGGCGATGCTACACGTGTCCAACGGCACGACCGAGATTGATGTGGACTCGCGCACGAGCGATGCCATCGCCATCGCACTGCGCACAGGAGCACCAATCTACACCACGCCTGACGTGATGGAGCTCACCAGCTATGAGTGGCGCCGCGACGGCAACTACAAGCCCCAGAAGCCCGTCCGCCTCGAGGATTTGCCCGTCGAGAAGCTGGAACGGCGCATGCAGCACTATGTGGACAAGGAGGAGTATGAACGCGCCGCCAAAATCCAAAAAATCATCGCACAGAAAACTAATGCGCAGCAAAGCGGCGAATAATCGCCGTTTTTTTACTATCTTTGCCTCACGGCCAACGTAGGCTGCGCCTCAACATAAAAAAAGAATAAATTCTTTTTGTTCTGTGCTCGGCTTGCACTACCTTTGCATATTAAACATTAATTATAGAATATCTTATGAAGAATTTGAAATTTAGACTCATTGTGATGAATTTCCTGGAGTTCGCCGTGTGGGGCGCCTACCTGACCTGCATGGGCAACTATCTGGGACGTGCCGGCATGGGTGCCGAGATTTCGTGGTTCTATGCCATCCAGGGTATCGTGTCGATTTTCATGCCCACGCTGATGGGTATCGTTGCCGACAAGTACATCCAGCCGCAGCGCCTGCTGGGCATCTGCCACCTGATTGCCGGTATGGCAATGCTTGCCCTGGCCTACATGGGCATGACCAACCCCATGCCCGACAAGGTAGCGTTCATCACCATCTATACGCTGAGTGTAGCCTTCTACATGCCGACGTTGGCCCTGTCCAACACCGCTGCGTTCACCATCCTTAAGGACAACGGTATGGATACCGAGAAGGACTTCCCGCCCATCCGCGTGTTCGGCACCATCGGCTTCATCTGCACGATGTGGTTTGTCAACTGCGCTTTCATCGATGGCGGCAATTTCGGTTTCACCCTGGGCGAGAACGCCAACAAATTCCAGTACACCTACATGCAGTTCATGGTATCGGGTCTGCTGAGCTTGGTACTGTTCCTGTACTGCTTCTCCCTGCCCGAGTGCAAGCTGGTGAAGAAGCAATCGCAGTCGCTGGCCGAGCAACTGGGCTTGAGCGCCTTTAAGCTGTTCAAGACCAAAAAGATGGCGATGTTCTTCATCTTCTCGGCTATGCTGGGCATGTCGCTGCAGGTGACCAACGGTTTTGCCACTCCCTACCTGACCCACTTCAAGAGCGATCCCGCGATGGCCGACACCTTCGGGGCCAACAACGCCACCATGCTTGTGTCACTGTCGCAGATTGCCGAGGCACTGTGCATCCTGCTGATTCCGTTCTTCCTGAAACGCTACGGCATCAAGGTGGTGATGCTGATCGCCATGTTCGCCTGGGTATTGAGGTTCGGCTTCTTCGGTGCCGGCAACCCCGCCTTCCCCGGTGTGATTCTGATTGTGCTGTCGTGCCTGGTTTACGGCGTTGCATTTGACTTCTTCAACGTCTCGGGCGGCATCTTTGTCGACAAGGAGTGCGCTCCCGACGTCAAGGCATCGGCTCAGGGTCTGTTCATGCTGATGACCAACGGCTTGGGTGCCACCATCGGTACGCTGGCTGCCGGCGCTATCGTCAACAGCCTGTGCCACTGGACCGAGGACGGCTTCCTGGTGGGCAACACTCCCACGAGCTGGAGCACCGCATGGTTTATCTTCGCCAGCTTTGCCCTGGTGGTAGCCGTGTCGTTCATGTTCCTGTTCAAGTACAAGCACGTTCGCGAAGACAAGAAATGACATTCCTGCCGCGGCATGGCCACGGCACAGGAAACCCTAACTACTGAGTAAAAATGCACCGTTTCTATTGTCCTGACATAGCCGACACGTTGACGCTGGGCGAGGAGGACTCCAAGCACTGCGTGCGCGTGATGCGCATGGCCGAGGGCGACACCATCGAGGTGGTGGACGGGAACGGAACCCTATACACATGCCGCATCACGATGGCGCATCCCAAACGGTGCGCCATCGAGGTGCTCGACAAGGAGGTGCAGACCCCGCACTGGGGGCACCGTATTGTGCTGGCCATCGCGCCTACCAAGAACCTGGACCGCATCGAGTGGCTGGTCGAGAAATGCGTCGAAATGGGCATTGACCGCATCATCCCGCTGCGTTGCCACAACAGCGAGCGCACGGTGCTGAAGACCGAGCGGCTCAAAAAAATCATGGTCGCCGCCATGAAGCAGTCACTCAAGGCCACCCTACCCCAACTGGACGAGATGACGCCGCTGGAGCAGGTCGTGGCCGAGCCTTTTGAGGGCACGCGCTGCATCGCCTATTGTGACGCGCTATTACCCCGAGAGCAGCGGCGCACGCTTGCCGATGTATACAGGCCAGGCAGCGACGTGATGGTGCTTATCGGGCCCGAGGGCGACTTCAGTCCCGAAGAGGTGCAGGCCGCCACGACAGCAGGATTTATCCCTGTGACCCTGGGCGAGAGCCGCCTGCGCACCGAGACCGCCGGCTTGATGGCGGTAGCTGCCGTTCACGCTCTGGATCAAAGCGCGAAGTTTAACGTTTAAGGTATAAAGTTTAAGACGAAATGATGATAAAAGAATTATTGGCATCGCCAACACACAACTTCTTCCTGCTGGCCGGTCCCTGTGTGATCGAGGGCGAGGAGATGGCATTGGATATTGCCGAAAAGGCGATGAAAATCACCCAGGCACTCAACATCCCCTATGTGTTCAAGGGCAGTTACCGCAAGGCCAACCGCTCGCGCATGGATTCGTTCACCGGCATCGGTGACGAGAAGGCGTTGCGCATCTTGCGCAAGGTGGGCGAGACGTTTAATATCCCCGTAGTGACCGACATCCATGAGCCCGTCGAGGCCGATATCGCTGCCGAATACGTTGACGTGCTGCAGATTCCCGCTTTCCTGTGCCGCCAGACCGAATTGCTGGTCGCTGCCGCCCACACGGGCCGCATGGTGAACATCAAGAAGGGGCAGTTCCTGGCTCCCGAGTCGATGCGCTTTGCCGTACAGAAGGTGCGTGATGCCGGCAACGACGATGTTGCCATCACCGAGCGCGGCACCACGTTCGGCTATCAGGACCTGGTGGTCGATTTCCGCGGTGTGCCCGTGATGCAGGCATTTGCCCCTGTCATCGTCGATGTCACCCACTCGCTGCAGCAGCCCAACCAGGGCGGCGGAGTGACGGGCGGACGTCCCGAACTCATCGAGACCATGGCACGTGCCGCCATTGCTGCCGGTGCTGACGGCCTGTTCCTGGAAACGCATCAGAATCCCGCGGTGGCCAAGAGCGATGGTGCCAACATGCTGCGTCTGGACCTGCTCGAGGGCCTGCTCACCCGCCTGACCCAGCTGCGCGAAACCATCAACAAGATAGACAACAAACTGTAACCGAGACCAATTAACAATCATCAGAATTATGACTCATATCCGACAGTTCCTCCTGATACTCATCGCCGCCTCGTGGGCGATGGCATCTGTGGCTCAAGGCAGTGACGCTCTGCTCAGGGACAAAATCACCGATGCGGTGATGAAAGTCTACGACGATCAGCTCGCTAAGGACCCCAACGACTATAACACGCTGTTTGCCAGGGCTCATCAGCACTACTACAACGGTGAGTACAGTGCTGCTATCGCCGACGTGAACCAGGCGATGCTGCTCACGCCCAAGACCGACAAAGACCTGCGTTTTGACGAATATATCCTGCGCGCACGCATCAGCGACGCTCGCCACGACTACACGAGCGAATTGGCCGACCTGCGTTTGGCCCAGGAACTGCAGCCCAAATCACTGGCCTGCACCGACCTGATCGCCAAGGCCAACCTCAAGGCCGGCAACCTCAATGCCGCCGAGAAGGCCTTCAAGACCATCCTGCGTGCCGAGTCGATGAACTATGACGCGATGTACGGCCTGGCACAGGTGGAACAGGCGCGCGGCAATGCCAAAGCGGCCCTTGAGCACGTGGACAAGGCAGTGGAGCTCTTCCGCGTCGAGCCTCAGGTCTATATCAACCGCGCCGACATCCTCACCCGCCAGGGTAATGTCGATGCCGCCGTCAAGGATCTGATCAAGGGCATTGGCGTGGGCGATGGCGGCAATGCCGTCCAGAGCCTGTTTGACCTGAGCGACACCCACTACGACAATGTGATGAACTCACTGGCGGATATGGCCGACATGAGCGCCGACCAGGGCGGCATGTACCGTTACCTGCGCGCCAACATCGCCATCGACCACTGCCGTTACGGCCAAGCCCTGCGCGACCTGAACTATATCAAGCGTTTCGGCCTGTATGACAGCCCCACGGTGTATTATAACCAAGCCAAGTGCCTGCTAGAGCTGGGACGCTTTGACGAGGCTCTCGCCGTCGCCGACCAGGCACTGAACCGCGACCCGTCACAACCCGAATATTACGTGACGAAGGCACTTGCCGAGTACTATGCTGGCGAGGGCGGCCACTTTGACAACGCCATGGAGGTCCTGAACCGCTGCTCGGCTTTCGCACCCCAATATGTGCCCATGCTCCTCACCAAGGCCGCTTTGCTGTCGTCACAGGGCAAGGACAAGGACGCACTGGGTTACCTCAACGCCGCCGTGGCCAACGATCCCGGCAATGCCGAGGCGCTGCTGGCCCGCGCTTTGACGCTCAAGCGCATGGACAACCTGCGCCTGGCCGTGAACGACTACAACACCATGACGCGGCTCAGCGACGACGTGTATGACCTGAAAGGCATCGGCCTGAGCGAGTTGGGACGAGACAACGATGCCCTGCGCTGGCTCCAACAGATCACCGCCGTCAACCAGCCGGGTGGCGAGAACTTCTATTATGCCGCCGTGTTCATGGCAATGCGTGGCGACCATTACAAGGCAATGGAATACCTGCAAAAAGCCGTTGACCTGGGCTATGGCAGCCGCTACAAACTGGAACTCGACGAACTGTCGCCCATCAATCTCAAGGCACTGCATGGCGAGAGCGCCTTTGACCTGCTCATCGAGAAGGCCCAGCGCAATTTTGTGGAGAGATCGTAGGCTTTAGGCTTTAGGTTTGAAGAGATGGCTACATACTGTGGTGACGTTCATCATCATCGTTCTGGTGGTGATGACTACTGCATGCAGCTCGACCAAGCATGTGCCTCAAGGCAAATTGCTGCTTGACAAGGTCAAAATCAACGTTACCGACCCTCACAAGGATGTAGAGGCATCACAACTGGCCAACTACCTGCGCCAGAATGCCAACCACCGCGTGCTGGGAGGCCTGAAACTGCAGCTGGCCCTCTATAACATCGCCGGCAGGGACAGCGCCAACTGGTTCAACCGCTGGATCAAACGCGTGGGCACGCCGCCTGTCATCTACGACAGCGCGCTCACCGTCGCCAGCGCCGACCAGCTGCACATGGCCTTGAGCAACAGGGGGTTCATGAACAATGTCGTAACTTATCAAGTGGAAGCCGACAGCGCCAAGCGCAAGGCAAGGGTTAACTACGACATCACCCTGGGAGAGCCCTATTTCATCCGCTCCATCGACTATGACATTCCCGATGAGGACCTGCGCGACATCATCCTGGCCGACACGGCCCGGTTCACCGTCCACGAGGGCGACCTGCTGAACTACAACCGCCTGGACGAGTGGCGCCAGAACATTACCGAGAACCTGCGCAACCACGGTTACTACGCCTTCAACAAGGAATACATCACCTTCATGGCCGACACCGCAGCAGGTTCCAAGGCCGTGGACCTGACGCTCAACAGCCGTGACCCCTACCGCAACGACCACATGCCCTACTACACCGAGCACGAGCCTTTCTATGTGCGCGACGTGGTCTATGTCACCGACTATGACCCGGTGGAGATGCACGACGCCTTTTGGGGCGCCGACACGGTGACATTGCACAGCGGCATCAAGATCATCGAGGGACCGGACCGTTACCTGCGCCACGACGTGCTGGACGAGTGCAACCACATCGAGCCCGGACAACTCTACAATGCCGAGGCCATCACGCGTACCTACCGTGCCCTGGGACGCCTGAATATCCTCAAACAGATCAATATCGACGTGCGCCCGCTGGGCGAAGTGGACGGTGTGCTCATGGTGGATGCCTATGTGCTGCTGTCGCCCGACAAGTCGCAGACCGTATCGGTATCACTCGAGGGCACCAACAGCGAGGGTGACCTGGGATTTGGCGTGGGGTTGGACTATGAGCACCGCAACATCTTCAAGGGCGCCGAGGTCTTGAGCGCCAAGGCAAAGGTGTCCTATGAGAGCATCTCGGGCAACTTGAGCGGCTTGATCAACAACAACTACAGCGAGTATTCCACCGAGTTGGGCCTGACGTTCCCCAAGTTCATGTTCCCGTTCCTGAAGCGTTCATTCAAGCGCAAGATACAGGCTTCGACGGCCTTCACCGTCAACTTTGACTATCAGGCGCGCCCCGAGTACACGCGCATCATCGCCGGCGGTTCATGGCGCTACCAGTGGACCGAGCGCAGCCGCCGCATGGCCCACACGCTCACGCTGGTGGATGTGAGCGTCATCAGCGTGCCCAAGTACAACGAGGAATTCTTTAAGCGCATCACCAACCCGTTGCTGTTCTACAGTTATCAGGACCACTTGATCATGCGCATGGGCTACAACTTCTACCGTACCAACAAGGCCGAGATGAACGTCTTGCAGATGGGGCGTTTCCAGCGCAATGTGTTCACCATCCGCGCCAATGCCGAGACGGCAGGCAACCTGCTCTACGGCCTGTCGCACCTCACGGGGCAGAAAGCCGATGCCGACGGCAGCTACAAGGCCATGGGCATCCGCTACTCCCAATATTTCAAGGCCGATGCCGACTATTCCTTCACCCACTATTTTGACCACCGCCAGAGCGTTGCCTTCCACGTGGGTGCGGGTGTCGCTGTCCCCTATGGCAACAGTGACGTGCTGCCCTTTGAGAAACGCTTCTACAGCGGCGGTGCCAACAGTGTGCGCGGCTGGGGTGTGCGCACCCTGGGTCCTGGCAGCTATGACAGCAACAACAATCTGAGCAAATTCATCTACCAGTGCGGCGACATCCGCTTCGACGTCAACCTGGAGTACAGGGCCAAACTTTTCTGGGTTGTTGAATTGGGCCTTTTTATGGATGCGGGCAACATCTGGACCATCAAGAACTATGAAGACCAGCCAGGCGGCGTGTTCAAGTTCAACAAGTTCTACGAGCAGATTGCTGCGGCCTACGGTGCTGGCATCCGCTTGGATTTCAAGTATTTCCTGGTGCGTGTCGATATGGGCATGAAAGCACACAATCCTGCAAGCGGCCAGGAGCACTGGCCCCTGCTGCACCCCCGCTTCAAGCGTGACAGCGAATTCCATTTCTCGGTAGGATATCCGTTCTGATACCCCCAAATAAATAGTTTTTCTTTTTTTCTTGTGATTTTACTTGGAAATCATTTGCATATTCCAAGGAATTATCATAAATTTGTCGCGAAATCATTTCTTATTTGTTTAACTTTTAAATTTCACGCTTATGAAGAAATTAGTTTTACTTTTGATGGCTGCATTGGCATTGCCAGTGATGGCCCAGATGACCGCAACCAAGGCCGAGATGATGAGGTCACAGGACCGCGACAAGATGGAGATTTTTGCTCCGGTAAAGGCATTTGACGCAAGTGCAATCACTGTTGCCGAAAAGACCAGGGGCGCTTATCTCTGGGACTTTGAGTCTGACGAGTCTTTAGAGGGCTGGTTAAGCTACGATGCCGATGGCGACGGCTACGGCTGGCAAATTGATGATTACTACAGCTACAATGGCGGCACTTACAGCCTGACCTCACGCAGCTACTATGGTGGAGCTCTAACTCCTGACAACTGGCTGGTTTCGCCAATGGTTAATCTTGAAGGCGAGCTGTCGATTTTCACCGAGAACTACTTGTCTTCTTATCCCGACAAGATCAAGGTTTATGTTTGCGTTGGCGAACCTGACTTTGACAATATCGAGGAATGCTTCGTGCCTATTTCAGATTTCATCCAGCCCGGTACTGTATGGGAAGAGCACACCTTCGACCTGAGCGAGTATGCAGGTGCCGAAGGTTGCTTCGCTATCCGTCACTACGATTGTGTAGACGAGTACCGTATCCTGGTGGACTACATCTCCCTTGGTTTCACGCCTGATCCAGTTGCCACCACCCCCGAGGAGTTGGCAGTAGAGCCCGATGTTAACGAGGCAAATGTAATGTGGGTTGATGAGGACGACGCTGCATGGAACCTGCGCTATCGCGTTTACACCGAGCAGCCCGAGGCAACTGGCTTCTTCGAGGACTTTGAGGCTTGCCAGAACAACGCTCTGCCCGAGGGTTGGACCACGATCGATGCCGATGGTGATTACAGCGATTGGTTCGTTTGGGATCCCATTGCTGCCGGATATGATGATCCCGGTGACGGCATCCGTCTCAATGGCACCAAGTGCGCTACTTCGGCCAGCTACCAGAGTGTACCTCTCTATCCCGACAACTGGCTGATCACTCCCAAGGTAACCCTCACTGGCAACTTGTCGTTCTACGCAGCAGGTCAGGATCCCAGCTATGCAGCCGAGGTATTTGCAGTATATGTAAGCACCGATGGTGAGAACTGGACTCCGCTGACAGAGGACATCGTTGCTACCAGCCCCATCCAGCAGTACACCGTTGACTTGAGCGCCTATGAGGGCATGGAGGGTTATATCGCATTCCGTCACTACAATGTGACCGACATGTTCCGCCTGAACATCGACGACGTGCTGATCGGCGAGATGCCCGAGCCCGTTGAGGAGGCTGAGTGGATCTATGTTGAGGGCATCGAGGACGTGAACTACGTGATCGAGAACCTTACCGAGAACACCACCTATGAGGTACAGGTACAGGCTTACAACGATTTCAACGAGAGCGACTGGAGCGAGTCTGTTATCTTCACTACCGGCACTCCGACCTCGATCGAGGAGATCGCTGCCGAGGTGAAGGGCGACAACCGCTACTACAACATGATGGGTCAGGAGGTTGACGGCAACAATCTGCCCGCCGGCATCTACATCCACAACGGCAAGAAGATTCTCGTGAAGTAAAAACGACTTTCCCCCTTGAGGGAGAAGTAAACACTTGATACTTGAGGGTGTATCCAGGGAAATCCCGGGTACACCCTCAATTCTTTCTAACTATTGCAATCTTTTTCTGGCTACTTGATATAGGGCTTGATGGCATCACGCCAGATGAGGTAGCCCTGCCCCATCAGGTGGAGGCCGTCGTTGGTCAACTCGGCTCGCAGGCGGCCTTGGTCATCAACAAACAGCGGATACAGGTTAATCCAGGTCACGCCCTGTCGGTGAGCCACCTGCTCGAGTAGCACGTTGGCCTTGACAACGACGTGTTCACGGCCCTTAAGCAGCTTCCACTCTCGCACGTCGTTGTTGAACGGCAACAGGCTCTGCAGGTAGATTTTGGTCCTTGGCGAGCCTTTTTTTACCATCATGATGAGTTTCTCGGTCACACGGGCGATGCTGTCGGCACTCACGTCGTGCGAGATGTCGTTCACTCCACTCATGATGAACAGCTTCTTGGGCTGTCCCTCGATGATGGGACCGATGCGGTCGATCAGGCCCTGGACGATGTCGCCCACGATGCCGCGGTTCTTGATGTGCCTGTTGTTCAGCAGCTCGTTGAACTCGCAGCCGTCGGTCAGGCTGTTGCCCAGCATGACGATATCCTTCTTGCCGATGGGCAACTCGTCGAAGAGCGTCGCCCGCCGCGCATAATACGGGTCCTGATTGGCCTGAGCCATTGCCGTGAGGCCCATTAGCAACCCCACGGCTATCAACAATAACCTTCTCATTTTCAAGAAAACTATTTAATTGCCTTTATAGGCGTCGATGGCCTTTTTCACCGATCCGTGAAGCAACAGCAAGCGCTTGGCCTCCTCGTAGGGGAGTTTCAGCTCCTCTACCAGCCAGCGAGTGCCGCGGTCGACGAGTTTCTGGTTGGTGAGCTGCATGTTCACCATCTTGTTGCCCTTGACGCGGCCCATCTGTATCATCACGCTGGTCGAAATCATGTTGCAGATCATCTTCTGCCCCGTTCCGCTCTTCATGCGGGAGCTTCCGGTGACATACTCGGGTCCCACGACCATCTCGATGGCAATCTCGGCAGCCTCGCTCACGGGAGCGCCCGGATTGCTGGTGATTGCCGCAGTGAGGCAGCCGTTGGCGCGCGCATCACGCAGGACACCGATGACATAGGGCGTCGTGCCTGATGCCGCGATGCCGATGACCGTGTCGAGCGGCGTCACCTTGTATTCCTGCAGGTCTTTCCAACCCTGGGCGGTGTCGTCCTCGGCATTCTCGACGGCGTTGCGCAACGCGGTGTCGCCGCCCGCAATGACGCCGATGATCCAACCCGGAGACATGCCGAAGGTGGGCGGTATCTCACTCGCGTCAAGCACGCCCAGTCGGCCACTGGTGCCCGCACCCATGTAGAAGATGCGGCCGCCTTTCTTCATGCGCTCGACGATGCCCGTCACCAGGCGCTCGATCTGCGGTATGGTCTTCTGCACCGCATCGGCCACCTTGTGGTCCTCCTGGTTGATTTCGGTGAGCAGTTCACGCACCGACTTCTTCTCCAAGTTATCATATAGCGACGGTTGTTCGCTGATTTTCTCAAAAGCCATAATCTTATCAAATTTTCATTCTACTATTTCAATGATCATCTGCCGAAGGTCATGCTTCGGCCGAGTGGTACTTCACCAGACCCTCCATCGGGTCCTTGATGATCGTGCCAATGGTGATGCCCAATGCCTGAGCGGCCTCTTGCAGCACTTGCTTCTCACACAGGGCGATAGATCCCACAAAATTGCAAGGCAGCTCCTTGTAGTTGGGATAGCTGGCTACATTGCGGGTAAAGAAGTCGGTGAACGAGCGCAGTACGATGTTGTGAATCGACGGCTCGTCGATGTTGTGCTCCAGGAAGGGGGCAAACTGGGCCAGGAAACGGTTTGCGGCGGGTTTGCGGTAAACCGACGTGATAATCGTCGTGTAGTCCAGGTTGTATTCCTTCATGAACTTGTCGCACAGGTGCTGCGGCAGCTGTTTCTTGAGCACATCGCCCACGAGCAGCTTGCCCAGCACGGCGCCACTGCCCTCATCGCCCAGGATATAGCCCAGTGGCGACACGTTCATCACCACCTTCTCGCCATCGTAGTAGCACGAGTTGCTGCCCGTGCCCAGGATACAGGCGATGCCCGGCTCACGACCACAAACGGCACGCGCTGCCGCCAGCAGGTCGCTGGCCACCTCGATCTTGCCGGCCGTGGCAAAGTTGGCACGCAAGGCGTTGATTACCTGCTGCTTGATTTCGTCCGAGATGATGCCAGCGCCATAATAATGGATCTCGTCCACCTTGTAGTTGGTCAGGTGGGGCATCAGTTCGCGCTTGATCTGTTCCTTCATTTCCTCCTCGGTGAGCAGGAGAGCATTCATTCCGGTAGTGAAGATTTGCGCTACCTTTTCTTTTCCGTTAAGCAGCGTCCAGTTGATCTTGGTGGAGCCGCAGTCAGCAATAAGAATCATCATTGTATTTTAAGTTTTTAGTTTTTAGTTCTTAGTTTTTAGATGTTTGATTTCTAGATGTTCTAGAAGGGCTATATCTTGATATAGATTTTTTTCTTGTACAAGATGTGGCCGATTACCCAGTTGAGCAGAACAAAGGCGATGGCATAAAGGGCCGATGCCGTGTACTCGTTGCAGAACGACTTGAAGAAGCGGTAAACGGCGCTGTGGATGGAGATGTTGCCGCCCTCGGCATCATGGCCGATGGGGATGGCGCCAAACAAGATGGCCAATACCGTGCCCAGCACATAGAGTGCCAGCGGGTTGACACCGAACGATTCAAAGAAGCGCGTCCAGCGGCCCTTCTTGCCCTTGATATCGACAAAGTAGATGAGCATCGCCTGGATGCACATGGCCATGCCGCACGTGATGAGCACAAACGTCGAAGACCACATCTTCTTGCCACAAGGAATGCCATACTGCAACAGCCAGCCGGCCAGCAGCATGACGGTGCCCCACAGCAGCATTGTGGTCACGCGCTCGGTATTGTTGTGAACCGACAGTATCATGCGGCCCACCAGATAGCCGATGAGCACGTGGGCAATGCAAGGCAAGGTGCTCAGGATGCCCTCGGGATCAAAGGAAATCTGCTCGCCATAGGCGCTCTCGTGGTACATGTGGTCGGTGCCCAGGATGCTGTTGTCAATCTGGGCGATGATGTTGTCGAGCGAGAACTCATAGCCGTTTCCAAAGCCCAATATCAGCGCATAGGCCACCAAAATGATGCCCACAAGCCAAGGAATGAACTTGCGCTTGAACAACACGGCGCACAGTGACCCGAAGAAATAGACCAGCGCCAAACGCTGGAACACGCCCAGATAGCGCAAGGTGTCCAGGTTGTTGACGGCATCGGCAAAAGCATCACCACGGCACAGGCCGCGCACCAGATGTCCGAACCACTGCACAATCCAGCCGATGAGGAACAGGACAACGGTGCGACGCACAATCTTCCACAGCAACTGCTTGGACATCTTGTAATTGAACTTCTTGAGGGAGAATGCCATCGACACACCCATGCAGAAGACGAAGAACGGGAACACCAGGTCGGTGGGCGACAGTCCGATCCAATCGGCATGTGCCAGCGGACGGTACAGGTAGCTCCATGAGCCGGGATTGTTCACCAGCAGCATGCCTGCGATGGTGATACCGCGCAGGATGTCGAGCGACAGCAGTCGTTTATTGTCTTTAGCCATAATCCAGCTGATTTAATTTAGTGATAGAGGTAATATTTTGCAGAACGGATCTTGAAGACCTCAACATCCTTGTTCCAGTAGTCGGCCATGTCCTCGACACGGTAGCGCTTGATGAAACGCTCGCGAATTTCCTTGGTGCCGCACACCTTGTCAAACATGTTGTAGCGCTTGGCATTCTGTTCAAACAGTTCCACGTTGGGATACATCTCGTGGATGACCTGCAGGAAATAGAACTGCGTCAGGCAAAAGTTGGCGGCATCGGGGTCGGTGATATAGGTCTGCACGCCGTGCACCTCCTGCAGCGACTTGTCCACCGCCACGCTCAGGGCGAAGAACGGCTTGTAGTTGATGGGACGGAAGCGCATACCGGGCAGGTTCAAGGCATTCATGTTCATCGCCAGCGAGTCGGCATTGATCCATGAGGCTGCAAACGTCTGGAACGGCAAAGTGTAGCCGATGCCGGTGTTGAAGATGTATAACTCGCCCAGGATGCCCGATATGGGATAGAAGAAAGCGCTCTCGGGCGTGGGAATCTGGGGCGAAGGGGCTACCCAGGGCATACCCGTGTCGCGGAACTTCATGTCACGCGTCCAGCCTTCCATGGGGATAACGGTGAGTTTGCACTTGCGGCCGGTCTTGGACTCCTGGCCGATGATGCCCTCCTCGTTGAGGAAGATGGCCAACTCGCCAGGGGTGAGGCCATAGATATAGGGGATGGCATACTTGCTCACAAATGAGAAATAACCCGGTTCCACGAGGTTGCCCTCGACTTTATTGCCGCCCAGCGGATTGGGACGGTCGAGAACCATGAACTCGGTACCATACTTAGCGCAGGCCTGCATGCACACGCCCATCGTGGCATAGAACGTGTAGCTGCGGCATCCCACATCCTGGATGTCATAGACCAGCACGTCGATGTCCTTGAGCATTTCGGCAGTCGGCTCGTGCGTCTTGCCGAAGAGCGAATACATCTTGATGCCCGTCAGCGGGTCAACAGCGTCGCCCACGGCATCGCCAGCATGGGCATTGCCGCGCACGCCGTGCTCGGGACCGAACAACGCAACGAGCTGCACGCCCGGCGCCTCGTGAAGGATGTCGACGGTGCTCTTGAGATTATTGTCGATGCCGCTAGGGTTGGTCACCAGCCCCACACGCTTGCCCTGCAACTGGGCAAATCCGCCGTCACGCAGCACCTCAACACCTGGCTTGACGACCGCACTAGCCGTCACCGCCACCATCACACATGCCACTAAAAATAATATCTTCTTCATAAACATCTGATTTACTTTATGTTACAGATTTCTCTTCAGTTGTTTAAAAATCTGTTGTTTTTGGCTTATTTGGTCTCCTTGCCGTACTCGGGATCGATGCGACGGTCTACCATATAGGTCACTACCAGCGTGGCTACACAGCACAACATCACCATCCAGAAGAAGTTGGCATAACCGATGGATTCCTGAATATAACCTGCAAACATGCCCGGTATCATCATGCTCAGGGCCATGAAAGCAGTGCAGATTGCATAGTGTGACGTCTTGAACTCGCCCTCGCTGAAGTACATCATGTACAACATGTAGGCCGTGAAGCCGAAACCATAACCAAACTGCTCGATAGCGATTGCAACAGAGATGGCTATCAGATTATCGGGCTGGCCGACAGCCAGATACACAAACGTAGCACACGGCAGCGTCATGCAAGCCGCCATCCACCACAGCGATTTTTTCAGACCCACCTTTGCGGCAAACAGGCCACCCAAAATGCCGCCGATGATCAGGGCCAACACACCGATTGTGCCATAAACAATGCCTACCTCGGCAGTCGAGAGCCCAAGGCCTCCAACGTCCTTGCCGGCCACCAGGAACGGGGTACACATCTTTATTAGAAATGCCTCGGGAAGGCGGTACAGCAGCATGAACACGATGGCAAGCCACACGTAGGGCTTGGTAAAATAGGTGACAAACGTGCGGCCAAACTCCTTGAAGATGGCGCCAACAGTGGGCTTCTCATCCTTCAAGGTTGAGGCGTCGCTTCCCACCCTGGGAATAGCGAAGGTGTGATATAGCGTGATGGCCGTGAACAGCACAGCAGCAACACCCATCGTGATCATCCACGACATGGGAATATTGCCATTTTTGAGTTCGATGGCTCCAGCGATAGCAACAAGCACGCCCTGGCCAAAAATTGATGACAGGCGGTAGAATGTGCTGCGGATGCCCACAAAGGCCGCCTGCTCGTTCTGACGCAGCGCCAGCATATAGAAGCCGTCGGCAGCAATGTCGTGCGTGGCCGAGGCAAACGCCGTGATGACAAACAGAATCAGTGTTACAGTGAACATGCTGATTGGCGTCTGGCCCGATGCGATGGTTGCGGCGTCGGGTTTGGGCATCGTCAGCGTAAGCAGGATAAAGGCAATGCTCATCAATACCTGCATGCTGATGGTCCACCAGCGCTTGGTGCGGATGATGTCCACAAACGGGCTCCAGAAGGGCTTGATCGTCCATGGCAGATAAAGCAAACTGGTAAACAACGCCATTTGGCCATTAGGAACGCCCATCTTGGCAAGCATGAGCACCGAGATATTGTTAACGACAAAGTAGGGTATTCCCTCGGCAAAATACAACGTGGGAATCCACAACCATGGGGTCTTCTTTCTCGGTTCAATCTGAACTTCTTTCATATTTTTAGTTTTTAGTTTTAAGTTTCTAGTTTTTAGTACGATAAGCGTCGCCTAGGGATCTAGTATCTCTTCTCGATCGAGGCGCCCACGAAGTAGTGCAGCAGGATCTGCTTGTAGTCGTAGCCCTTGGCGCCCATTACGGCGGCACCAATCTGGCACAGGCCGGCACCGTGGCCCCACCCTGCCCCACGCAACACGAACTTGGCGGGATAACCGTCATCGCCCTTGTCATGTTTCTCCACCACAAAGGCCGAGCTATACAGGCACGAGGGCGACAAGGCGTAACGGATGGTCAATTCCTTACCGATGATGCGCTCACGCTTCTCGCCCACAATGCGCAGGCGATAGAGCCTGCCGCTGGTGCCGCGGGCCACGGGCTGCAGGTCGCGGATGCGGCCGTAGTCGATGCCCGTGCGTTCCTTGATCAGCGCGGCGAGTTCGTCTTGGGTATATTCCACCTTCCAGCGGTAGAAGTCCTTGGTCTCCTGGTCATAGTCGTTGAGCACCTGAGACAGGATTTCGGGGTCGGTTGTATTGCAGAATGCACTGGGAGAAGACAAGATCCACTCGGCGGCATTGTCCTCGCGCGTCAGGTCGGGGAAATCCTCCTCGTTTTCACTGTCGCGGCGTGCTTCCAGATAGTCGTGGTGATGCGGCTCCCAGCAATTCTCAAATTCCTCCATCACGCCGCCGCACGACTTGCTGAAGCGAGCGTCGCACAAGGCTCCGCCATGCATGAGCACCTGTCCCCATGTGGCTCGGACGGCCTGGTCCACCTTCTCGGTCGTGGCACGGGTGATACCCTGATAGCGTTGGCAGTGATCGTCGGCACACACGTCGAAGTTCACATGGTCGTCACGGTCCCACCACTTGACGAGTTCCTCGGGGGTGTCCATCATTTCGCCCTCGCCATGCGGGTTGCGATTGGTGGGCTTAACCGTCTCCTCGGTGTGGATTTGTGCCAGTAGCCAGCTGCGGGAAATCACCGCATGGGCCTTCAGGAGTTCAAGCGAGGCATTGGCGCTCATTTCGCTGGAGATGACGCTCAGTAGGTAATCCTCAACGCTCAACACGTTGACGGGCGTTAGTTTTCCATCCTCGACAATGAGGTGCAGCGCGCCCTTAAACGTCTGGTTTTCTTGACGTTTCCAGTGGAAACTCACGCCGATGGTCACCGCCTTAAGGGTAAACGAAGCCTTCTCGGCATCAACTGGCTCGAACAGCAACTCGCTGTAGCGGCCGCCGTTCCACTCGACCTGTCCGTCAACGCAACGTGCCGTGTGGCTGCCACTGCAGGCGGCACCGTTCACGCGGTAGTCACCATTGAGCACGAAATCAATCGTCGGTTCGTTCATGATGCCCACTCTCACTTGCGGTATCTGTTTCTCGTCCATAATATTCATGATTTATTCTCAGTTCAATAATTACATCAAAAGAACCGTCCCTCTTTTCCGCTAAATCGCCTGCAGGTAGTCCCAATGCCGGTAGAAAGCAGTCAATATCGGGGCCAAGTCCTGTCGAGACATGCACAACTCGTCATAGAGTGCCTGAATCTGTCCTGCCGTCAAGGAATCGAAGTCCTTTTGCTCGGGGATAGCCCACAAGCCTCCCATCTCGGTCGAAGCGGGACTAAGGAGCAAGCGGCCCTCACCGTCGCCATAACAGGCGGGACGATGCTTGCGGCGCGGGAACACAACGATATGCCAAATGCGGTCGGTCTCATCCCACCAGCACAAGACATTCACCATGGGTTCCGGCGACCTGTCGGGGACGGGCAGCAGATCCAGCAGCCGCAGGGCATAGCGCTCGGCGGCTCGCTGAGTCGAGGTCTCAATAGTGAACAGACTGCGTCCCAAGGTATCCACATAGCCGATAAAGCCCTCGTCGCCGTCGGCCAGCATCTGGGTCGTGGCATGAGACAACTCGTCGCACAGCGGCATCTCGCCCTTGGCGCCAGCTTGGAAATGAGCATGGTCGGGAGCCGAAGCCCCGCATTGCGGTCCGTTATAGAACACGACAAAGTCGGGCAGGTCCTTAGCCAACGACAACATGTCCCCCACTCTGTCCGCAATGCGTTGCGGCTCATGGCTCAGGTCGGCTATCGTGAGGTGACGCTTGAAGATGGGATAAGAGTTGACTTGAATCTTGTAATGGTCACCCCACAGCACGGCCTTTTGCTTAACGGGTTGGTTCTCACTGCACAGGAAACACTTGCGGCCTGCAAGCGACTTCCCGTCGATGGCGGCGGCCGATGAACGGCGCCGCTCGGGATTGAATTGCAGCACTACGGCAGATTCGCCCAAGACGATACGACGCGTGGTCACGCCGGCGAGCGCCGCATAATTGCGTCCCGCCACGTCCCAGTCACGCAGTTGCCTGAATATGAGCCTATCTACCGATTTGCTGTAGTTCATAATAGCAGTTGTTAGTTTTAAGTTTTAAGTTTTGAGTTTTGAGTATAATTACCTCGCCTTTAGCTTTAATAGGCGACACAAACCATACTGAAAACTAAGAACTTATCTCTGAAACTTATCACTTCTTATTCAATGCGATGCGGGCCTGCAACTCCCAGGTGCGGATGCGGTCCTTGTACAGGTTGTTGCGGTTCACCTTCTCGACATCGAGCGATGCATCGCTGTTGTCATCCCAACGGCGGCACAGATAGACGGGGTCATACACGCGCCCAATCTGGTAATGGCGCGAGATGTTCAGGCCCAGGGCATAGTCCTCGCCATAGCTGGTGTTGGGAATCTTCACCTCACGCAGCACGGGAGTATAGAAGGCACGGGGAGCGCCCAAACCGTTGATGCGCAAGGCGTTGTTGCGGCCGTTGCTGGGTGTCCACTCTCTGTGGTCGATGATGCCGGGAGGAATGGGATTGAGGTTGATGTCGGTCATCTGATAGGTACCCACAACCATAGCCACGTTCTGCTCGTAGAAAGCATCTACCATCGTCTGCAGGGTGTGCTCGTCCTTGTACATGTCGTCACTGTCGAGCTGAACGATGAACTTGCCCACGTTCTGGCGGTGGGCCGCCAGGTTCCAGTAACCGCCGATGCCCATGTCATAGTAATCGGCAATAATGTGGATCAGGCGCGGGTCGGTGTACTCGGCGATGGCCTCGCGGGTGCCGTCGGTCGAGAAATTGTCCACCACCATCAGGTTAAACTTGAAGTTGCACTCCTGCTTGAGCACCGAGTCTATGGCGTCGCGGATGGTGCGAATGCGGTTGCGCACGGGAATCATCACCGTTGCCTCGACCTCAAAGTCACCCTGATTAAACTCAATATGGCGGAAGTTGGGCACCTCTTCACCATTCTCCTCGCGGGTGGCGGGCAGATAGCCGCCCAGTTCCTTAAGGTGCTCGGTGCAGGCCTTTTCCATCTCGATTTGGCGGCCGCGGTTGCGCGGGTCAACATAATCGAAGTTCTTTTCGCCACTCTTGCGGGTGTCCAGCTCAACATCGCTGTAGAGGAACTCGTTGATGTGGGTAATGGCGGCAAACTGCGACAACTTGAGGCGCAGGTCATACAGACCGGCAAACTCGTAGTTGGCCTTCATCGCCTCGACAGCCTTCTTGAAGCACTTGCCACAGAAGAACATCACCGAGCCGAAATCGAAGTCGTCACGCAGGCTACCCATCTGGTAGTCGATAACGGGAGCCTTGTCGGCGCCCTTGTCGGTCACGTTGTAGTGGTCGGCATAGAGCAGGCCCGACTGGGTGTCGTCGCCCAACTTGGCAAAACGCTCCAGCGAGAAGGGACCCATCTTCAGGGTGTCATACTTGGTGTAGAGCAGCACATAATCGGCATCGGCATGAGCAGCGATTTCGCGCATCGTGGCGCTCGAGAAGAGCACATTGACGGGGAGCATCTCGCAACCCTCAACCGGTTCGGGTTTATCTACCGTGGCAAGCAAGTAAATCTTGTTCACCAGTTCCTGAGCCTTGAGGTGCTCGATGGTTTGCGCGGCCTGTTTGGGGCTCACAAACGGAATAAAGCAATTAATTCTTCCCATGATTGTTGTTCTTTATATTGTTATTGTAATATTGAATTTTCTTATTTCAGGTAGTCCATGATGCGGCTCATCAGGCTGGTGCGTTCCTGGGGGGTCGTCACGGCCTCGAGCGGGAATCCCATGACCACGGTGCGGTAGCTGCCGCGGTCGCTGGCGATGGCAGCAGGCAGGCCGTTCTCGCCATAGCGCATCCAGGTAAAGCCGCGGCTGTCGCTGGCACGGATGGCATCGGGCGACTCTACGGCATACTGCTTGTCGTTCAATTTGCTAACGAACGTCCATGCTCCAGGCGAGGACAGGCGCATTTCGGGGCTGTCAACGGCGCTGATGGTGCCGTCGAGCGACGCCCTGCCGTGCAAGCCCTCGAAGCCGAGCACGTCCTTGACAAAGGACTTGCCTGCCTCGTCGTCATTGCCTGCTGCATTGTCCCACAGGTCACTGCCCACATAGGCACCCGTCAACAACACGCTGCCGCCAGCAGCGGTAAAACGGCGCAGGGCATCCTGCAGGCCAGAGGTATAGATTTTGAAGCGCGTGGGCATTAAGCCGCTGCCGGTCTTGATTTCCTTTTGCTTGCCCAGGATCAAGTCCATAATCTTGTAATCATCGGCATTATAGTGATTCTCCAGAGCCTGCTGGCTGCAGGAAACAAAGGAGTAACCGGCATTCATCAGTGCCTCGCCATGCACGGCGGGATAATCGAACGTGTTGCCTGCCACGTTCATCGTCTCATAGTCGCTGCGGCTGGAGCCAAAGCCCGGCGCGTCATCGTCGGTCCACTCGATGGCGCGGCGGAACTCGTACTGCGAGCCCAGATAGTTGATCTGCTGGATGTAAGGCACGCCGTGGTCCTTGTTGTCATCAAAGCCGGCACGCTCGGGACCGTCAAACCAATCGGGAGCGCTCAAACGGGTAAAGCCGTTGACCACCAGCACGTCGCCCTGGCTGCCGGCCACCTCGCCCAGACTCAACGTCTCGCTGGGGAAGCTGCGGCCGCCGTCGTTCATGGCGATGATGCGATAGGAATGAATGTCGTGGTCGTTGATGCGCACGCTGTACTGCGGACCCTTGACGGTCGCAATTTCCTTGAAACCGCCATCCAGGCCAATGCGCTCACACACGATATAGGAAGTGGCGTCGGCATTCTCGCTCTGCGTGTCGGGGGTGGGTTCCCAGGTGAGCAGATAATGGTGCTTGTCGGTCTTGCTGATGGCAAAGCTGTTGACAGGCAGCGGCTGCACCACATAGGAGCGGTGATCGCGCTGGGCGATGAACTTCAACATACCTTTATATATAGCTCGGCTCACGTCAAAGCGGAACATCGGGTCAAGACCGTATTTCATGTCGGCAAAGTTCTGGTGCGAGAGCAGCTCCATGAGCACAGCCGGCACCTCGGGCACACGGGCCTCGTAGTAACTCTTGTCCCACATGCCGCGGCGCGTCCAGTTGGGCTCCCACTTGGCGCGGATGTCCTTGACAATCTCGGTCGAGAGCAGGTTGCAGTAGCGGCGCGACAGTTCACGAGGCGTGCCGTTGGCATACTTGCCGAACTTCTTGCCATCGCTGTTGGTGCAATAGATGAGCAGGGTACCCACGATCTCGTCATCGGGGGTGCTGCCGGCATCGGTGTGCAGGCAGAAGGAGATGTCCACAGGCACCTTCAAGCCGCCACGGTCGGGCAGCACGTCGCTACCGCCGGCCAAGTAGTTCACCCACTCGCCACGGCTGCGATAGTCGTCGGTATAGTCGTTGATGCCGTGCGAGGTGGAATAAACCGTATCGGGGAAGCCGGCCCACTGCAGGTAGTAACGCGATCCCAGGTGAAACCAGGGATGGTTGCCGCTGCCAATGTAGCTGTATTCCACACCTTCCTTGCCCAGATATTTCTCGTTTTCCTGTTCGGCGGCGATGCGGCGGTTCTCCTCGGTGGGCAATGCCACACGGCGCACGATGTTGCCCTTGCCGCCACCCACCTTGATGGCATCGGCGGTGATGACCGCATCCTTTTCATCGCTCAGGTTAGATACCTCGACTACCGCCTTGTTCACGCCCTGGGCCAGCGGGAAAGTCCCCAGATAGACCCACACGCCGCCTGCCATCGTCTGGTCGACACGGAACTGGCGGGCACCGCTCTGGCTGTTGACAGTATAAGTCACGTCGCGCGCACTGTTGGGCAGTGACTTATAAGAAATGTAGATGGCGTACTCGCCGGCGTAGGGCATATCAACATCCCACGTGGCGGTCGAGAGTTTCTTCTTGTCTTTTTCGGCCTTGACCATGCGGTAAGTGCCCTCGGTGAAGGGATTTTCAAAGTCCTTGTATTCGGTGCGCTGATAGGCAAAACCGGGTTCCTTGCCATCTTGCCACTTTTGCTTGCCGTTGAGCTCGCTGTAGCCCGACTGGGCCACACCGCCGTCGTTATCGACCACGGCGCCGTAGTTGTGGGTGTCACGTTCACGCGCATTCCACACATAGGCGCCTGCATTCTCCAGCATGGGAATGAGGAAAGGCAGCACATAGCTGTGGGTGTACATGTCCTCGACGGTCTGCATCAGGCGCGCACGCTGCCACTCCCAGCGGTTGAGTTTGGGCTCGAAATACCAGCCGTGGCTGGGCCACATCGCCACAATGTTGCCGTCCAGGCCGTGCTTGTAGTGGCGGTTGGCGTCGAGTTCGCTGATGAAGGGTTTGTGCGAACGCTTGTAGGCGGGCTCATAGTCGGCAAAATACTTGTTGATGTCGTTTCCCACAATGGTGAAGAGCATGGGATAGTCCTCATACCCGGCACCTAGGGCCTCACGTATCTCGCCGCGCATCTGCTCCACCCCAGCCTGGGTGAAAGGCACGTCCCCGAAGTTCTCGCTCACGTCCACCTTGACGGTGTCGTTCTCTAAGGTCAGCGAGCGCACCTTCAGTTCGCCCACGCCCATGTGCTCGGGCAATTTACTGCCGATAATACGCTGTATGGCATCCTGCTGCTCTTGGGTGAAGGTCTGGGCCTGTGCCGGGCACATCACCGCCAAAGCAGCCAACAAACTCAACAAAACTTGACTGGATTTTCTCATATCTTGATTTTTAGATGATTTACGTAAACTCTAATGCAACAAAAGTAGTAATAACCCACGAAAATCCAAAGTATTCACCCCTCAAGGCCCCGTTTTACAACATTATTTATGATTTAACTACATTTTTTAAGGATAATTCGTGCAATTCCAACGGCTGGCACACGTTATTATAATATAGTCACCTATCGTGATGTAACCCGAGTGTTAAAAAATAGTGATTGGCAAAAAATGATAAATAAAAAGATTTATCTACCTTTGCCTTTCAGAATGATAACTTAACAGGACATTGTGATGAAAAAACTTTTCCTATTGATTGCAGTATTATGCCTGTGGACGATGAGCGCCACAGCGGTAGGCGTAAAGACCGGCAGCCCCAAAACACTGGTGGACAGCTGCGGTTTTTTCCCTCAGTTGAGCAACGATGGCCAATGGCTGCTTTACTCCCCCACCGAGGGCACCAGCCTGATGCTGAAGAACCTCATGACCGGTGCCGTGACGACAGTGGCCAGCAAGGGCTATCCCGGCTTTGACGCCATCATCGGCAAGGACGGCAAGGTATATTACGTGACGCAGCAGCGCAAGAAGAACGGCCTGGTCTATCGCACAGGCCACTGCTATGACCCCGCTACCGGCAAGGACAAGGTGGTGCTCAAGGCGCAGCATGGCCGCGTGCAGCCACTGCAGGCTGCCCAGGGCGTTGTCATCAACGGCGAGAAAAATGTGTACCACAGCAGCAAGCAGGTGGGCGCTTGGGCCTATACGCGCGGCGATGTGCTCTACCTGGTGGACGATGCGGGCACAAGACGGGCACTGCAACCCGTCAAGGAGAGCAACGGCTACCTGTGGGCATCGCTGTCGCCCGACGGCACCAAGGTCCTGTTTGAAGCGGCCTCCAAAGGGTTATACGTCTGTGACCTCAACGGTGAGATCATTGCCGACCTGGGCGAGTTCCTGATGCCCTGCTGGTACAACAACGACTACATCGTTGCGATGAGCAATGCGGGCAACGTGCGCCTGAGCGGGTCGCACATCTGGCTGCTGTCGGTTGACGGCGAGGTGTGCAAGCCCATCAGCGGCAAGGATGAGCGTGCCGTTCAGCCCATGGTGGCAGGCGACAAGGTGGTCTACAGCATCATCTACGACGGCACCGTCAAGCAACTGGAGTTGGATATCGCACCTGCAGCCCTGCAACCGCTGGCCAGCGGCAAGAGCAAAACCGAGAAAGTGAAAAATGCCGCCAAGCTGGACGTTCCGCGCGTGTTCATCAATCCCGGCCACGGCGGCCATGACAGCGACGACCGACACGTGCCCACGTGGGTCATCGGCGAACAGGACACCCTGCACTACTATGAATCCAACTCCAACCTGACCAAGGGACTTGCCTTGCAGGAGATCCTCACGAACAAGGGCTACGAGACCACCATCTCACGCAAGACAAACAATACCGAGGACGACCTGGACCTGTTTGAAATTGTTTCGCTGGCCGCCAACAGCGGTGCCGACGTTTTCTTCTCCATCCACAGCAATGCGACGGGCATCGAGAAGCGCGTCAACTTCCCGCTGGGTCTGTACCGCGGCTGGGACGGCGAGCCCGCAGTGGAGGGCAGCCTGAAACTGAGCCAACTGGTGATGAAGCACCTCTACGGCAGCGAACTCGCCGTGTGGACAAACGATCAGCGCAGCAATGGCGACTGGTCATTCTACGACTGGGGCTACAAGGTGGGTCTGGGTGTGTTGCGCTTCAACAAGCTGCCGGGTTTCTTGAGCGAGGGATCGTTCCATGACTATCTGCCCGAGCGCGAGCGCCTGCTCAATGACAGCTACTGCTGGCTGGAAGCCTGGAACCAGTCGTTGGGCTTTGACCAATACTTCGGACGCAAGAACAAATTCAACAACGGCGTCATCGCAGGCACGGTGCGCTGGTCAGACATTCCACGTCAGGACGAGGACAAACGCCAGTTTGCCGAGGACCGGCTCCTGCCCATCAACGGCGCGATTGTGCGCCTGTACAATGGCCGAGGCGCATTGAACCGCGTTTACACGGTCGATAACCGCGACAACGGCGTGTTCGTCTTCACCAACCTGCTGCCCGACAAATACAAACTGGAACTGTACTACGGCGATAAGCTCTACATGACCACCAAGGTCAAGGTCAAAAAGAACCAGTCGGCGTACAAGAACCTGAAACTGTCCAAGGACCAAAAGCCGAAAAAATAAAGGAATACATATTTTTAATCACCATAACCAATGATGACAATAAAGAAATTAACGATGCTGATCATGATGGCGGCCGTGTTGCTGCCATCAATGGCGCAGGAGGTGGAAGTGGTCTCGCGCCAACGCCTGCTCGAGGGAGTTGAGGGCCCGGCCTACTATCCCGTGCTCAACCAGGCAGGGGACCGCCTGCTGTTTTTGAGCGAGAACGGCACCCTGAAGTTCTATGACCTCACTGACAACGTGACGACAACCGTAACCGACGGCTATGTCGCCGGCAATGACGCTTGCTGGGGCGGTGATGGCAAAGTGTACTTCGTTACCCAACAGGTGCAGGAAAACCACCTGATCTACCGCACGGGACAGTCGTTTGACCCCACGACCCACAAGACCGCGCAACTCACCGAGCCGCAGCACGGTGCCGTGCGTGCCGTAGCGGCCTCACGTGGCGGCGCGTTAAAGGCCCCGGGCGGTCGCGATTACCAGTCCCAAAGCGATATCGGCAGCGCGGCCTGGACCGAGGGCAACCGCGTGCATGTGACCGTGAACGGCGAGGAACGTGTATTCACTCCCGTGGACTCGTGGGCCGGCTACCTGTGGGCATCACTCTCGCCCGACGGGAAAAAGGTGGCCTTCTTTGCCGCCGGCAAAGGCATCGTGGTCATTGACCTGCGCGGCCAGATGCTGGCCATGCTGGGCAACTACGAGATGCCGTGCTGGTACAACAACGACTACCTCGTGGCCCAGAACGCCAAGGACGACGGGCACCAGTTCACCTCGTCCCA